>SXGQ01422399.1_pt1 | contig 19836 bp, 13 predicted proteins | sample 3178371 | NCBI WGS metagenome assembly SXGQ01 (sample SAMN11356859, study PRJNA531348) | freshwater metagenome | isolation source: freshwater sample F1-20 | place: China: Fuxian Lake, Yuxi | collected 2017-12-25 | reverse complement strand
TTTACGGGTAAACCTGCTAAACATAAAGTTTATAGAAAAAGTTTAAGAACACTTGGTGATTTTGAATCTGTTGTAGACGAAACATTTGGTGATACCGAAATATTAAGAGATCCTGTAACACCAAATAAAGCATTTGAAAGATTGGGTTTATTTTTTACTCAATTTCATATAAATAACTTTTGGTTTACAAGTTCGGTTAATATTAATTTAAAATATGATAACCAAACTTTTATTGACGGGTTAAATATATCAGGCAGCAATTTAAATGGTACATATGCAATTGTAAAAGCAAATACATCATTTACAAATAGAAATGTATCTTATTTACCATATAATGAAAATGAACAATTGGCACAATCCGGATCTAATTTTGATAGTAATTTTTTAAATTTTTATAAAAATACTGATTATAATCTTTCATTTAGAACATCTATTCTTGAAAAAAATTCTGAAGATACTACAAAATTAAAATTTTACATTACAAGTTCATTGCCAAGTATAAATAAAAATTTAGGATATGATCCGAATAGAGGAGTATTAATTGCAGAATTTGTTTATAGTGGAAGTACAACAGGTAAATATTTTGATCAAAAACAAAATTTTGAATTTAAATTTACAGAAGATCTTTTTGGTACTTTAGTAGTTTATCCTGAAAATGTCAAACAAATAATTGTTTCTGATTTATCAATAAAAGTTTCTGAATTATATGGTTACACCGGAAATGCGTATTATGTTAAAATACCATTTCCAATAAATGTTCCAAATGAACCATTTGAAATTAAATCTGAATTATATGATATTAATTCAAATCTTTCTTATACAAATTTAAGAACTGTTCAAGTTTTTGATCCTTCTGGAAGTAGTTCACCACCCGATTTTGGAAATGTTACAGTAATAAATGCAGGTATAGTAAATACAAACATTTTAAATGTAACAAGTAGTATTTTCTGGTTAGATCCATGTGGTTCAGGTAGTGCTGCATCACCGTTTAATTATTTCTTAACTTGGAATGAAAATACCAAACAGATATGTGTAATGACTTCTAGTGCTATTGTTTCTGGAAGTACTATATCTGGTAGCGGTGGTAGTATTACTTCTATAATAGGCGGACCAGGAGTAACAATTATAAGTGGATCCGGCCCAATAGTAACTATAAGTGCTAGTGCAGGCGGAACAGGAAGTGGGTTTCCATTTACAGGAAGTGCAAAAATTACAGGTTCATTAACTGTTACAGGTTCAATTTATTCTTATGATATTACATCCAGTTTATATGGAACTGCATCATGGGCAATTAGTGCATCTAGAGCAATAACTGCTAGTTATACAATTTCGTCAAGTTATTCTGAAACTTCTAGTTATGCATTGAGCGCTAGTTATGCATTAAGTAGTTCACATGCGAATAGTTCTAGTTATGCATTGAGTGCTAGTTATGCGAATAATGGAATACCTACTGGTGGAATTATTAATTATATATTAGCAAAGAGTAGTTCCAATGACTATGATACAGTTTGGGTACCTGCACCTGCTGGACCTGCAGGACAAGGCGAATTTACATTCACTTCATCATTTTTAAGTTCATCATTAACATCTTCTATTACATGTTCATCTGAATATGCGTTTTGGCATTTACATACTATTGGAAATTTAAATGTTCACATTACATCATCCGTTGAATCTGGTTCTTTTAGTATTAGGTTAGTATCATCTGGAAGTACAAACAATACAATTAATTTTTATCCATATCAACAAATACAATGGGCTGGTGTTGCTGGTTTTGATGGTCCTGGCAGTGGATCAATTGAAGAATCTGGATCTATTACCTTAATGCCTACACAAGAAATGGTATTAAGTTTTATTTATTATAATACTACTTCATCTTTGTATCCCGAAAAGAAATATAGTGCATTTGTATCGGATTTAAAAACGCCTGGTTTAGAAAATAAAACTATTGTACCTAATCTTTATTTAGTAGGCGAAGGTGATTATAGTATCGGTGGTGGTGGTTTAACAGACCCAAATGCTTATATATTTACAATTAATGGTGGTGGTACTAGTCAAGATTTAAGTGGTATTGGAAGCAAAACATTTTGGGGATGGGCACCTGTATATGTTGAAGGCACTGGACGAAGATTTTTTCCTTTGTATCAGTAATTTTAAAATTGTTTATAAATATTAACATCTTGAATTTTTTGAGAATATTTATATTTAGATTTTTTTATAAAAATTTCTACATTTGAAAGGAATTTAACATATGCCAATAACTGAAGGAGGAAAATTTAGTCCTGTTGACCGTATAGTCAGTCCAGGAGTATTTACAAGAGAAAACGACCTAAGCGGAGTAGCACAAGGTGTTGCCGAAATTGGAGCAGTAATACTTGCTCCGTTTCCAAAAGGTCCTGGATTCGCACCAACATTAATCACTAACACAGCCGATCTTGAAGAAAAGTTCGGTGTAGCTGATGGTGTTTATTATGGTCCATACACCGCAAAAGAATATCTTAAAGAAAAGGGTTTTGTCACCGTTTGTCGTGTAGGTGCATTGACTGGATATAGACAAATCAATCCATTTGTAATCTGGGCACAACCAGGTACTTGGGCCAGAAGCGGTTCCGCAGGTGCTTTAAATAGTGGATCTTCATATGTACTATATGACAGTGATAGTATTTCAAGTACATTTAATTATAATTCAGCAAGTGCAGCATTATCATTTGTTTCTGGTGCTACATTTTCTGCTAAATTTGTGTCCGGAGTTGGTGATAATATTACATTAGATGTAAATTCAACAAGTGGAAGTTTATATAATAGTGGACAAACTTATAGTTTTACTATAGGTTCTTCATCATTCGCCAGTGTACATGTAACATCTTCATATCAAGGAAATGGTAGTTATGACAGTAATACAAAGTTATTACAAGCAATTGCAGAATCTACATCAACTACTTCAAATTTCAGTGCGTCACTTGCAAATACAGTAAACATTACAAATGCCGATGGAAATTTGGTTGGTACAAATATTACACTTGTAAGTGGTAGTATATTTGCTTTGAGATCTTCAACTGGTTGTGGAACACAAGTATATTTGAAAGGTGTAATTAGTGGTTCTTTTGGTAAAATTACTGGAGCATTTAGTGCTTCGTTTACTGCTCCAGGCGACCCATGTAATCCAGGTACAATAACATATAAACCAAGAGTATTAGCAGTATTAGCAAACACTCAGTATGGTACTTTAGACAGTAGTTTTAATGCTCCAGGTTTTAGTGGTTCTGTATTGAATCAAAAAAATGCAACATCTGGAAATTATAGTGGATCTCAGAATCCAACATCATTGAGTGATTTTCAATTAACTTTATCACAAAATGGTTCATTAATTGGTTATTATGACTTCTCATTGAATCCTGCCGATTCAAACTTCATAACAAATGTATTTGGAAATGATGCAACTGTAGGTAATCAAAATGATCAAGTTTCAGGTGTTAAAATTGAAGCTGCTTATTTATATAAGACATTTGAAGATTCAATTCAAAAAGTAAATGATGAATTGAATAACGGAAGTGCAACAAGTCCAGGTTGGAAAGTGTATGGCGCTACTTTACCATCTGCATCATTCGCAACTGGTGAAGTATTAAAATTAACTGACGAATATTCAACCAATTTAAATGCTGGGGATTCACAATATGGATTGACTAATGCATCAACACCTTATATCACTTCACAAGGAATTGCTCCTTGGAGTGGAACTGCTGGCGTGAATGGTGTTCCAACTAAATATCAATTGTTCAAAGTACATACATTGAGCGATGGTACAATCACTAATAAACAATATAAGATTGAAATTAGTAATGTTAAATTATCCAGTACAGTTGCTGGAAGTGATTGGGGATCATTTACTCTTGCTGTAAGAACTTATAGTGATACAGATAAAAAACCAAAGTATTTGGAAATATTCCAAAACTTAAGTCTGGATCCAAATTCTGCAAACTTTGTAGCTCGTAGAATTGGTGATAGATACAACTTTATTACTTATGCTGGTAAAATTATTGAATTCGGTACTTATACCAATTTAAGTAAATATATACGAATCGAAATGGCAACAGTACCATATCCAGTGGCTGCTGTTCCTTATGGTAATGAATCATATGTAAGTCCACTTGGCGGTACAATTGGCAATTATGTTCCACCTGTAGTATACAGTAAAGCAAGTATTTATGGAGCTGCGCCTGGTAAATACGCATCTGGTACTGTAATGAGTGTGGTTCCACTTGGTGCTGATGCGGAATTAACTTCTCTATATCCAAAAACTTCTATAAATTCAGGAGTAAAATTTGATACAGAAGAATATTTTGCTCCTTTACCATTTGGTGCTACTGTAGGAAGCAATATTGCATTTGATTTGGAATCAACAAGTTCTAATATTGGAACAGGATCATTGCTTGCTGCTTCACTAAGTGGTAGTATTCCTTCAACATACGATGCATCTAATGAAGCTACATATGTCAAGATGCGTAAGTTTATCGTTGGATTCCAAGGTGGATTTGACGGACAATCACCAGCAATTCCAATTAATGTTGGAAGTAAAATTATTGCAGGTAATACTCAAGGATTAAATTGTGTAAATATCAATAGTGCAGGTTCAATCGCTTACAAACAATGTGTAGGCGCTCTTGGAAATGCCGATGAATTTGACATTAACTTGATTGTAACTCCTGGTATTTTCCACGAACAACACAGTTATGTTACCCAATTGGTAACAGATATGTGTGAAGCACGTGGTGATACATTCTACATTATGGATAACATAGTATTTCCATCAAGCAATCAAACCGTAGGATTAATTGATGCAGCAGTAAATGATGTATCTACAATTGATAGTAGTTATGTTGCTACATATTATCCTTGGGTTAAAATTCTAGATACAAACTTAAATAAGATTGTAAGTGTACCTCCATCAGTAGTAATGCCATCAATTTACGCAGCTAATGACAATGCAGCTGCTGAATGGTTTGCTCCGGCCGGTCTAAATCGTGGTGGAATCGCACAAGCAGTTCAAGTTCTAGACAGAACAACTCACGGCGAACGTGATACATTGTATGAAGGTCGTGTAAACCCAATCGCAGCATTTCCTGGTCAAGGTATTTGTGTATGGGGACAAAAGACACTTCAAATTCAACCAAGTGCTCTTGACAGAGTAAATGTTCGTAGATTACTAATCGCACTCAAGAAGTTTATTGCAAGTAGCAGTAAGTTCTTAGTATTTGAACAAAATGTGGCAGCTACAAGAAACCGTTTCTTGAGTATCGTAAATCCATATTTGGAATCTGTACAACAACGTAGTGGATTGTACGCTTTCCAAGTTGTAATGGATGATACAAATAATACTCCTGACTTGGTTGATAGAAACATCTTATACGGTCAAATCTATCTACAACCAGCTAAGACTGCTGAATTCATCGTACTTGATTTCAACATATTACCTACTGGTGCTACATTTCCTGGAGCCTAATAAGTAAACAATTCATAAAACCCCTGCTTAGAAATAAGCGGGGGTTTTTTCTTTAATAAATCTATTTATACTATAAGATGATCAAGTTAACTGACTTATTATTAGAAGCGCAATTGCCTTCTAGTGAACAAGATATGGATTTTTATGCTAAAAAGTATAAAAAAACTATTGACTATTTAAGAGAAAAGAGTAAAGTATTATTACTAACTACAAGCAATAGATGGAGTGGTCACAAGGATGATACTGCTAAAAGTACACAGTTAGCTATTAAAATTCAAGATTTATTAGGTAAAGAAAAGGTATCATTGATAGATACTACCAAATTAAATATATTTCCGTGTGAAGGCAATGTATCATCAAAATGGGGAAATCATTGCGGTACAAAAGATTCAGTACTAAAAGACAAAGAAAAAAATCCAAGTGGAGAACATCGTTGTTGGGCTAGTATCAATAACAAAAATGATGAATTGTGGAAGATAAGTAAAGAGTTATTTGAAAGTGAATGTGTAGTTTTTTTTGCTAGTGTTAGGTGGGGACAAGCTAATGGATACTATCAAAAATTAATTGAAAGACTAACATGGATTGAAAATAGACATTCCACTTTGGGAGAAAGTAATATTGTAAAAAATATTGATTCAGGATTTATTGCAACTGGACAAAATTGGAATGGTAAAGATGTTACTCAAACACAAAAAGAAGTGCTTCAATTTTTTGGATTCAAAACCCCAGACCAATTATTTTGGAATTGGCAATTTACTGACAATAGTTTAGATGAAACTAAGAGTTCATACAAAAAAGCAATTCCTGTATTTGATAAAACATTTTTAAAATCATATGATAAAGCTGAATAATTTAGAACATTTTTTGGTATCTAATATATTACTTAATGAAGCTGCCCGTATAGACCATGCAGAAGATTTGATATTTTGGGAAGGATCTAAAGGCGCAATTCGTTCAATCAAAAGTTTTATTGAATTAGAAAAAGAAGGATATAAAAATGTAACATTGAAGTGGGACGGTTCACCCGCAGTTGTTTTTGGTAGAAATGATGAAGGTAAATTTGTATTAACAGATAAAAGCGGATTTGTTGCTAAAGGTTATAATGGCAGACCAACATCACCAGAAGAATTGGAACAAATGTTTTTAAATAGAGGTAAAAGTGTAAAAACAGATGAATATAGAATATTTGCTCAAAATATGAAAAGCGCATTTTCTATATTTGAATCTGCTGTGCCAAGCACATTTAAGGGTTATTTTAAAGGTGATTTATTATATTTTAATATACCATTAATTGAAAATGGAAGATATGTTTTCAAACCAAATATTGTTACATATACAGTGGATGTTAATTCTGAATTAGGAAGAAAAATTGCACAAAGTAAAGCTGCAGTTGTTGTACACAGAGAAGTTGATAATTTTGGAAATGAAACAGCAATTACAAATTATAATGTATTTCAAGGTAAACAATTATTAATAATACCACCAATATCTGTAAATAATCCGCCTGATGTAAATGAAAAAAGATTAAAAGATATCGTTAATTATATTAATAAACATGCTAGAAATATAGATGATTTTATTGATACATCTAAATTAGCTGGTATGAAGATGACCAATTTTCCAGATATATTATATAAATATTTAAATAGTAAAGTTGATACTGGTTTAATAAATATTGGCAATGACTTTTTACAATGGACTGATCAAAGTAATCTTACCAGTGCAATGAAAAAGAAGATTGCTGATTATGTAAACAGTAATAGAAACGGATTTGAATCATTGTGGAAAGTTGTTGTTGAAATAATGACAGTTAAAGATGATATTATCAATCAAATTGACAATCAAGATAGTGAAATTAAATCATATATAGGCAACGAACCTGGTGGCGAAGGTTATGTATTCTCCCACCCAGAAGGTGACATTAAGTATGTTTCCCGTTCCAAATTCAGCGCAGCAAATAGAGCAGCACATAAACAACCAATTGAAGAAGGTGGTTGGTTAAAACCAGAGTTGACATCCAAAACTGTTTTAACACCAGATACAATTGAAAAATCAACAGAAAAGTTTACAGATTTTTTAGGTGATTTGAATAAATTTTTGAACGATAAATCATTGCCAGAAATTAAAGATTATCAAGTATTGGGTTCTGCGGGATATTATAAACAAGATCAACAAGATAAAAAAGAAGTTACTTATGGTGATATTGATGTAATGGTTGTAATACCAATTGAAAGTGCGGAAGAAAGCAGTGATAAAAAGAAAGAATACATCAAAAATGTAATTGAATTCATTGAAATTAGTGGACAAAATTATATTGACATTGAAAGTGCCAAAAGATCTGATGGTAAACAAATTGTAATTAAGATTGACGATAAAAATTGGGTTCAATTAGATTTATTGTATACTACAAAAGTATATAAAGATTGGTTTGCTGCTAGATTTACACCTGAAAGAGGTATAAAAGGATTTACAATGGGTGGAATGTATTCTGCATTAGCGGAAGTTCTTAACATTAGAATTGGTGATACTGGTGTAAGAGCCAAATTTAAAGACGGTAAAATTGTATCACCTATGTTAAGAAAAGATGTTGTTGATAAGTTGATATCTAATAGTCCAAATACATTTTTAAGAGACTTAGCGGACTTTTTAGCAGGTTTATTTGGTAAGAAAATTGTATCTGTTGATTCAAACCTATCTGCACATGGTGGAGTAGATCCAAATAATGTTAAGTTAAAAGACTTAACTACAGGTGTTCTTGGATTTGCAAAAACACTTGATGCAAATGGAATTCTTACAGATTTAGGATTTGACTACGGTTCATTCATTAAATCAATAAAAGAAAAATATGCAGAAAAAATGATTGAACAGTATGCTAAAAAAGAAAAGAAAGCAACAACACCAGAAACACAAGCATCTATTGACAAGATTAAGAAACACGCAGATTTAGGAAACAAAATCGTCAATGATATATTAAAAGAATTATTGATTACTGAAGGTGGTAATGCAGTTGCTGCTAATAGTGATTTACCCAAAGAATATTTGGATTCTACAATAAGAAACGGATTAAAAATTTGGAATTTAGATATATTAAAGTACGAAATCATCGGAAATAAAACCAAACCAGTATTGGGTGATATTGATGTTGCAGTATCTACGGATCAAATTGATGAACTGTTAGGTGTAAATTATGATGTTGATAAAAAGATATTTTATGAAAAACTACAAAAATATGTAGATTCAAATAAACCTAATGTACCATCACCATCTTTTAAAATAAACACAGGTTTAGACCAATTACATTTGAATGTACCTATAATTGATGAAAATGGTAATACAGTAAGATCTACTGAAACGCCAAATGAAGACGGATATATACAAATTGATTTGATGATTGGAAATTTAAATTTTATGGTTAAATCTTTGTCTGGAGCACCAGAATCAAAGTATAAGGCATCACTAAGAAATATTCTATTAATGAATATTATGTCACATAGTTATGAACCTACCGAAGATCCAAATAAGATGAAGAGATATCAATTTAATTGGAAAAAAGGTCTACAAAGTGCGGATGTAGTAACAAATGAAAAGGGTAAACAAGAAAAACAAAATATAAAAACTGTTTATACCGACATGGATGATGTTGCTGAATTTTTATTTGGTAATAATGTAACATTTAATGATATTAACACTTTGGAAAAACTAATTAAATTAGTGAAAGGTAACACTTTTCTTTATAAAAACAAAAGAACTGATATCTTAAATGATTTCAAAAAGGAATTAGAAAGATTAAAAGTAAAGTTATGAAAAGAGCATCAGGAAAAAGCAATCTTAATATCGTTAGAGATTACGTCGATGGAAATCGTCCATTTATTCAAGTTGGTTACGATCCCAACCTAAACAATAGTAAAAGAAAAGAAGGAGAAGAGTGGGAAGATGGACAAGGTAATAAATGGGTTTGGAAAAATAATACCAAAAGAAAAATATCAAAACTTGGTCAAATAAAAATTGATCAAAGATGTAGTATCTGTAATGCGGATATGAAGTTTGGCAATTATCTTGACGATAGATTTTATCCTAAAACAGGCAAATGTTATGACTGTAATATTTCATTTGAAACCAAATTAAAATTATTAGGTGTATATGTTGATTATGAAAAACATAAAATTTATAACAACATGCTTTCTGAAATGAAAGATTTCAAGAAAAATATTATTGATAGTATTGATTATATTGAAAAAAATCCAAATGAAAAATTACAATTTTTTAACGATGATGGTAGTTCGGAATTTTGGACAGATGATACACTTCAAATGGCTAAAGTTTTATCAGATTTAAAAAATGATTTAAAAGATGTTGAAGATAATATTGCAAAAGCCAATGAAGAATTGACTAAATTAAATTATAATACCGAAACCGAAGCAAAAGCAAAACAAATGGTTTTGGATAAATTAAATCAATGAGTACGCAAAAAACACTTAAAGAAGTAATCAAAGAGGAATACAAGAGATGTCTTGTAGACCCAATTTATTTCATGAAGAAGTATGTTAAAATTCAACATCCTATTCGTGGAACAGTAAACTTTGATTTATATGAATTTCAAGAAAAAACTTTAACTGATTTAGTAGATCATGATTTTAATATTATATTAAAGTCTAGACAAATGGGTATTAGTACATTAACTGCAGCATATAGTTTGTGGTTAATGGTGTTTCATAAAGATAAAAATGTTCTTTGTATTAGTATTAACCAAGAAACATCCAAAGAAATTGTTACCCGTGTTAGATTTGCTAATGATAATCTACCATCGTGGTTAAAAGTAAAAGAACAAGAAGACAATAGATTAAGTTTAAGATTGACAAATGGTTCACAAATAAAGGCCGTATCTTCTGCTGGTACGTCTGGTCGTTCTTCTGCATTGTCATTGTTGATTATTGACGAAGCTGCATTTATTGATAATATTGAAGAAATTTGGTTGTCTTCACAATATACATTAAGTACTGGTGGTAAAGCAATTATGTTAAGCACACCAAATGGTGTTGGTAATTTCTTTCATCAAACATGGATAAAAGCAGAAGCCAAAGCGAATGAATTTAATACAATTAGACTTCCTTGGCATTTACATCCAGAAAGAAATCAATCGTGGAGAGACAAACAAACAGAATTATCTGGAATAAAAGGTGCTGCGCAAGAATGTGATTGTGACTTTAGTACTACTGGTAATGGAATTGTTGACTCAGCTACTATTGATTTTTACAAACAAAGCAAAGTAAAAGATCCAATAGAAATGAGAGGAATTGATCATGGTTATTGGATATGGGAATATCCCGATTATAGTAGAAATTATATAGTTAGTGCAGACGTTGCTCGTGGTGATGGTGGTGATTATAGTGCATTTCAAGTAATTGATGTAGAATCAATGACACAAGTTGCTGAATATAAAGGTCAAATTGGTACTAAAGAATATGGCAATATGTTAGTTACTGTTGCAACTGATTATAATAATGCTTTATTGATTGTAGAAAATGCGAATGTTGGTTGGGCAGTTTTACAACAAATAATAGATAGACAATATCCAAATACATTCTATAGTAGTGTAGATTTACAATATGTGGATGTTGAAAGACAATTGACTAATAAAATTAATAGAGATGAAAAGAAAATGGTTCCTGGTTTTACTAATAGTCAAAAGACAAGACCGTTATTAATATCAAAACTAGAAAGTTATTTTAGAGAAAGATTGGTTGAAGTAAGATCAATTAGATTTATGGATGAATTGTCGGTATTTATTTGGGACGGCAATAAAGTATCTGCAATGAAGGGTTATAATGATGATTTGGTAATGGCAATGAGTATTGGATTGTGGGTAAGAGATACTGCACTTAAATTAAGACAACAAAGTATGGATTTAAATAGATCAATGTTGGGTGGTATTACTAGAATAGGTGGATCACAAAATGTTTATAAATCTAAAACTGTTAGTAGTCAAGAAGCATGGCAAATGACACCTGGAAAAATTACAGACAAAAAAGAAGACCTAACTTGGTTATTGTAACATATTTATATATATAAAACTATGGCAAACGAAGAATTTCAAATTTTAAAACAAAGATCTTTATATTCAAAGTTAAAGAGACTTTTTTCGGCTGATGCGGTAATTCGTAATGTAGGCGGTAAGAAATTAAAGGTGGTAGATACAGATGAAGTAATGTATGCTACTGACCGTAATACACTTAGAGATCGTTTTAATAGAATTAGAACGTCATCATATAATCAATACAGCAGAGATTTTACTTTAAGTTATCAAGCAGCTCGTGTTGAATTATTTCGTGATTATGATACTATGGATATGGATCCAATTATTGCATCAGCATTGGACATTTATGCGGATGAATGTGTAACTAAAAATGAATTGGGTGAAATTCTTATAATTCATTCAAGTAATGATAACATCAAACAGATTCTTTATAATTTGTTTTATGATATTCTTAATATTGAATTTAACATGTGGAGTTGGACTAGAAATCTTGTAAAATATGGTGATTTCTATTTAAAAATGTATATTAGTCCTGAATATGGTGTATACATGGTAGAACCTATTAGTGCATACAATGTTACCCGTGTAGAAAATAGTGATTTAACAAACAAGAACTATATTAAGTTTCAAATTAATTTACCAGAAGGTGGTAGATTGGAAGAATTAGAAAATTATCAAGTTGCTCATTTTAGAATGTTGAGCGATAGTAATTTTATTCCATATGGTAAAAGTATTATTGAAGGTGGTAGAAGAGTATGGAAACAATTATCATTGATGGAAGACGCAATGTTAATTCATCGTGTAATGCGTGCTCCAGAAAAAAGAGTATTTAAAGTTGACGTTGGTAATATTCCACCACAAGAAGTAGATCAATATATGCAAAAGTTAATGGATAAAATGAAAAAAGTTCCATATATTGATGAAAAGACAGGTGATTATAATTTAAGATTCAATCTTCAAAACATGGTAGAAGATTTTTATCTACCTGTTCGTGGTGGTGACAGTGGTACTAGTATTGAACCATTGAGTGGTATGGAATTTAATGGTATTGATGATATTGAATATCTTCGTAACAAAATGTTAGCAGCATTAAAAATTCCTAAAGCGTTTTTAGGTTATGAAGAAGATTTAAGTGGTAAAGCAACACTTGCAAGTGAAGATATAAGATTTGCTAAGACTGTTAATAGAGTACAAAGAATTTTGATTAGTGAATTAAATAAGATTGCAATGGTACATTTATATTCACAAGGGTATAAAGATGCTTCTTTGGTTGATTTTACATTAGAATTAACAAATCCATCAGTAATTTTTGAAAAAGAAAAGATTGGAATTTGGCAAGATAAAGTAAATCTTTCCAAAGATATGATGGAAACTAAATTATTTAGTAAAAAATGGATATATGAAAATGTATTTAAGATTTCCGAAGAAGATGTTGATGTACAAAAGAATGACTTGGTAGAAGATGCAAAACAAAATTATAGATTTAAACAAATCGAAGATGAAGGCATTGATCCTGCAAAACCATTCAATAAGATTAAATCAGAAGAAGGCGGTGACGAAACAGGTGGAGGTGAATCGCCAGAAGCAGGTGGTGAGTCACCAGAAGCAGGCGGTGAAACAGGCGGTGCAGCACCAGAAGCAGGTGGTGGAGAAGCTCCTGCTCTTACAGAAAAATCACTTAGAACATATAAAAGACCTTCACAAAAAGGTTCTCATAAAAAAAGAAGAGATAATACATTTGGATATGATCCATTAGGAAGCAAAGAAAATGTGTCACAATCACAAACAGATCCAATAAGACAAGGTTCAAAAACCAAATCAGCATTGAGTTTAGAGGGATTAAGTGACTTTTTAAAAACCACTTCTCAAATTAAATCAGAATTATTAAACGAAACAAAAAGTCTTTCAATTTTAGACGAAAAAAACATTATTGAATAATCATTGTAAATAGTATATTAAAAATGATTTTTACTATAAATTTAATATATTTATAAAATAACGAAGATACATTATATGCACAAAGCTAAGCATTCAAAGTTTAGAAATACAGGAATATTGTTTGAATTGCTCACTCGACAAGTGACATCAGACATTTTGTCTGGTAAAGACGAATCTTTTGCCAAGAATATTCTATTCAAATATTTTTCCGAAAATAAAGAATTGGGTAAAGAACTACAATTATACAACTTTTTAGTTAATGAAGTTGCGAAAGACGAAACACAAGCCGAAAAATATATTGAAATTGTATTAAAACAAAAGGATAAACTAAATCAAAAGACATTAACATCGGAAAAATATAATTTGATTAAAGAAATTAAAGATGTTTATCCAATCAATGATTTATTTAAGTCTAGTATTAAAAATTATAAAGTACTAGCTTCAATCTACAAAATTTTTGAAAATCATACCGATAAAAATTCAAAATTTGATGTAAAAGAAATTGTTTCTTCTAGAACCAGTATTATTGAAAATTTGTGTGGTATTAAAAAAGTAAACAAAGAAACAGAAGAAGAATTGATTAGTGTTTACAAACAACAAAACGAAGAAGTTCGTCTTTTAAGTTATAAAATATTAGTTGAATCTTTGAATGAAAAGTATAAAGATTTAAATTCAAGTCAAAAAAATCTATTAAAAGAATATATTAATAGTATTAGCAATACAAATTCTTTAAAAACATTAATTGACTCTGAAGTAACTACTGTTAAGAAACAATTATCTGAATTAACCAATAAAATTTCAGATGATGTTATCAAAATCAAAATTAATGAAACTGTAAAACAACTTGATAATGTTAAAAAATTTAATCTTGTTAAAGACAATCAAATTATGGTTCTATTGTTATCATATGAATTGATAAAAGAAATCAAGAATCAACTTTAATATGAACGAAACAAAAGAAATTATTAAATCAGACGAATCTTTTAAACAAAAGATTAAAGAATTAATTAAACAAGTAATGGATGAAATCACTACTTCTGCTGCTGCTGGTAGTGGAGAAGGTTCTGCTGGTGTACCAAGAGTACCAACTTGGGTTTCAAAGAATAAAAAAGGTAGACCAGATGTAGCTACTGTACTTGGTTATACATTAACAAAGCCAGTAAATGAAGCAGCTGAACCTACACCACAAGATCCAAATGCACAACCACAACAAGGTCAACAAGATCCAAATTTATATGATGCTAAATTTGATTTAAGCGACTTTGAAAGTAGAGTATCACAGTCAACTCTACAAAACAAAACTAATTTTCAAAACAAGATTTTGAGTAAGATTGGAAATAAACAAGTTCAATTAAGAGCATCAAAAGGATATGGTCAACCAGAAAAAGACTATGTAGTTAATGTTTCTGGTGTAAGCATCGATTTTTACTATGAAAAATATGTTATCATAGTAAAAGGTAGAGAACAAGGTAAACAAAAAGAAAGTGAATACTTTATTAAAGCACCATATCAAATTAAAATTTTAGGCAATGCAGTTGTAACTCCTTCTGCTAAAAAGAAACAACAACAATCTCCAACAACACCAGTTGCACCTGTTGTACCAACAAATACTGCAACAAAAGGAGTATAATAAATATGAATAAAAAATTATTAGTAGATTGCATAACATTTGATGTAGATAAATCTGTACTTAACGAGGCAATGGCAAAAGGTGGTCCATTGGTTGTACAAGGTGTTCTACAAAGAGCCGAAGCCAAAAACCAAAATGGTAGAGTATACGGCAAAGAAATTTTAGAAAGAGAAGCTCAAAAATATGATGAAAATTTCATCAGAGAAAGAAGAGCACTTGGTGAATTAGATCATCCAGAAAGTAGCGTTGTGAACTTAAAAAATGTAAGTCATAATGTAAAAAGAATGTACTGGAACGGTAATGATTTAATAGGTGAAGTTGAAATTTTAACTACACCAAGTGGAAATATTTTAAAAGAATTACTTAATTGTGGTATTAAATTGGGTATTAGTTCAAGAGGAATGGGAAGCGTTAAAAAGAATGTACATGAAGGTACTGATGAAGTTCAAGATGATTTTGAATTAATTGCATTTGATTTTGTTAGTAATCCATCAACTAAAGGTGCATTTATGTTTCCATCCGGAGAACAATCTTTACAAGAAGGAGTTGTAAAAAACCCATTAACAAACAAATGGGAAAAAGTAGAAAATTTAATCAGAGACATTTTAGGAGAAATTAAATAATATGAATGATATTCTAATTGAAAATATTAAAATAAAGTCCGATTTACAATTTGATTTATTATATGAATCAAATTTTTATGAATCGTTAGACCCAGAATTAAAATCATTTTTAAAAGAAAGTTATGACAGTGGTGTTGATTTAGGAATTTCTCTAATTAAACAAAATCCAATACTACTTGAAAGTATGGATGAAGGATTATGGGACAGATTTAAAGCAGGTGTAGCAAGAACAGGTCAAGGAATAAAAAATGTTTCTGGTATTGGTACGCCAACTGCAGATAGTAAAGATGCAGGAGTGGAATCATTATTTAATTCATTTAAACAAAAATTTGAAAAATCCTTACAAGCTCAAGGTGGTGGCGCAGGTGGTGGTGGCGCAGGTGGTGGCGCAGGTGGTGCGAGAGGTATGGGGAATGTTGATCCTGCAGATACAGTTGCAGATGAAATTGAAAAATTAGATGATAAAACAAAAAATGCTCCTCCAATTGATCCTAATGCAGCTAATAGAATAGTTCAACAAGCAAATGTTCCTAAATCTTTAAAAGATAAATTATATCAAGCAATCAGAGATAATCCAAAAAAGACTGCCTTAATCATTGGTGGTTTGAATATGGCTGCTGGTGCATTAGGAACACTTGCTCCAATGCCTGGTGCAGCTGCATTATCAGGCGCAGTATCAAATACTATTGCTCAAGCAATTGTTAATAAAGCCCATGGTAAACCAGCAATGGATAATTTTGTTAAAAATGCATTGAAAGGTGCTGCAATGGGTGGTTTGGGTGCAGGATTAAAAGCCGGTATTGCCAATGCAATACATAGTGCAGGTCAAACAGTAACAACGCCTTCTCCTTCAAGTCAAGGTTGGGCAGATACAAGTGATGCAAATAGTCCTGAAGTTGCAGTTACACAACAACAAAGCGCAGTTTCTCCAGAAGATTTAAGAAATCCAGAATCACCAGATACTGACCAAAATCAGTGGGCAGATACTAGTGACGCAAATAATCCTGAAGTTGCGGTTACACAACAACAAAGCGCAGTTTCTCCAGAAGATTTAAGAAATCCAGAACAACAAGATGCAGATACATTTGCAGATACGAGTGACGCAAATAATCCTGAAGTACAAGCAACACAACAACAAAGTGCGGTATCACCAGAAGATTTAAGAAATACTGACACTGATCAAGATACATTTGCAGATACAAGTGACGCAAATAGTCCTGAAGTACAAGCAACACAACAACAAGTTACAAATACTCCACAAGGTTCACCACAATCAAGATTTAAATCTGCATTAGATCCAAGATCAACAAGAGTTGCATTTGATAGATCAAGAGGATCAATCAAAGAAGAAAAGATGTTTGTTAAGTCTTATAATAACACCTATGTTTTGAAAAAATCTTTAAATGAAAATATAGAAGAAAAGTGGAATGAAGAAATTGACCCCAATATTAATGAAGCATTAAGTCCAAATCTTCAAAAGATTTATGATGACTTTTTAAATGATTTAAGTAAAATGTTTAAACAACCAGTAAGTAATATTATTGCGTTCATGAAATCTCAAGGAAATAGATTTAAAAACATTCTCGATTATATAAATCAAAAGGTTACACCAACTAGCGGTGGTACAGGCGGTGGTGCCGGCGGTGGTGCCGGCGGTGGTGCCGGCGGTGGTGGTGCCGGCGGTGGTGCCGGTGGTGGTGCCGGCGGTGGTGCCGGCGGTGGTGCCGGCGGTGGTGGTGCCGGCGGTGGTGGCGCAGGAACCCCACCGGTTATTTTACATACAACATTAGATAAACTTGTAACACCAGATTTCTTGAGTGGATTGATTATTCAATATCCTGAAAAAATTAAAAATTCTAAATTAAAAAATAATACTAATACATTGTTGTCTGCAAAATCTTTGACAAAAATGGGATTTAAAATGACAAAAGATGATGTATCCGCAATAATGATAAGATGTAATATTTTGAATAGAATTAGATTTGAATTGTCTTTAAATTCATCTCAATTAAATCCTCAAATAAATAAATTATTTGAAATGAAGTTAATACAAACTACAAGATTAGCAGAAACTTTTAATAGAAAATTGACTAATGCGTTAGCAATTGAACTTTCAAAAGATCCTTCTATTTCAGGTGGAAAATCTTCAAAAGAATTAGGAGAAGACATTTATAGTTATCTTTCTCCAAAAATTAATAAAACCGTATATAACATGTTTCAAAAAATTTATTTAACACTAAATGAAGTTTCTCATTTGTTAAATCCAAATGAAACAATTTATATTGGTGTAAGTAATAAAGGAATTAAATTTGTAAAACAAGCTGCGAGATTACCAGGTAAACAAGCACCAGGTAAACAAGCACCAGGTAAAAAACGAGTAGCAGGTAAACAACCAGTTCCACAAACAAAAAATCCATAACATTTTTAAATTAGTGTAATATTTATATCATATGATTAAATTATCTGAAATAGCAGAAACATTGGGGATTAAACAACAACATCAACAAGTACCACATCAATCACAAGTTGTTGCTGAAACTCCTGCGCCAGTAAAGACACTTACTAAGGAAGAAAAGAAAGCTCTTTACGAATTGGTAAATAATTATAATGAATATGGTAAAGTTCTTTATGAATATCATCAATTGATGAAGATTGCTGAAAATATTGATAAAATATCTCAATATGCAGAAACATATGCACTAAATGAATGTGGTGATTGGATGCAAGAAAATACTGCTATTCGTCATTTCAAGGAATTAAAGAAGATGTCCGAAGCATTTAAAAAGAATTCCGCTAAATGTCAACAACAAAATAATGAAATGGTAAGTTTGTATGAAGATATGGGCAATATTTTAGAAAAATATTTTGAAATTAAAGATTCTGGAAAATAAAAGTTTATAAATAGAAACGAAAAACCCCACTATAAAAAGTGGGGTTTATTTTTTTAAGTTTCTACAGAACCAAGTTCATCTATTTTAGTCAACATATCATTGAATGTTTTAAACAAATGTTTTCTGTCATTTATTAATAAAACATAATCATCATCTGTTTTATATATTTTAAAAGTATAATCATCCATATGACTTTTGTTTCTTACTTTTAAAACCATTCTAGCATCACCTTCTGGTTCAAATCCCATTCCATATAACATATCAATTTCTTTCCAATCCCAACCATTTGGATGATCTATGTCATCTATCTTATATTCTTTTTCACTAACTTCTTTAGTAATGAATGATTTTAAATGGGTCATAATTAGTTATTGATTTTAATTGCGTCTTTTATAAAACTATATAATTTGTTTTTAATTTCACCTTCTCCGGTATCATTTGTGATTGGATCAGATAATTTATAACGAACTTCAGTAGAAGGTTTATCAAAATCATCTTCATTTTGATATTCAGTATACCATACACCATACTTGAAAGAATTTTTAGTATCATCTTCTTCGTTTGTCAATTTTTTAATAACAAATTTAATTGTATTTTCGTTGAATTCTTTATCAAAACTTAATTCCATACCAGACCCTGCATTTTTATTATTTACTGGTCCAGTTATTTCTGCTATCTTTGCAACTTCAAATGGTTTAAAATCCAATCCTTGATTTTTATTTAATTCATCTCTAAACTTAACATTCTTTTTATTAAGTTCAGCAGTTTCGTTGATCATGTTTGCAAATGATCTACGAAATACTTCTTTCAATTTTGTTCGTATTTCGTTTTTTTGTGAATCTGGAACATTTGCGTGTAATGCTGCTAAATATTTTTTAACACTACCTTTAGTGCATCCCATTTTTTTACCAGTATCTTTGTTATAGATACATTTTCCTACAATTTTATATGGCATAATAGTATAAATATCAATAATTTTTAATACTTTCATTTTTTTATTTATATTTATTTAACAGTAATACGACATTTCCTTTGTCGCAACATATAATTTAATAATCTTCATTGAAGTTCAAATATTCTAATAACTTCACCTAAATAAGGAAAAATAAATATGTCAAATCTATTAAAAGAAGCTATTGCTGACGCTAAGGCTGTACGTGCTACAGCACTCGCAAATGCAAAAGCTGCGTTGGAAGAAGCATTCCAACCAAAACTAGAAG
>SXGQ01810117.1_pt1 | contig 19837 bp, 13 predicted proteins | sample 3178371 | NCBI WGS metagenome assembly SXGQ01 (sample SAMN11356859, study PRJNA531348) | freshwater metagenome | isolation source: freshwater sample F1-20 | place: China: Fuxian Lake, Yuxi | collected 2017-12-25 | reverse complement strand
TCGAAGATCACCTCGTCCATCCGCGATCCGGTGCTGACGAGCGCCGTCGCGACGATGGTGAGCGACCCCGCCCCGTCGATCCGCCGCGCCGCGCCGAAGAAGCGCTTGGGCTTCTCGAGCGCCTTCGCATCGACCCCACCCGAGAGGATCTTCCCCGACATCGGCGTCACCGCATTGTGGGCGCGCGCGAGTCGCGTGATCGAATCGAGGAGGATCACCACATCGCGCCCCGACTCCACCAACCGCTTCGCCTTCTCGATCACCATATCCGCCACCTGCACATGGCGCGTCGGCTTCTCATCGAAGGTCGACGCCACCACCTCGGCGGTCGGACAGCTGGCGATGAAGTCGGTGACCTCCTCGGGGCGCTCGACGATCAGCAGCACGAAGAGCACCACCTCGGGATGGTTCTCCGCGATCGCGTTCGCCATCCGGTGGAGGAGCATCGTCTTCCCCGCGCGTGGGGGTGCGACAATCAACCCGCGCTGTCCCTTGCCGAGGGGCGCGATGAGGTCGGCCAAGCGCATCGACATCCCACCGGCCTCGGACTCCAACCGGATGCGCTGATCGGGATACTTGGGGCGGAGCGTGTCGAAGTTCGCGCGCCCGATCATCTCCTCGGGGGGGAGCCCGTTGACCGCGTCGATCTGCGCGAGGGCGAGGAACTTCTGCCATCCGCGCGGGGGGCGCACCGTGCCATGAATCTCGTCCCCGGTCCGGAGCCCGAACCGCGCGATCATCCCCGCCGGTACATAGAGATCGGCGGGGTGGGGGAGATAGGAGCTCGCCCGGTTCCGGAGGAAGCCGTGGCCGGCCTTCTCGAGCTCGAGGGTCCCCTCCGCCACGAGCGCTTCCCCCTTGGCGAGCAGCGCTCGCTGCACCCGGTTGACCACCTCGGCGTGCGTGGCGGTCGGCGGGAGGAAGACCCCGTGGGAGGCGGCGAGTTGTTCGAGGTCGGGGAGTGGGAGGCGTCGAAGGGCGACGGTGTCCACGGCGGGGCGATGAGGGAGCGGGCCCGGAGGAGGAGGGAACATGCGCGAGGCGGGATTCGAACCCACGACCTTCGGCTCCGGAGGCCGACGCTCTATCCAGCTGAGCTACTCGCGCGAACCCCTAAAGCTAGCGGATATTATCCGGGATGGCGAACCCCCCGACCCCCTGTCTGGCCGTCGTGATGCCCGTCTTCAATGAGGGCGCCACCGTCGGTCGGGTCCTCCGGCGCGTCCTCGACCGCCCCGAGGTGCAGGAGGTGATCGTCGTCGACGACGGTTCCACTGACGGGACGATCGCCGCGGTGCGGGAGGTCGCGGCCCGCGACCCACGGGTGCGCCCCTGTCAGCATGCCGAGAACCAGGGGAAGGGGGCCGCGCTCCGGACCGGATTTCGGCAGGTCACCGCCCCGATCACGATCGTGCAGGACGCCGACCTCGAGTACGATCCCTCGGATTATCCGCAGATGATCCAGCCGATCCTCGACGGCCATGCCGCCGTCGTCTTCGGCTCGCGATTCATCGGGGCGGGGCCTCACCGCGTCCTCTACTTCTGGCACTATCAGGGGAATCGGTTCCTGACCCTGCTCTCCAATATGCTCACCGACCTCAACCTCACCGACATGGAGACCTGCTTCAAGGCGTTCCGGAAGGACGTCGTCGAGCGGCTTGAGATCCGCGAGAATCGGTTCGGGGTGGAGCCCGAGGTCACCGCGCGGGTCGCCAAGATGGGGGTCCCGATCTACGAGGTCTCGATCTCCTACTTCGGGCGGACCTACGCCGAGGGCAAGAAGATCGGGTGGCGCGACGGGGTCCGGGCGATCTGGTGCATCCTGCGGTACAACGCTCCTCTCCGTGGATTCCGCGGGTGAGCGAACGGAAGCATTCTGAGGCGGTCCGGACAAGCCGAGTCTATCGACTGGCCCCGGTGCCCCCCACTCGACCGCGACGGTCGGAGGAGGAGGGGCTCATCTCCCGCCTGCTGGCCGTCTCCTCGGAGTTCGACGACCGCGGGCTGTTGGATGAGCTCGAGCCCGGCGATCGGCACCTGGTCGAGCGCCGCCTTCGAGACGAGAGGATCACGGGAATCGTGACCCTCCGCTGGGTAGGCTTCCCGATCTTCCTCGCCCTCGTGCTCCTCGACTGGCTTCGCTGGAAGGGGGGGATGATGGCGGGGGGTGGGTCTGAGGCCCGGCTCTACACCTGGCTCGTCGTCAGCCACCTGCTCATCGGGGCGGGAACCTTCGTGTCCTTCTGGATCGCGGCGCATCGGCGGCAGGACCCTTCGGCCCAGGTCCGCTCCGCGGTCTCCCTGCACATGCTCCTCATCGCGACCGGGCTCCTCTTGATGGCGCCGCTCGTGCTCACGGTGCGTGCCTCGACCTTCGGCCTGGCCATCGCGCTGATCGTCGGCAATCTGATCTATCATCTCCCACGGCCCCCGCGCCTCCTCTTCAACGCGATCGCCGCGTTGATCGCCGTCTATGCGGTGCGCGCGGGCGAGACCGAAGACCTCGCTGCGACGATGCTCCGCTTCACCGAGGTCTCCGTGATCCTCCTCCTCGCCGTGCTCGCGGGGAGCCTCGTGCGGCGCCAACGGATCCGCTCGATCATCGTCGAGCAGCGGCTTTCCTCCCTCGCGCTGGTCGATGGACTCACCGGCGTCGCCAGTCGTCGCCGTGTCGAGGAGGTCGCGGAGGGGGAGCTGGCGATGTCGGCGTCGGACCGTCCCCTCTCGATCATCCTGCTCGACCTCGATGACTTCAAGCTCGTGAACGACACGCACGGTCACAACGCCGGCGACGAGGTCCTGCGCGGTGTGGCGCGTCTGTTGCAGCAGCGCAGTCGGTTGAATGACACCGTGGGACGCTGGGGGGGCGAGGAGTTCCTGATGGTCCTCCCCGATACGCCGGCCACCGGCGCGCTCGAGCTCGCCGAGGCGCTCCGCGGTCGTATCGCGCGACAGCTCTTCGAGGGGATCGGGACCTGCACGGCGAGCTTCGGTGTCGCCGAGTCACGCCCCGGGGATGTGTTGGTCGATCTCATCGCCCGTGCCGACACCGCGCTCTATCATGCGAAGCGCGCCGGCCGGAACCGCGTGCGTGAGGCGACGCCCCCCGAGTTCACGGGGACGCACCCGGCCGCCTCAGGGCCGATCTAGTCGGTCCAGACGGAAGAGGTCGGGGAGCGGCGCTGAGGCGTCCCCTGATACCAGCGCGGCGACCCGCGCCCCGATCGCGCTCGCGAACTTGAAGCCATGCCCCGAGCAGGGCGAGACGATCCAGCACCGATCGCTCGCAGGGTGCGTATCGATCACGAAGTGGCCATCCCGCGTGTTGGTGTAGGTGCAGACCGCGGTGCGCCGGAGCGGGCCGTTCGCCTCAGGGATCCAGACCGCCAGCCGGGCGCGCATCGCGGCGATCTCGTCTTCGTGCACGGTGCGATCGACCGTCTCGGGGGTGCAGGTGGGCCCATGCTGGTGCATCGCGACCTTGACCCCTGCGCCGACGTCGGGGAAGCCGTACCAGAGAAGATCGGGCGCGAGCTCGCCCAGGAAGACGGGGAACCGCGTGGCGTCGAACACGGGTGGCGCTGACGCGAACCAGTAGAGCACGTTGCGCTGCACCGTGAGATGGGCGCTGAGCGAGGGCACCAAGGTCCCCATCCACATCCCCACGCTCAGCACCACGCGCTCGGCCTCGTACGTCGCCACGTCGGTCGTGACGCGCACGCCCTGCGCGCTCGGCTCCCACGCCAGCACCGTCTCGTGCGTGCGCACCGTCGCGCCGTGGCGCGCGGCCACCTCGAGGGCCGCGGCGAGGCACTGCTCGGGGTCGAGCCACCCGGCGCGGCGCTCGAGCACGCCCATGTAGTGCGCGGGGAGCCGATGCGCGGGGAATCGTCGCGTCATCTCGCGCGCGTCCAGCAGCTCGTGCGCCACGTCGTGCGCGCGCGCACTCGTCAGTGCGCCCTGCACCAGTACGCCATCGGGCGGTCCGTAGCAGAGTCCCCCGGTCTGGTGGAGGAGCGGGCGGCCACTCTCCACCGCGAGTCGCTCCCACTCGGTGTACGCCTCGCGTACGAGCGGCACGTACGCTGGATCCTCGTAGTACGCCTCGCGGATGATCCGCGACGCGCCATGGCTCGACCCCTCGGTGTGCGGCGGGGCGAAGCGGTCGATCCCGATGGCGTCGACCCCTCGCCGCGCGAGGGCCGCAAGCGTGCAGCTCCCCATCGCCCCCAGTCCGACGACGAGGACCTCGGTGGCTATAGGCATCGCACGATGGGAAGGGGGAAGGGAGACGGCATGAAATGACAGGGGTGAGCGCGGCGTCGCCGTGACGCGGGAGGCGCGTCACCCGTCAAACGTACGATGCCACGAGTGCACTGCGCCTCTTGCGGCGCCCCCTCGGTGCTCGGTGCCTCGCGCTGTCCCAAGTGCCTGGCGCCCTTCGGCGCGGCCGGTCCGATGAGTGGGATGATCCTCGCGGAGGAGGAGACCGCGCCGGCTCAGCCGAATCTCCGATGGCTCGGGGCGGCGATCGTCGGCCTCGTGGCGATGCTCGGGATCGGCCTCTGGGCCGCGCTGCGAGGGCGTGGGACCACGGTGCCCGATCCGGTGGCGGTCACGAGCGACTCGGTGCGCGTCACCGTCGCCCCCAAAGACTCGCTCGTCGGCGATTCGGCGCGCCCCACCCCGGCCCCGACGCCAGCCCCGACGCCAGCCCCGACGCCACCCCCGACGCGGGTAGCCACACCCCAGCCGGTACCTTCGGCCAGCGCTGCACGCGCCGGGAGCGACGCCGTGTACCAGGCGACCACCTGGGTCTGGCTCCGGTCCGGCCCCGCGAACTCCTCCCAACAGCTCGGCGTCGTCAATCCCAATCAGGTGGTGCAGATCCTCGAGCGCCGCTTCTCCTGGGTGCGGGTCCGCGTGGATGGGCAGGAGGGGTGGATGAGCGCCGATTACATCGAGAGGGTTCCCGAGTAGGTTTTCTCCATGTTCTTCGTTCCCGGCCCCACCGAAGTCCGCCCCGAGGTCCTGGCTGCGATGACGCAGCCGATGATCCCGCATCGGAGCGCGGCCTTCGAGGCGCTCTACGCGAGGTGCGCGGCGCGGCTGCAGACGGTCTTTCGCACCACGCGCCCCGTCTACATCCACACCGCGAGCGCCACGGGAATGATGGAGGCCGGGATGCGCGCCGCCCCCGCGGGCCGCGTGCTCTCCCTCGTGAACGGCGCCTTCTCCGGGCGCTACGCCACCATCGCACGCAGCTGTGGGCGTGAGGTCGAGGAGATCAGCGTCCCGTGGGGTGAGGCCGTCCCCCTCGAGCGGGTGGAGGACGCCCTTCGCACCGGCCGCTTCGCCGTCGTCACCGGCGCGCACTCCGAGACCACCACTGGTGTGTTGCAGGATCCACAGGCGATCACCGCCCTCGCACGCCGCTTCGGCGCCGTCGCATTGATCGACTCGGTCACCGGCTTGGGTGGCGCCGCGGTCGAGACCGATGCGTGGGCGCTCGATTATGTGTTGAGCGGCTCGCAGAAGGCGATCGCCGCCCCGCCCGGGCTGAGCTTCGCCGTCGCGAGCGAGGCGTTCCTCGCGCAGGCCGCCGGTCAACCCGCACGCGGTCGCTATCTCGATCTCATCGAACTCGACACCTTCGCGGCGCAGCACAACACTCCCGCCACCCCCGCGGTCTCCCTCTTCTATGCGCTCGACGTCGCCCTCGATCGGATCGTCGCCGAGACGATGGACGTCCGCTGGGCCCGCCATCACGCCATGCAGCACGCCGTCGAGCGCTGGGTGGAGGCGGGCGAGGGGGGCGCCCTTGGCATCGGGCTCTTGGCCCCCAAGGGGATCCGCGCCCCGACGGTGAGCGTCCTCACCATCCCCACCGGGATCGGCGCCGAGCGGCTGTGGGCCGCCGTCCGTGATCGCGGCGTCACCCTCGGCACGGGGTATGGGCCACTCGCCCCGACGACGGTCCGCGTCGGCCACATGGGGGAGCATACCGTCGAGGGGGTCGAACACGCCCTGCGGGTGATCGCCGACGCCGCGCGATCCCTCACCACCTGATCCATCGCCCATGACGCTCATCGGGCAACAGGCACCACCGCCGGGCGGCTATCAGATCGGGATCTTCGAGGGCCACATCGCGACGATGGCGCGTGACCTAGCCGCGATGCAGGCCAGCGGTGATCGCCGCGCCGTCTTCCAGCTCACCTATCTCACCTTCTCGCGCGAGGTCCTCGTTGGCGTGCGCGCCGACCGCTTCGAGGATCCCGCCTGGGCGATCGACATGTGCTGCCGCTTCGTCGAGGTCTACCTCGAGCAGAAGGGGCGATGGGAGCGTCGTGATCCCACCCAGTGTGGCGCGTGGCGCCACGCCTTTGCGATGAGCGAGTCGGGGCGCGCCTCGGTGCTCGAGGCGATGCTCCTCGGGATGAACGCGCACATCAACTACGATCTCGCCTTCGTCACCCTCGGGGCCTGCCGCCACGCCGGCGACCTCGCGCAGCTCGAGCGAACGAGTGTCCTGCGCGGGAGCCAGGCCGGCGTCCCGGTCGTGCGCTATCGCGACTTCCTCCGCATCAACGCGATCGCGTGGGAGAGTCTCCCGCTCATCCAAGACACCGTCCTCGCCGCCTTTCACCCGGTCTTCTATCTCGGGAACAAGTTCGCGCAGCGCCTCACGATGGCGATGGGGGAGCGGATCCTCCTGCAGGCGCGTGAGGCCTCCTGGTTCCAGACCGCGCTCCTGCTGCACGCCAGGGATGATCGCGAACGCGCGGCGGTGGAGCGACTGATCGACGCCCATGCCACCACGATCGCGGGGCTCGTGGAGGTCCTGAGCCTGCGCCCCGTGCGGAGCTGGCGCGCGGTACAGGGGTGGCGCACCCGTGGCGCGGCGATCGACGCCGCGACGACCGAGGTCATCCTCGCGATGTCCGCGCGCGATCCCGCGATCGCGGAGCTCGCGATGCGGCAACTGGCCGAGGCGGGTGCTGCCCTCGTGCCGACGGTGCGCATCTGGGCTGAATCCGGGCGCATCACCGAGGCGGCGGCGCTCGCCGCCCAGGTCGCGACGCACGCCCCGGCGCGTGAGGGCACCGCCCTCGCGGCCTATCTCCGAGGGCGCGATGCGCGGCGCGAGCAGGTGCTCGAGCAGCTGGTGCATCGTCGGGGCCCGACCCTCGCCCTCGATCGCCGCTGGCCCGTCGCGCGGGTGCGGCGTCGGTGGCGACGCCGGGAATCACTCGATCTGGCCGCGCTCGCTGAGGCGCATCGCACTGATAAGGGCCGCTCGGCGGGATCGTCCCTTCGCACCGCCCTTGAGTTCGATCGGCTCACCGTCCAGGGCTGGCGTCGCGCGCTTGGCGACACGGCGTCGATGCGCCCCGCCGCGATCGGTTCGGGGCGTGCGCTCTTCGATCGCCTCACCCGCCACGACGATCGCTGGGTGCGTCTCGTCGCCCACCGCCACGGCGCCGACGCCGGCCATCTTCCCCCTATCGACTCGCACATGACCTCGCTCATCGATCGCGTCCTCTTCTTGAAGGAGACGCAGGCCTTCCTCGAAGTCGATCCCGCCGTGCTGGTCCATGTCGCCGAGCGGGTGCGCGAGGAGTCCCTCGCCGCCGGGACGCGGCTCGTCGCGCAGGGCGCGCCGGCGGATGGGATCCGCTTCCTGATGGAGGGCGAGGTCGAGGTCCGTCAGGATCGGGCGGCGGGGCAGGCGGTGGTCGCGTGCCTCACGCGCCCTGCGGCCATCGGCGAGCTCTCGACGCTCAACGCCACCGCGGCCACCGCCGATGTGGTGGCGGTCACCCCGGTACGGACCCTCCTCCTCCCCGGCGAGGTCCTGCTCGAGCTGCTGACGCAGCACCCGCGTCTCGCGATCGGATTGCTCCGGACGCTGAGCGAGCGGTTGATCGCGACGACACGGCGGTTGGAGGAGGGGAGCCCGACGGGCGTGCGCTGACGCCGTCGGCGTGCCATCTTCCACCAGATGCGGCGCCGCTCCTTCCTTCTGATGGGTCTCGGGGTCGCCGGCGGCCTCGTCGTCGGGTGGTCCCTCGTCCCGCCGCGGCAACGCCTCCGCGCCAAGCATCTCGCCGATCTCCCCGACGGCACCGTCCAATTGAACGGCTGGCTCGCGATCGCCCCCGATGGCACGGTGACGGTGATCTCACCGAAGGCGGAGATGGGGCAGGGGATCCACACCGCGCTCGCGATGTTGGTGGCTGAGGAGCTCGAGGTCCCACTCGCGTCGGTGCAGGTGGTGCATGCGCCGATCGACACGATCTACGGGAACATCGCGGCGCTTGCCAATGGGCTCCCCTTGCACCCCGATTTGGCGACCTCGCGACTCGGCCGCACCCTCCACTGGTTCACCGCGAAGACCGCGCGCGAGCTCGGCGTCCTGATGACGGGGGGCTCGTCGAGCGTGCGCGACGTCTGGGAGATCGCGCGTGAGGCGGGGGCGACGGCGCGCGTGGCGCTCGTCGCGGCCGCTGCGGCACGCTTCGGGGTGCCGCCTGATCAGTGCCGTGCCGAGCAGGGGCGTGTGCTCTTCGGCGATCGCAGCATCGGCTACGGCGAGATCCTCGAGGAGGCGGCCGCACAGCGGCCGGTGAAGGTCGCACTCAAGGATCCCGCGACCTTCACGCTCATCGGTCGGGACGTGCCACGTCTCGATTCGCGTGCCAAGTCGGTCGGTGCCCCGGTCTTCGGGATCGATCTCGCACTCCCGGGGATGCTGCAGGCCGCGGTCGCGATGCCGCCGGCCTTCGGCAGCCGCCCGACGACATTCGATCGAGAGGCCGCGCTCGCGCTCCCCGGCGTGAAGGCCGTGGTGCCGCTGGAAGGGAGCACGCATGGCGATCCCCCGGGGGTCGCGGTCGTCGCCGAGACCTGGTGGCAGGCGAAGCAGGCGCTCGCATCGCTGAAGATCGAGTGGTCCCCATCACCGCACACCGCGCTCGACTCCGCGGCGATCCAGCGCACCCTGCGCGAGGTCGCCGAGACCGACGAGGGGCTCCCCTTCCGCAAGGTCGGGAACCCCGTCGAGGTGCTCGAGACCGCGGCGAAGGTGATCGAGGCGCGCTACGACGCCCCCTATCTCGCGCACGCCACGATGGAACCGATGAACGCCACCGTGCGCGTCGACGGAGAGACCGCCGAGCTCTGGTGTGGCACGCAGGTCCCACGCTTCGCCCGCGATGCGGTGGCGCGCGTCCTCCATCTCGATGCGGACAAGGTGATACTCCACCAATCGCTTTTGGGTGGCGGCTTTGGTCGGCGACTCGAGGTCGACTATGTCGCGCAGGCTGCGGCGGTCGCCCAGGCCCTCCCAGGGACCCCCGTGCAGGTGATCTGGTCGCGCGAGGACGATTTCCGCTTCGACATGTATCGCCCCGCTGCCGCCTCCCGTCTCGAGGGGGGACTCGACGCGCAGGGCCGCCTCGTCGCCCTCACCGCGCACTCCGCTGGACAATCCGCCTTCCGAGCGCTCAGCAAGCGCGTGGGGATCGGGATCACCTCCTTCGGTCCTGACCGGACCACCGCGGAAGGGACCTGGGATCAGCCCTACGAGATCCCCGCGCTGCGCTCGGCCCACGCCGACGTGGCGCTCCCCGTCCCCGTGGGGTCGTGGCGGTCGGTGGGGCACTCGCATCAGGCCTTCTTCTTCGAGTCGTTCATCGATGAGTTGGCGCACGCCGCGAAGCAAGATCCCCTGGCCTTTCGGCTGGCGCATCTGCGCGAGCATCCCCGCGCGGCAGCGGTGCTCTCCCTCGCGGCGGAGCGTTCGGGGTGGGGCACCGCGCCAGCACCGGGTCCTGATGGTAGGCCCCGGGCGCGTGGGATCGCGCTGCATTGGAGCTTCGGCTCGCTCGTCGCGCAGGTCGCCGAGGTCTCCGTCGACGCGCGGCAGTCGATCCGCGTGCATCGTGTGACCTGTGCGGTCGATTGCGGGCTCGCCGTGCATCCGCGCGGGATCCGGCAGCAGGTGGAGGGCGCGGTGCTCGACGGGCTCTCGGCCGCGCTGCATGGCGAGATTCGGATCGCCAAGGGGCGCGTGACCACCTCGGACTTCGATACCTACCCGCTGTTGCGGATCACCGAGGCGCCGCTGGTGGAGGTGCACATCGTGCCGAGTGCGGAGGTCCCGACCGGGATGGGAGAGCCGGCGTTGCCCCCGGTGGCACCCGCGGTGGGGAACGCGCTCTTCGTCCTCACGGGCCAGCGCCTCCGTGCGTTACCCCTGCGGGTCGCGGCACGCTGATCGTCGTCAGGAGCTCGCGGTACCGATCGACGAGCTCCGGGGCGTGCCTCGACGCGGAACACCACCGGCCGCCCCTTCCATCGTGCGCCGGATGAAGGAGAGGTCGTCGATCACGCGATCGTGGAGGGCCGGTGGGTGAGGGTGGGTGCCGGTGGGGGGAGGCCAAGTGTGAGACGGGTGGGACGCTGCATTGTCTAGTACTTTTCTGTGTGAAGCAATAGACCGGTCACACCCGGGGCCGGGCTCCCTTGCCGTGACAGCCGGTGTAGCGTAAGTCTGGGCATCTCGAATGGATATCATGCGCGACATCGCCGACGCCCTGAGCCGCAGCCGTGTTTTCGCCGGATCGACCGCCGACGTGGTCGATCGCGTGGCGGAAAACGTCGAATCCGAATTGCTCCTCAGCGGCCACGTGCTCTTTCGACAGGGTGACGTGGGCGGCGATGCCTTCGTCGTCTTGCGCGGTCGACTCCGGGTCGAGCGAGAGGGTCCGGACGGTCCGATCCTCGTGCGCGAGCTGGCCCGAGGGGATCTGGTGGGCGAATTTGCGCTCCTGACGGGGGAGCGCCGCTCAGCCACCGTGACCGCGATCCGCGATTCCGAGCTGGGGCGCATCCGGCGCGCGCGATTCGACGCGCTCCTGCTGGGGCAACCGGCCCTCGCCGTCGGGATCAGCCGACACCTCGCCTCCCTCCTCGCGGCCTCTCCGCCCCCGCCCGGGACCGGGATGCGTCGGCCGTCGGTCATCGTGCTCCGTGGGGCAGTGCCGAATGCCGACCTGATGCGGGCGGTGACGGGACTCGCGGATGCGCTCCGTGCGCATGGCGACGTCGCTGTCATCGATCACGCGCGGGCCATGGCAGCACTCGGCGGCCCGTCGAGCGAAGGTCAGGCGGACGCCGAACAGGCGCTCGCGCTCGCCCGATGGCTTCATGAGGTCGAAGGGCGCCATACGGCGGTGCTCTGCCTCGCGTCGTCCGCCCATCCGAGCTGGGACGCTGCTTGCCTCCGACAGGCCGATCTCATCCTGGAGATCCTCCCCGCGGCACGGCTCTCCGAGACCCCGGACCGCGTGACGACGGCGTTCGGCGGCTGCCGCCAGGAGCTGCTCGTCCTCCATGGCGAGGCACCGTCCCCGGTCCGTGGCACGGCACGCTGGATGGCGCGCCGACCCTACGACCGCCGCCACCATATCCGAGAGGGTCGCGCCGCAGACTGGGATCGCGTCGCACGTCACCTCCAGGGCATCGGCGTGGGGGTGGCCTTCGGCGGCGGCGGCGCGCGTGGGCTCGCCCACCTCGGGGTGTTGCGGGCCATGCAGACCCTGGGCATCCCGATCGACGAGGTCGGGGGCACCAGCATCGGCTCCCTCATTGCCGCCCAGTGGGCCGCCGGGATGACCCTGGACGAGATGGCGGAGCGGCAGCGAGACGGCTGGCTGCGCATCGCGCCACATCGGGCGTACACGGTCCCCACGATCGGCTTGGTGCGCGCCACGGCCCTCGACGAGATGCTCCGCGCGAATTTCGGGGACCTCGACTACGAGGATTGCTGGATCGATGCCTTCGCCTGCAGCGCGAACCTCACGGCCGCGCGGACACACCTGCATCGACAGGGCCCGGTGCGACACGGCTGCATGGCGAGCATGGCGATCCCCGGGATCGGGCCGGCCTTCGCCCATCCCGATGGTTCGCTCCACGTCGATGGTGCGGTGGTCAACAATCTCCCCGCCGACGGCCTCCGGTCAGGGGTGGTGATCGCGGCCGACGTCTCCGCGCATGCGATGCGCTCCTCGGGCTACCCTGCGACCCCGACGGGATGGCAGGTGCTGCGCGATCGCCTGCAGCCGAGGCGTGCGGCGCCGTACTTCCCCTCGCTCGTCGACACCATCCTTGGCTCCGTCCTGCTCGGGGGAGCGCAGCAGGCCAAGCGGGCACACTCCGTGGCCGATGTCGTCCTCGCACCCCCCGTCGGTGCGATCGGGCTCTTCGACTTCGCACGGCTGCCGGAGGCCGAAGCGCTCGGCTTCGAGCATGCCATGGCGACGCTCGGCCCGTGGTGGTCGCAGCGGTCCTCCACTCACGCAGGGGTCCCATGACCTATCGACTCTCACTTGGCAAGCGACTCCTCATCGGCGGGTTCTCGGCGCTCAATCGGGTCGTGCCCTGGCACCGGCTCCCGAAATGGATGGGCCTCCTCAATCTGGTGGCCCTCCGGGATCAGCTGCGGGCGCACAATCTGATCGACACCTATCCGTCGCTCGAGGCGTATGGGGACCCCAGACGGTGTCCGATGGATCACTCGAAGTACCTCGCGGTCCGGCACTCCGACGGCAAGTTCAACGATCTCGAGCGACCGCTCATGGGGTGCGCCGGTATGCGTTTCGGTCGCAACGTCCCGCGGCTCCTCACCACGGCACCCAGCCCCGAGGCGTTGCTCACCCCGAACCCGCGACTGATCAGTGAGCGCCTGCTGCGGCGACGGGAATTCAAGGCCGCGACCTCGCTCAATCTGCTCGCGGCCGCCTGGATCCAGTTCATGGTGCATGACTGGTTCGGGCACTATGACGACGATGATCGGCATATCGAGGTCCCGCTGCGTGAGGGGGATGGCTGGTCGGACGGTCGGATGCACGTCCACCGCACCCGACCCGACGCCCCCCTCGCCGAGATCGATCGCACCCACCCAGCCTATCAGAACAAGAGCACCCCGTGGTGGGACGGATCGCAGATCTACGGTTCCTCCGAGGTGGAGACCGCCACCCTCCGCGGCAAGGCGCGCGACGGCAAGCTCTTCGTCGAGGACGGGCACGTCGATCACTTCCTGCCACGCGATCATCGTGGTATCCCCATCACCGGCTTCACCGACAATTGGTGGACCGGGTTGGAATTACTGCATACCCTCTTCGCTCTCGAGCACAACGCGATCTGCGATCATCTCCGACGGCATTATCCGGACTGGAGCAGCGATCAGCTCTTCGACACCGCGCGCCTCGTGAACTGTGCGCTCACCGCGAAGATCCACACCCTCGAGTGGACGCCGGGGATCCTCGCGCATCCAGCGGTGCAGCTCGGGATGAAGACGAATTGGTGGGGGGTCGCTGGCGAGACGCTCCGGCGCTACTGGGGCCGGATCTCGGAGAATGAAGCGATCGCGGGGATTCCGGGGTCTCCGACGGAGATGCATGGCGCCCCCTACTCCCTGACGGAGGAGTTCGTCGCGGTGTACCGCCTGCACTCGCTCCTCCCCGACACGGTGGAGTTCCGGTCCTTGGACACCGGACGACTCGCCACCACGCTCGCGATGGACGATATCGTCTTCGAGCGAGCGCGTCAGCCGATGGCGCATGGGCTCTCGTTCCAGGACCTCTTCTATTCCTTCGGCATCGCGCACCCCGGCGCCATCACCATCCACAACTATCCCGATTTCCTCCGCAATATCGTGCTCCCAGACGGGAAACACCTCGATATGGCGACGGTGGACATCCTCCGGGACCGGGAGCGTGGCATCCCCCGCTACAATGCCTTCCGTCGGGCGTTCCACATGCGCCCCGTCACGACGTTCCTCGATCTGGCCGGCGGTGACGCCTCGCTGGCGGCCGAGCTCGCGGCGATCTACCGCGACGTCGAGGAGGTCGATCTCCTGGTCGGCAATCTCTGTGAACCGTTACCCGAGGGCTTCGGCTTCAGTGATACGGCGTTCCGGGTCTTCGTCCTGATGGCCTCACGCCGACTCAACGCCGACCGTTTCCTGTCGGGGGACTTCACCCGTGAGATCTACACGCAGCCAGGGCTTGACTGGATCCAGAACAACACGATGACCGACGTCCTCATCCGACACTTTCCCGATCTCCGCGCATCGTTGCGTGGCGTCGCCAACGCCTTTGCCCCCTGGGGGAAGGTCGGCGAAGGGCGAGACGTGATGTCACGGGATTCGGCGAGGGCGAGCTGATGGGCGACCTCCATCGTCACCATCCGGCGCCCCGACCGCTGCGCCTCCGTTCATTCGACGAGGTGCGGCGAGAGCTCGAGCGCCTCGACGCCGCGCGCGATGCGTTCCTCACGCCGGGGTGGGATGTGCCGCATACGCTGGACCACTGCGCGCGGAGTATCACGCACTCCCTGCAGGGCTTCCCCGTGCTGAAGCCTCGCCTCTTCCGGGCGACGATCGGGCCGCTCGTCTTCGGGCTCTTCGATGCCATGGGGCAGATGCGCCATGACCTGCGTCAGGAGATCCCCGGTGACCTCGCCCCGCCCCCCCGCACCTGGGACGAGGCGCTCGCCTCGATCCGGGATCGCATCGAGGCCTTCGACCGATGGAGCGGGCCTTTGCAGCCGCACTTCGCCTACGGGCGACTCTCCAAGGCGGCCTACGAGCGGGCGCACAGCATGCACGTCGCGAATCACGTGGCGGCGTGGCACTACGCGGCCGGGTGATGCGGACCGCGTCGCCCTCGGTACCGCACGTGCTCTGCCTCGGCGGTGGCTATGTCGCCATCAACCTTGCGCGCGCACTGCGATCCCGCGTCCGCGCCGGCCAGGTACGACTCACCGTGGTGAGCAACGAGAACTTCCACTGTTTCCACGGGCTCGTGCCGGAGATGCTCACCGGCACCCTACAGCCGACCGATATGCTGAGTCCGGCCCGGCGGCTCTTCGCCCCTGGGGATTTCATCAATGCCGAGGTGGAGTCGATCGATCTCGATGGCCGCCGCGTCACGGTGGCCCGGCAACTGGACGGCCGCCCACTCGAGTTGGCGTATGACCACCTCGTCCTCGCGCTCGGCGCGACGGAACACCTCGGCCGCTTCCCGGGCCTCGCGGAGCACGCGCTGCGCCTCAAGTCCTATGCCGCATGCTTCGCGGCGCGGAACCAGTTCGTGGAGATGCTCGAGCTCGCGGACATGGAGCCCGATCCCGTCGAGCGTCGCCGCCTCCTCACCTTCGTGGTGGTCGGCGGGAGCTTCGCGGGGTGCGAGGTGGCAGGGGAGCTGAGCGAGTTCCTCCCGCTCGTCGCACGAGCGCACTTCCCCAACATCGAGGTGCGGGAGATCCGGATCGTCTTGGTGGCGGCGACGCCTACGCTCCTCCCGGAACTCGGCAGTCGGGAACCCTGGACATCGCGGTACGTCGAGTCGGCCTTCGCACGGGATCCCCTGATCGAGGTGCGACTCCAGACCAAGCTCGCCTCCGCCTCGTCGGAGGAGGCGATCCTCTCTGACGGGACACGCATCCCAACGCGCACGGTCGTGGCCTGTGCTGGGATGTCCGCGGTGCCGGTGATCGCGGGGCTTGCGGTGCCGCGAGACGCACACCAGAGGATCATCACCGACCGGTTCGCGCGCGTCGACGGGCGGACGAACGTCTGGGCGGGCGGCGACTGCGCCGCGGTGCCGTTGGCCGACGGGGGGACCGCGCCGGGACTGGCCATCTGGGCGATGACGGTGGGCCGGCTCATCGGACGGAACATAGCTCGGACGATCGACCGAGCGGAGTTGGAGCCGTACCGGTTCACCGGGTTGGGCGATGCCTGCGCCATCGGACACCGGCGCGCGATCGCGAAGCTGAACGGGGTGCCGATCCGGCTGACGGGCCCGGCCGCTTGGATCGTCTGGCGCGCCTTCATGCTCCTCTATCTCCCGCTCTGGGAGAAGAAGTGTCGAGTGCTTTACAGTTGGCTATTGACCGCGATCGTCGGACGAGACTTCCTGAACCTTCGCGCCGATGCCCCGATGAACGTCACCCGCGTCTTCTTCGACGCTGGGCAGGAGATCGTGCGCGAAGGCGATGTCGGCACGAGCCTCTTCCTCATCCAGGAGGGTGATGTGGAGGTGATCAAGCGGGGGGAGGATGGGACCGAGACGCGAGTCGCCACCCTGGGTCCGGGTCAGCAGTTCGGCGAGGTCGCGGTCTTCCAGCGGGTCCGGCGGACCGCGACCGTGCGCGCGATGAGTCGCGTGCGGCTCGTGCAGATCCGGCGTGAGGCCGCGACCCTGATCGCCGGGGCGAGTGAGGCCCTGCACGCTTCCCTGTCGCCGAGGTCGTACCCCGCTCCCGGGACAGGAACGCCCTCACCGAGGAGCTGATGCGAGACGGGGGGCGGTCCGTTCGGACCGCCCCCCGTCGTCGTTGCTCCGGTCGTGCTGCTCAGCGATTCGCCGTGAAGTCGAAGAGCAGGCGGTTCGCCAGCGTGGTCGTGGCGGGATTGAGCGTCACGTCGCCGCGGAGCGCGATCGTGTAGTACCGCCCCGCCGAGAGGGTGATCCCCGTGCGGGTGACGGAGGTCGTCGCATTCCCGGCCCCCGTCGAGTTGCAGGTGGGGGCACAGGTCCCGGTGATGTTGTACGTCCCTGCGGGCATGGTGGCGAACCCACTCGCCGCCTTATAGGCGATCGCGTTCCCCACGGTGAACACCACCGTGGACACGGTATTCGTCACCGTGAGCGTCATCGGGTTGGTGTTTGCCGAGGCGTGCACGAACCGGACGTAGGCCTGGGAGTAGTCGAAGGCCGCCGGGATCGGATCCTCGACGATGAAGCCACCGACCGTCTTGGCGACTGCGTCGTACAGGCCGCTCTGATAGACCGAGTAGAACTTCCCAGGCTGCGGCGACCCGGCGATCGACGAGATCGGGAGCCCGTTGTCCACCGCCGCGCCGATGATCCGGCCGGCGAAGGTGTACGCCCCCGGCCTGAGGTTGGAGTAGAGCCCGCCGTTCCCGACGCCGCCATACGCGACGCCAGAGGCGGCCTCGACCCCCGTCGCGGAGCTGATCGCCGTCACCTTCGTGTCCCCGGCGTAGAAGTTCACGCTCGGGGCGCCGACACCGAAGTTGAAGAAGCGGACGGCCGCGCCATCGGCGGGGGCGGTGATGTCCTGCACGGCCGTGGTCTCGAGATCGATCCCGCAGGCCGAGAGGACGAGGGCGGCGCCAAGCGCCGCGAGGGTCCGTGTGGTCATGGGTAGGGTCATGGTTGGGTGATCCAGAGCGGCTTGGTGTGATAATCGAGCGCGAGCCCACCGACCGCGTCGAGCCCCGTCCGGTTCCAGACGTATTCGGAGTTGTACCGCGGCCGGATCCGGTGGACGATCTTGCCCCCGTTGTCGGCGTAGAGGTTCGTCGGGGTCGCGAAGCCCGGGAAGACCTGGATCGTCCCCGAGGGGTCGAGATTGGTGTAGTTGTACCGGCGTAGGTCCATCCATGCCTCGTTGAACCCCCACCCCCATTGGGCGATGTACTTCTGGCTCATGATCTGCCAGAGCTTGAGGTCGGCCGCGGCGGGCACGATCACCGTGCTCGCGAGGTAGGCCGACTTCTCGGCCGCGGTGATCGTCGGCACCGAGGCCCCGATCTCCGAGTTCCGTGCGTTCACGAAGTCGATGTGGGCGCCGATCCCGTTCAGGTAGGCGGTCCGCGCCACCGTGGGGTTCCCCGCCTTGAACGCCGCCTCCGCCTTCACGAACTGGAGCTGCGCGTAGGTCATGGCCGGGAACTTCGACTTGTCATCGAAGAGATAGAGCGCCGGCCGTCCGACCGCCGTCGCCTGCGAGGTCGAGCGCCAGATCGTGAACGGCACCTGGGTCGTCGTCGGGAGCACCCCGGTGTTGATATCGAGACCCCGATAGACCGAGTCGGGCGCGGGGACGAACATCCGGTTGCGCCGCGGGTCGACCACCCCCGTGAAGACCGTCCCGTCCACGAGGCTCACCGCGAACCGCGTCTGGCGATAGCTCCCCGCGTTGTTGCGCGTTGGCCCGAAGAAGTTGCGGTCGTCGTTCACCGTCCCCGGGAAGAGGAGGAGCGCGTCATCCGCGTTGCTCGAGAATGACGAGTCAACCGCGGCCATCACATCCGCCGGCTTGTAGGTGCTCTTGTTGGAGTAGTGGTTCAGGTGGAGCGCCAAGAGGCCGAAGGCGAACTTGCGCCACTTGTTCCGGTCGCCGCCATAGATGAAGTCGGTCCGGGCCATGTAGGCCTGGTTGACCGCCCCATCGGTGCGGCGCAGCAGGGTGATCGCCGAGTCGAGGAGGATCTTCGCCTCGTCATAGGCGTACTGCTGCGAGTCGTAGTTGAAGGTGAAGGTGTTGGAGTTGATCGCCTCCTTCACGATGATCTCGCCATGCAGGTCGGCGAGCACCTGCCACCCCCAGGCCTTGAGGACGTAGCCGACGCCGAGGAGGTCCCAGCGCTCCTCCGCCCGGGCCTTGCCCATCATGTCGACGAGGTTCTGCCCATGGTTCCAATACACGTCGCGCCACTGCTGGCCGCCGTTGTCGGATCCCGGGTCGTACCCCATGCGGTCCCAGGTGCTCGGGGTCGTCGTCCCGCTGGGCAGGGTCCACATCTGGGTGTAGCGGGAGACGAAGCGCCCGTCCCACTGCGGGGAGCTGACGAGCCAGTGCAGCATCGGCGAGAGATAGAGATTCGCCGACACCGTCTGCGGGGCGTTCGGGTTGTCGTTCACATCGAGGAAGTCGTCGCAGGCCGACGCCGTCAAGGCGAGGAGGCCGGCGAGCACGAACGCACGGATCCGAGGCATACGAAGTCCGGTGAGCGTGGAGGGGCGCGCCGCGGCGCGGCGCGTCAGATGGGTGATCGGTGTGGTCGGCATCAGAAGGCCACCTTAAGGCCGAAGTTCACACCGCGCGGGATCGGGAAGTTCCCGAAGTCGACCCCGGCCGCGCCGGAGCCGCCCACCGCGGCGGAGTTCCCGTTCACGACGGGATCCATCCCTGAGTAGTTCGTGAAGAGGAGAAGGTCGTTCCCGGTGATGAAGAGGCTCGCCTCGCGCGACCGGAAGAGCGCGGGCGGGAGCTCGTAGCGGAAGGTCACGTCACGAAGTCGGACCCAGTTGATGTCTTTCTCGATGAAGAGCTCCTCGCTCATCCCGGTGTAAAAGCCCGTCTGCACCGCGGGGATGACGACGATCGTGTTGCGCGTCGGGGTCGCGGTGTTCTCGCGCCCGTCGCGGAGCACGCCGGGGATCACGCGCGGCGTCTCACGGTCCAGCGTCCGCGGCGAGAGCCCGCGCGCGGTCAGGAAGTGCTCCGTCGCGTTGAAGACGTCGCCTCCCTTCCGGATGTCGAGGAGGACGCTGAGCGTGGCCTTCTTGTAGCGGAAGGTGTTGGTCAGGCCGACGATGAAGTCGGGCTGCCGATCGTACCCCGCATCGATGAAGAGCGACGACCGGAGCGGGAGCCCCGTCGTCGGGTCGATCAGGAGTTCCTTGTCCTTGTTCCGGAGGTAGAAGAAGCCGGTGAGCGAGCGGGTCGAGAGCCCGGGCTGCGTCCCGTTGCGGATATTCCCGTAGAGCCAGGTGTCGGAGACGTACGACTCGGGAAGGGCGTTCGGGAGCTCGAGCACCTTGCCACGCGCCCGGTCGTAGTTCATCAGGACGTCCCACGAGAAGTTTCGCGTCTGCACCGGGGTCCCGCGGACGGTGACCTCGAGTCCCTCGTTCCGCGTCACCGCCCCGTTCAGGTTGAACAGGATGAAGCCGGTGCCGTAGCTCCCGCGGATGTCGTTCACGATCTGGTCCTTCGTCTGCTTCCGGTAGAC
>SXGQ01412232.1_pt1 | contig 19840 bp, 16 predicted proteins | sample 3178371 | NCBI WGS metagenome assembly SXGQ01 (sample SAMN11356859, study PRJNA531348) | freshwater metagenome | isolation source: freshwater sample F1-20 | place: China: Fuxian Lake, Yuxi | collected 2017-12-25 | reverse complement strand
TACAAGAACGAGCACATCGCCGTCTATGGCCCCGACAATCATCTCCGTCTGACCGGTCTGCACGAGACCCAGTCGATCGACAAGTTCAACTACGGCGTGGCCAACCGCGGCGCCTCAATCCGCGTGCCCCACAGCTTCGTGGACAACAGCTACCGCGGCTACCTCGAGGATCGCCGCCCGAACTCCCAGGGGGATCCGTACCAGATCGCGAGCCGCGTGCTCCAGACGATCGCCACGGTGCCGCTGAAATAGTCGGACCAACCTTCATTCAGGCGCAGGGATCACTCCCTGCGCCTTTTTGTTTTTCTGGGGCCGGTGTCGACCGCTCCGGTCAGGCCGAGTAGTCGAGGTACACCGTCTTGACCCGGGAGTAGAAGTCGAGGGAGGCGGTGCCCTGTTCCCGGAAGCTGTCGGTCGAGCTCTGCTTTACCCCACCGAAGGGGGCCTGGAGCTGGAGACCGGTGCTGATCTGGTTGACCTTCACCACACCGCACTCAATGCGTTCGGCGTAGACCATCGCCTTCTTGTAGTCGCGGGTGACAACACTGGCGCTGAGGCCGTAGGGGACGCCGTTGGCCACCTGGAGCGCCTCGTCGAAGCTGTCGACTGTCAGTACGGCGACGACGGGGCCGAAGATCTCCTCTTGGGCGATCCGCATGGACGGGGTCACTTCGGAGATCACGGCAGGCTCCATGAACCATCCGTTCGCGTGGGCTCCCTGATCGAGGCGGCGCCCACCCCAGGCCCTGCGGGCACCCTCGCGGAGTGCGGTCTCGATGGCTTCGAGATTGCCCGTCAGCTGGGCCTCATTCACGGCCGGTCCCATCTGGACCCCGGCTTCGAGTCCGGGACCGACCTTCCAGGTCTGGGCGAGGGCGGTGAGTTTCTGGGTGAACGCCTCGGCGACCGGGCGTTCCACGATGACGCGGCTGGTCGCGGTGCAGGCCTGTCCGGTGAGCCCGAACCCAGCGACCGCAACGAGGCGTGCCGCGAGGTCGAGGTCGGCATCGGCCAGGACGAGGGTCGGGTTCTTCGATCCCATCTCGAGCTGACAGCGGATCATGCGCGGTGCGACAGCCTCGTAGAGCCGTTTCCCGACCGCATGGGACCCGGTGAAGCTGACGGCTTGGACGTGGGGGTTCCGGGTGATCTCCGCGCCGAATGCAGTGGCGTTGCCGGTCACGATATTCAGGACCCCTGGGGGCAGGCCCGCCTCGAGGAGCGCCTTGGCGATCTCCATCGTCATGGCCGGGGCGGCGGAGGCGGGTTTCAGGACGACGGTGTTGCCGCAGACGAGGGCCGGCGCGAGTTTCCAGGTCGGGATAGCGATCGGGAAAGTCCAGGGGGTGATCAGGGCGACAACGCCGAGGGGTTCCCGGCGGGTGTACATCAGGTTCCCAGGGAGCTCATGGGGCAGGGTCTCGCCGCCGTGGACGTAGCTCAGGCCGCCGTGGAACCGGAAGATGTCTACAGCGCGTTGAACCTCTCCGGTGGCTTCCGTGAGGGTTTTTCCCTCCTCCCGGACCAGGAGCTCCGCCAGTGATGCCTTCCGCGACTCCAGGATCTGGGAGGCCTTCGAGAGGAAACGACCGCGGGCAACCGGAGACAGGGCGGCCCATTTCGGAAAGGCCGCCGTTGCGGCGGCGATGGCCTGCGCGGCTTCGGATTCGCCAGCCGATGCGTACTCGGCGACGACGTCCCGCGTGTCGGCGGGATTCCGGGTGGTGAAGCGGTTGCCGGAGGCCGAGGGGATCCAGTTCCCGTCGATGAGGAGGTCGTAGCGGTTCATCACAGAGAGACTAGATCCCGGGAGGGTGGTGGGTCGAACCGGAAACCGTCCCGGGTGAAACAGATTCCCCTCCTCGGCTGCCCGGGGCTAGTCTCACCCCCGTGAAGCATCAGGGAAAAGCGTTGAGCGCCGCCGCGGCGATGCTCTCGAAGTCAGTCTTGTTGTGCCTCTTCCTCGCGGCGTTCTTCTCCCTCGCTTGGCCAAAGAGCTTCGGGCTGGGGGCCCTCGCGGCCTTCCTGGGCTTCATCTTTGGTGTCTTCGTCCTGTGGTTCTTCCGCGATCCCGACCCGCGGGTGCCGTCGGAGGACCGGGTGGTTGTCTCGCCGGCGCACGGCAAGGTCGATGTCATCGACGAGCTGGACGAACCCGACGTGATGGGAGGCCGCTGCAAGAGGATTTCGATCTTCCTCTCCGTGTTCGATGTGCATGTGCAGAACGCCCCGGTGGCCGGCACCGTGCACCACCTCAGGCACACCCCCGGTAAATTCCTGAACGCCCTCAACACGGATTCGGCCAGCCACAACGAGAACGTGTTGGTGGGATTCCAGCTTCCAGAGCCCGCGGGCGGGCGGGTCGGAATCCGGCTGATCGCGGGATTGATCGCCCGGCGGATCATTCCCTGGGTGCAAACCGGGGAGTCCATCGCGCGCGGGGAACGCATCTCGCTGATTCAGTTTGGGTCCAGAGTGGACGTCTACCTGCCGATGACGGCGAGCGTCGAGGTCCGGCTCGGACAGCGGGTGCGGGGCGGCGAGACCGTGGTGGCGCGGATGGGATAGACCATGGCTGACTCGCATTCCAGGTCGACAGGTGCCACCGTCGGGGATCCCGGATCGGAGCGGTTGAAGATCTACCTGCTACCGAACCTGTTCACGGCAGCCAACCTGTTCTGCGGGTTCCTGGCCCTGACCCGCATCGTGGAGGCCGACCTGGCCAGCCCCGATTTTCCTCGCGTCATCAAGGAGGCCCTTTTCTACATCCTGCTGGCCTGCATCTTCGACCTGGTCGATGGTCGCGTTGCGCGGGCCGGTGGATTCGAGTCGCCCTTTGGGCGTGAGTTCGACTCGTTGGCCGACATCGTCAGCTTCGGCGTTGCCCCGGCATTCCTGGTGCATCGGGTGGTTCTTAGGGACGTGTTCGTGGCGCATCCTGAGATCGGCTGGTTTCTCGCGTCGCTCTACGTGATCTGCGGGGCCTTCCGTCTGGCACGATTCAATTGCCTGGCTGCGATGTCCGATGCAGGTGGTGGCAAATACTTCCTCGGCTGCCCCATACCGATGGCGGCCGGGATGGTTGCGTCGCTCACGCTGTTCATGCTGTGGTGGGACGAAAAGGATTTCCGGGTGGGCTCCTGGCGGTATTTCCTGCCGGTCATCCTGGTCTTTCTGTCGGCCATGATGGTGAGCGAGGTGAAGTATCCGACCTTCAAGAAACTGGACTGGCGCACCCAGCATCCGTTCACGAAGTCGCTGGTCATCGTGATCGTGATTGGCCTCCTGGTGATGCTCTGGCGGAAGATTCTCCCGGTTGCCGCCCCATTTGTCTTCGCGGCGTACCTCCTCTATGGATTCATCCGGCCCTTCATCTCACGACGTCTTCAGCGGGAGATCGAGGTCGATGACGAACCGGATGACGAGGAAATGAAGGACGGAGCGGCCGGCGGCGGTTCCGTGGGTGCCTGAGTCCCTGAGATGCGTTCATGACCGCCATGGAGCCCTGGCTTGATCTCATCTACGCGGGTGTCCTGGGAGTGGGTGCAGGTCTGGTGACCTCGGCGCTCGGAGGACCCATCAATGTCACTGTCCTCAACGAGAGCGCCTCGCATGGATTCCTCCGCGGGTTCATGATCGCACTTGGGGCGACGGTGATGGAAACGGCGTATTGCGGCATCGCCTCCGCCGGCATCGCCGCGATGTTCCAGACCCCGCTGGTTCGGGCGGCCATGGAACTGAGCAGCTTTCTGCTCGTGCTGTGGCTGGGCATCCGATACCTCCGGGCTGGGAATCTGGAGATCGGCGGGAAGCTGGGTGAACTGGAGCAGATCGTGGAGGAGAAGCTCCATCCCCACACCGCGTTCTGGACGGGTTTTGTCCGTGTACTGGCGAATCCGGGGGTCCTCCTGTTGTGGATCGGTATCACCGGCTCGTTGGTGGCCCATGGCGCTCTTGCACCCACCCCGGCCTGCAAGCTCCTTTTCTGCATCGGGGTCGCGATCGCCGGCTGCCTCTGGTTCACCGGTCTCAGCTGGGGGATGTCCCGTGGGCATGGACGTTTCTCCATGACGACCCTGCGTCGACTGTCACGCCTGAGCGGGACAGTCCTCCTCCTCACCGCGGTCCTGATCGCCGGTCGGCTCGTCTCGGCGCTGGCCCGACATCCCCTCTGAGTTCCAAGTTCCCGACCCCGATGAATGCCTACCGTGCCCTGGCCCGACCGGTCCTCTTCGCGCTCGACCCGGAGCAGGCCCACGGCTTGACCCTCTCGGCCTTGGCCTGGGCATCCCGGAACCGATGGCTCCGGGAATGGATTTCCGGGGTTGCTCGGATCCCGTCGTTGCCCGTCTCGGTCATTGGGCTGGAGTTCCCGAATCCCCTCGGCGTGGCCGCCGGGATGGACAAGAACGGCGTGGCCGCGCCGATGTGGCCGGCGCTCGGGTTCGGCTTCGCGGAGCTCGGCGGTGTCACCTGGCATGGCCAGCCCGGCAATCCTGTTCCCCGTCTCTTCCGGATCCCGTCGGAGGAGGCGATCATCAACCGGATGGGGTTCAACAACGAGGGAGCCCGGGCCCTCGCTGTGCGTCTGGTCGACTGGCGAGCCCGGGGTGCGTGGCCGGCCCATCCGGTCGGCATCAACCTTGGCAAGTCCAAGATCGCCCCGCTCGAGACGGCGGCGGAGGACTACCTAGCCTCCTTCAAGGAATTGTGGGCGCTGGCAGACTTCTTCGTGGTCAATGTCAGCTCTCCCAACACGCCCAACCTACGCCAGCTCCAGGATCGACGAGAGCTGGACTACATCCTGGCCAGACTGCAGTCGGCGAATGCCACTCTGTCCGGATCCGGGGGGCGCCCAAAGCCGATCCTCGTGAAGGTCGCACCCGACCTCTCCTGGGAGGCTCTGGACGAGATCCTCGAGGTCTCCCTCGCCCGGGGTCTCGCCGGCATCGTGGCCACCAACACGACCATCACCCGACCCGAGACCTCGGATCCTGCGATCGGTCGACTCCATCAGGAGACCGGAGGACTCAGTGGTCGTCCGCTTCGGGGGCGCAGCACCGAGGTGATCCGGCACATCCATCGGCAGGTCGGACGTCGCCTGCCCATCATCGGGGTGGGCGGTATCACGACTGTGGAGGATGCTTGGGAGAAGGTCACCGCGGGAGCCTCGCTGCTCCAGATGTACTCGGCGCTGGTCTTCCAGGGGCCGACCATCGTCGGCCAGATCGTCGAGGAACTCCGCCGCCGCTCCGCAGGTGCGGCCTGGGAGGATGTGGTTGGGAGTGCCTCGGGACGGACCTGAGCGGCCGTGTGTTGTCCCTGAAGGCGCATCAGAAACCAAAAACCCGTTTGCATCGGCCCAATCCTTTGCTACACACGTCGGCCCGTCCGGCGGCACGCCGACGGGAACACGAAGGTTTTGCCATGTCACAACATTCCAGTCTCCGCAGCGCCGGTTCCATGGCCGCCAAGAGAAACGTCTTGAAGCGGTTTGAACGCGTTGCCCTGCTCAAGTCCCGCAACCAGTGGAAGGAAGGGGACCGGATCACCGGTCTCCGCAAGACCAAGCCGCCGGAGTAGGCGCAGCCCAACGAGGCCAACACATCTCGTGCCGATGGTGCCCCGGAAACCCGGGCGTTCGCCATCGGCACGTGTCGTTTTCCGGATCATGATTCGACTCCAGAAATTCCTTGCCGATGCCGGTGTCGCCTCGCGACGCGAGTCCGAGAAGCTGATCGTGTCCGGCAAGATCCGGGTGAACGGGAAGGTCGTGCAGACCCTCGGCACCCGCGTTGACCCGTCGAAGGACGAGGTCAGCGTCGAGGATAACCCGGTCCGTGTGCGCCGGAAGATCTACATTGCACTCAACAAGCCTCCAGGGTTCCTCTGTACCCGGAAGGATCCGGAGGATCGCAGGGTTGTCTCCGACCTTCTCCCTCCCGAATGGGCGCATCTCTTCAGCGTGGGTCGATTGGACCGCGAGAGCGAAGGACTCCTGTTCCTCACCAACGATGGGGAATTCAGCCTGCGCCTCACCCATCCCCGGTATGGCATGCGGAAACTCTACCGCGTCTGGGTCGAGGGCCGCGTCGATGCCGGGCATGTCGACTCGTTCCTGAAGGGTGTCCAGGACGGTGAGGACTTCCTCAAGGCCGACCGCGTCCGGATCGTCAGCGCCAACAACAGTCACAGCGTGGTCGAGCTCGAGCTCTCGCAAGGCAAGAACCGGGAGGTGCGCCGCCTCTTCGAATCAATCGACCGCCCGGTCGGTCGGCTCCAGCGCTTGCAGATTGGTCCCATTCCCTTGGGACAGATGCCGATTGGCCGTTGGCGGGTGCTGACGCCCCAGGAAGTCAAATCGATCTTGCGGCACCCGTCGGAAGACAGGAGTCTCGACACACGGTCGGCGAAGCCTGCACCGCGTTTCTGAAATGAATCCTCCTGTCCGCGTCCTGATCCTGTCCCTGATCCTCGGTTTGGTGGGCGACAACGCCCTGGGTGAGGCGCGGCGCGTGGTGCAGGGTGACCGGACCAATGTCCGCTCCCAACCCTCCGTCGATGCCGAGATCCTCGCCACACTCAAGGGTGGCCAGGAGGTCGAAGTCCTCGGCGAGGTCAGTGGCAATGGCCCCGGCGAAACCTGGAGCCGCGTCGCGATGCCCCAGCAGGTCACCGTCTGGGTCCTTGGTCAGCTCGTGAACAGCAAGACCGGAGTGGTCCGATCCAAGGAACTCCATTTCCGGGCCGGCCCGGGTCGCAACTACAGTGTGTTGGGTGCCCTGAAGTCGGGAGACCAGGTGAAAGTCCTCCGCGAGTTCGACGGCTGGTTGCAGATCGAGCCGCCCTCCGGCTCCGTCGCCTTTGTTGCCAGTCGCCTCCTGGCCCCTCCGGCCGAGTCCGAGGTCACACCATCGAAGGTCCCGGTCCCCGAGCCCGCTCCCGCGCCAGTCGCCAAAGTGGACTCCAAGGCCCCGGACGCCATTGCGGTTCGGACGCTCCCGCCGCCGCCGCCGGTCCCGGCTGCTCCGGCTCCAGCCCCCCGCGTTGAACCCCCGGTTGCCGTAGTGCCACCGATCGTGACCCCTCTCCCGGTGGTGCCTGCGAAGGATCCGGTCGCCCAGGCCACGGATCCAGCTCCCACTGAGCCGTCCACCCCGGCCATGGCACCGCTGTTTGCCCCAAAGCCCAAGAAGGACAAGTCCACCACGTCCCGTCGGCTCGCCCCCACCCAATTGGGAGCGCCCCGGCTCCTCGGTGCACCGCGTATCCTTGGCAATCTTCCGGAGACCGGAGCGAAGTTCTTTCTCCTGACCCATGTGGATCCCCCGTTCGTCGTGGACAAATTCCCGCCCCGATTCGTGGTGCGTCAGGGCAAGGTGTTTCCGGCGCTCAGCGTGCAGGCACCGACCGCGTTCGAGCTCCGGGCCGGATCCTACCAGGAGGGTGCGATCGACTACCTTCTTCCTCCTGCGGACCTCCGATTGAAAGATTTTGCCGGGAAACGGGTGCTGGTGAGCGGCTACGAGTATCGCGATCCCCGCTGGCGTCTGCCCGTGCTCAAGATCGACAAGGTCGAGGAGGACCGCTGAGTCCCCGCCATCCCGTGTCCAACCTCATCGACGGGCGCGCCATCGCCGCCCAGATTCATTCCGAGACCGGTCAACGCGTCGCCGCGCTTAAGGCTCGTGGGGTGGAGCCCGGACTGGTCTTCATCCGGGTGGGTGAGGATCCCGCATCCCAGGTGTACGTCTCCATGAAGGAGAAGCGGGCCGAGGAGCTTGGGTTCCGATCCCAGACGCTCGTTCTCCCGGAGGTCACCTCGCAGGACAGTCTTCTCGAGTTCATCCGATCACTGAACGCCGATCCGCAGTGGCATGGGATCCTCGTCCAGGCCCCGCTGCCGCGGCACATGGACCAGGCTGTCGTCTTTGCGGAGGTGTCGCCCCGGAAGGATGTCGATGGATTCCATCCGCTCAACGTGGGTAAGCTCATGCTCGGAGATCCCACCGGTTTCGTTCCCTGCACACCGGGCGGCGTCCATGAGCTTCTGATCCGCTCCGGCGTCGTCCTCGACGGGGCCGAGGTGGTCGTCCTCGGACGCGGCAACATCGTGGGCAAGCCAATGGCCTCGATCCTCGTCCAGAAGGGACGCCATGCGAACTGCACCGTTACGGTCTGCCACAGCGGGACCCGTGATGTGGCCGGTCATTGTCGGCGGGCCGACGTCCTCATCGCCGCGATGGGCGTCCCGGAGTTTGTGAAGGCCGACATGGTCAGGCCAGGAGCCACGGTCATCGACGTCGGCGTCAACCGGGTGCCGGATCCCACGAGTCGCACCGGGACCCGTCTGGTGGGGGATGTGGCGTTTGCCGAGGTCCAGGCGAAGGCGGGTCGGATCACCCCGAATCCCGGAGGTGTCGGACCCATGACCATCGCCATGCTTCTGGCCAACACCGTGCGGGCCGCCGGCGGTTGAAGCCCAGGGACTCCGTTGTCGACTCGCTGGATCGGAGACGGGAACTCCCCGCTCAGGCCGACTCGAGAATCATGTTGGTGTAGACGCGCGATTCCCCCGTCCGGATGAGTCCGATGGCGTTCGGAACCCTCCGTTTGAACTCGAGGTGCGGCTCGAAATCGACGGGTACCGCTCCGAGCGCGGTCTTGAACTCGTCCCGTGTCACCGCGTCGCTCTTCTGAAGGAATTCCTCGGCCATCCAGGCCCGTCCTGCGTTCCACTGGTCCAGCATCGCCTGCACGACCTGAGGGATCGTGGGCACGCCATAGACCAAGGCCAGGTCCACCGTCTCGATCGCGGGCCATGAGGGGAACATCGAATCGGCAATGACAACGGTGTTGGTGTGCCGGAGCCGGGCGAGAAGGCCCAACAGGTGCGGGTTGAGGATGCCGGATCGGATCATGGGAATTGCTGAAGGTGTCCGGATTCCCGGTTTCTGCCGAGACCAAATCCTGGCCCGGCAGCCTCACGCGATCCGGTCGTGCGCCCAGGGGTACGTAGCCGAGACCCGGAAATCCCGGACCTGGTCCTCTGTCGGCGGGGGCGCATCCAGGACCGACGGATCGAACGACGCACCGGCCTCCTTCAGGATCACCGGAAGGAGCGGATTCCCGTAACTGATGCCGGGGAATCGCAGTTCGCTCCGGTTGACGTCGAGAACCCGTGTCTGGGTTGGGTCCACGACGACCTTCCGGAACAGGCTCAGGTCGATGCCTTGGTGGCGGATGAAATGGGAGACGTCCGACGGGGATGTGCCGGTGAAAGTGACGGGAGGCCGCGTTGCCATGGGGGGACTTATTGGAGCGGTTTCGCCGGAGTGCCAAGTCCGAATCCCCGGCTGTCCGCATCCGGGGACGCGAACGGAGGTGGGGTGATCTCGCTGGCGGCCACGAAATCTGCTGTCTGCTGCTTTCAATCGGTGCACCGCCCCCGTACCATCGGCTCGATGCTGCTGGTCATCGACAACTATGACTCGTTCACCTTCAACCTGGTCCAGTACCTGGGGGAGATGGGCGTCGCCATGGAGGTGCATCGGAACGATCAGATCTCGGTCGAGCAGGCGCTGGCCCTCCGGCCGGAGCGAGTCCTGATATCGCCGGGACCGTGCTCTCCTCGTGAGGCGGGTCTGTCCAACCAGATCATCCGTGCCTTCTCCGATCATCGCGTCCCCGTTCTTGGGGTGTGTCTGGGCCACCAATGCATTGCCCACACCTTCGGGGCCGAGGTGGTGGTCAACCACCGTATGATGCACGGGAAGACTTCGCCGATCCTTCACGATGGTCGGGATCTCTTCGAGGGAATGCCGAATCCGTTCCTGGCCACACGCTACCATTCCCTCGTGGCCCGGCGTGAGACGCTCCCGGCCGAACTGGTGATCACCGCCTGGACTGAGGAGGGCGAGATCATGGGGCTGCGCCATGCCACGCTCCCCATCTGGGGGGTCCAGTTCCATCCGGAAAGCATCCTGACCGAGAGCGGGCGGCGGATCCTCGAGAACTTCATGCGCCTGCCGCACGGTTCCCCCCCGCGTTGACGGACCTTGACCGGACACCGAGATGCGCCCGCCCGATACATCCGTGGAGCGCGTTTTCCGTGGGGTCGCCGCCTCGGGCGGGGTGGTGCATGGCAGGGTGCTGAGGCTCAGCTCGGGCGCGGTCGACGTCCGACCAAGGTCCATAGTGGCGGCGGAGACCGAAGCCGAGTTGGATCGGTTCCACAGGGCCATCGCCGAGACGAGGCATCAGATTCTCGAGGTCCACCAACGCGTCCTGCTCGCCATGGGTGCAAAGGAGGCCGCGATCTTCGAGGCCCATGGGCTCGTCCTCGAGGATCCCGCGCTCGTCGGCGAGATCACCCGTTCCATTCGCGATGGATTGAACGGAGCGGAGTACGCCGTTCAGAGCGTCTGCGGCCGCTTCTGCGCAGCCCTCGAGGCGGCCGACGATCCCTACCTCCGCGAGCGGGCCGCAGACGTCCAGGACGTGTCCCATCGCGTGATCCGTAATCTTCTCGGGGAGATGGGACCCAACCTCGCCAACCTCGCGGAGCCGGTGGTCCTCGTGGCGCCCGATCTTTCTCCCAGCGCCACGGCCATGCTGGATCGCTCCAAGGTGCTGGGTTTCGCGACCGACCGCGGCGGCATCACCGGCCATACCGCGATCGTCGCCCGCAAGCTGCGAATCCCCGCCGTGGTCGGACTCGGTGAGGCCTCGCGTGAGCTGCAGACAGGGGACCACGTCCTGATCGACGGGCACGATGGCGTTCTGGTCCTGAGTCCCACCGATGCCACGCTGTTCCGCTATGGGCAGATCCGGGAGCGCCGTGAGGCGTTGGAGGTTCGACTCCAGGCGGTCCGGGACCTGCCGGCGGTCACCCTCGATGGGTTCAAGGTGGGCCTTGCCGCAAACATCGACGAACCGTCGGAAGTGGCGTCCGTCCGGGAATCCGGTGCCCACGGCGTGGGCCTGTTTCGCACTGAATTCCTGTTCCTGAACAGCGAGGTGCCTCCTGACGAGGACCGCCAGTATGCTGCCTATCGTGCGGTCGCGGAATCCCTGGCGCCGGCGCCGGTGGTCATCCGGACCCTGGACCTTGGCGGGGACAAGCTGGTCGACCCGGAGCAGATGGAGGAGCGGAATCCGTTCCTGGGATGGCGCGCCATCCGCATCAGCCTTTCGCGCCCGGACATGTTCCGGGTCCAGCTCCGGGCTGTCCTGCGGGCGAGTACCCATGGACGACTTCGTCTGATGTTTCCGATGATCTCCGGACTCGAGGAATTGCTGGAAGCGAAGGCGCTGCTGGAGGAATGCCGTTCGGATCTTTCCAGACGGGGAATCGCCCATGATCCCGCGCTCCAGGTCGGCATGATGGTGGAGGTGCCCTCGGCGGCATTGTTGGCCGCGGAGTTTGCTCCACATGTGGATTTCTTCAGCCTCGGAACCAATGACCTGACCCAGTACACGCTGGCGGTGGACCGGTTGAACCCGCGGGTCGCCCTGCTGCATAGCCCGGCGCATCCCGCGGTGTTGCGCCTGATTCGGGCGACAGTCCGCGCGGCACGGGAGCATGGGCGTTGGGTGGGCGTCTGCGGCGAGATGGCGGGGGACCCCTCGATGATCCCGCTCCTCGTGGGGCTCGGGGTGGACGAGTTGAGCGTGACACCGGCATTGATCCCGGCGGCAAAGCATCTGCTGCGTCGGCTCCGACGGGAAGAGGCCGTCGCCATGGCCGACCGGGCACTCGCCTGCTCCAAGGCCTGCGGAGTCCTGGATCTCTCGCGATCCTTGGCACGGTCAGCGGCCCCAGAGCTGTTTTCCGGTGGGGAGTGATCCGTTCGGGTCGCGGGAAAGAGCTGCCAGGTACATGAGCCCAGGAGTGGGCCGTGTGGGGAGGGATGGAGCGGGCGAAGGGAATCGAACCCTCGTAACCAGTTTGGAAGACTGGCGCTCTACCAGTGAGCTTCGCCCGCATCCGCGAGGGAGATGGAAACGGGTTTGTGCCCGCCTTGCTAGACTCTGTCGGGATCCTCTCAGAGACAGGAGTCCTTATCGAGCCCCTTGATGGCCGGTCGTTTCTCAAGCGACTCATTGGGGAGAACGGATCCGATAGAACCGATCGGTCCTCAAAGGTTCTCGAACCGGAATGGGAATGCCCTTCGAGAATCCCGCAGCCGTCACCCGACTTTCTGCTGCAGGAAACCAGGTGGTGAGGTTCGAGCTGGATTCGAGATCAAACACCGCTCCTTCGGGTCCAAAGCAGATCAGCTGAATTCCGCCATCCGAATCCATCCGACACGCAAGTCGTGGTGCCTCGTCATCATCCAGAATGACGATCTCAGTGATCGAGTTGTCGGCCGCAATGAGTGCGCCGAGGGGCGATTTTGGGTCGAGTTGGAGAGTCAGTGTCAGGTTTTCTGCATCCTCAGGATCAGAATCCTCGAGGATGAATGAGGGGAGTATTTTGACCAACTCCCCCGGCGCGAAATCGAGAGCTAGTTCACCCACTGAATAATCCCGGCCCACCGTGGCGTTGGTGGAACGGATCAGGACATTCACGGTAATCCAGCCAGCGGCACCCTCCTGACGTTCAACGACGATCGGAGATTGGGACTGGCCCTTTTCGGTCAACGTATACCGCCGTTGCGCAAAACCCAGGATGCCAGGCGAGTCGTCGTCCATGACGTGAAGTCTGCCGGTGCTCCAGCTTCCGATCCGAGCCGTGACTGGTGAACCCGTCTGCAGTTCCAAGGTCATGTTGAACACCTGGGAAATCTCGGGCGTTTGATCGTCATCTACCAAAGAGGATGGGTGGATCGTCTTTTGGATTTCTCCATCGGCGAACAACAATCGTAACCGGTTGGTTCTGAGGCCATAGGGTGGGTCGATGACAATATCGATACCCACGGATCCTGAAGATCCATCCTGGCGGACGATGGTCAGGGGTACGGGGGAGGCTCCGGATTCCATGATCCGCGAATCAGAGTTCAAGAAATTGAACGATCCGGCTGAGTTTTTGATCGTGACGAGGTCCCCTACGGGGGCCTTTTTGACCGCTTCCATGAACGTGTCTCCAGTGAATTGAATCGTAAACCTATCCAAGGTTGAAGGGTTGGAGGCGAGTTCGGAAAGGGCCCTTACCACGTCTGACTGCACCACGGACTGGATCCGTGTCATGTTCCGCAGAGCTTCGATAGGATCGCTCGCATTGGCGGCGTCCTGCTTGAGTTTGTTCTGCTCCGAAACAGCCTGAGCGACCCGAGAGGCCATGGCTTCGGGAACAGTGGTTCCAATTTCTCCAGCTGCTGTCTCCAGAACGGAGCGGACCGCAGTGGGGTCGCCCAAATCAAGTGCACTTCCATTTGCAATCGCCGTGGCGATCTGGTCGATCACTGCGGTTGATTTCGACTGGAAACCCTTTGCTGACGTGAGCCCGTCGAGGAGTGTTGCTAACTGCAAGACTGTGTCTGCGACCCGGGCAGATGCGGCTTGGATGATTGCGGCACTCGAATCACCGCGGCTCGCAGAAGCCATAGGGTCGAATTGTGTCAATGAGACCTCAGGTAATCCAAGCGACCGTAGAACGCTGGACTCCGCCAACGCCACTGAACCGTGGTCAGTGGCTCGAGCGACTGAATCCACCAGAGTCGTCAACGGAGTTACCACAGACGATTCTGGGGGGGCTTGAAGTTGGCCACGCAGCTTGATGCCGGTGCCTAGATCTAACCCGCCCTCCACGACGATCCGACCCTCGGCAAGGTCTAGACGGCCATTCTGATTTCTGTCGAAAACCTTCAGGTCGACTGTAAGGGCAAATCTGCCCTGACGGTCAGTGGTGGCCTGAGGCTCTGATGTATCCGCAATGCCGTTCAAATTGGCGTCAAACCAGACGAATCCACCAGCGATGTACCCGTCGATAGCTGTGCCGTTGAGAGCGATTGGAATTGAGGTTTGATTGACGATTATGGTGAACGAGCGGCTGGCGGAGGTCGTTCCGTCGGAGAGGGCGACTGAGACGGCGTTGGTGCTGGGGCCCTGGGACTCGGAGGGGGTCCAGGTGAGGACACCGGCACTGGTTACAGCCATGCCAGTCGGACCGGAGATCAGGGAGAACGTCAGGGTCTGGGCCGGAAGGTCGGCGTCGGTGCCGGAGAGGGTGAGGGAAAGGGTCTGTCCCTCATCGAGGGTCTGGTTGTCGATAGTGGCTAGGACTGGGGCCGCATTGACCTCGCGGACGATCACGGTGAACGAGCGGCTGGTGGAGGTCGTTCCGTCGGAGAGGGCGACCGAGATGGCATTGGTGCTGGGGCCCTGGGATTCGGAGGGAGTCCAGGTGAGGACTCCGGCACTGGTGACGGCCATGCCGGTGGGACCGGAGATCAGGGAGAACGTCAGGGTCTGGGCCGGAAGATCGGCATCGGTGCCGGAGAGAGTCAGGGAAAGGGTCTGTCCTTCGTCGATCGTCTGGTCAGCAACAGAAGCCAGGAGAGGGGCCGCATTGAGCTCACGGACGGTGACGGTGAACGAGCGGCTGGCGGAGGTCGTTCCGTCGGAGAGGGCGACTGAGACGGCGTTGGTGCTGGGGCCCTGGGATTCGGAGGGAGTCCAGGTGAGGACGCCGGCACTGGTGACAGCCATGCCGGTGGGACCGGAGATCAGGTAGAACGTCAGGCTCTGGGCGGGAAGGTCGGCGTCGGTGCCGGAGAGAGTCAGGGAAAGGGTCTGTCCCTCGTCGAGGGTCTGGTCAGCAACAGTGGCTAACACAGGGGTCCTGTTCTGCGTGAGAGACAGGGCGATTGAACCACTGGCGACCGAGGATCCGGTGTTCTTTCCATCAACCGCCACCTGGTAGGTCGTGCCCGATATTGCTGTGAATGTCAGACGGCTGGTAACCCCTGAGGCGGAGTCGTCGTTGCTTGCGACTGCGGTCAGTTGATTGACGGATGATCCTGAGTAGACCGCTAGAAGGGTGTCGAAACTGCTTCCCGTAGTATTCAAGACCACCGGCCCGTTGCCTGGCGCGGTCCAAGTATACCACACGGACTGTCCACCCGTGTTGTTGGCGTGATTTGGCTCACCAGTTTCCTTTGTCGCATAGAGGTTCGAACCCGTTGCTTGCCATGAACCGCCCGAAGTCGTGGATCTGCTTGCAAAGGTGTCGTTGGCGGGAGGTGCCGAGAGGTTGAGCGTGATAGAACCATTTTCAGCGCCCGCGCCATTGTTGTAGCCGTCCACAGCAATCCGATAGGTGGTTCCAACGGTTGCGATGAACTGGACCCTGCTGGTGATGACAGAGGGAAAGGTCTCGTCATCATTGTTGGTCACCAAGGTCAGGCTGTTGACCGAGGTTCCCGTATAGATTCCGAGGAGCGTGTCGAACGTGCTTCCCCGGGTGCTAATGGTCACAAGTCCCGAGGATGGTGCGGTCCATTTCCACCACACTGACCTGCCACCGACGTTGTTGGCACCATGGTTGGGCTCGCCTGCCTCCTTGCTGGCGACCTGGTTGTTTCCAGTGGCTTGGATTGCATGCCCAATAAGTTCGCTCGCCGCGCTGAAATTGTCGTTGGCTGGAGGTCGAGCGATGGCAAAGGACGCGCTGATGGTCTGGCTGGTCTTGGACGGTGCCGTGGCCTGGAGGGTGAGGGTCAGTAGATCCCTGTCCGCTGGAACGGTGATTGTGGCGGCATACAGGTGGTCGTTGGCGGTTGTGTCAGGGGAAACACCATCATTCCGGAACGTGATGGTTGGGAGCCCGGTGGCGGTTCCCATGACCGTCGCATTGGAGATGGCTGTGAGATCCGTTACCTGGGCTACCACTGTGGCGGACTGTCCGGCAACGAGTGAACTGCTCGAAGAAACAGATAACTCCAGAGTGCCATCGGGATTGGCTGTCAGGGCGTTGTAGGCGTTGAGCCGCCCCCCGGCCGTGGAACGCCCACTCAGTGATCCCACCGGGACTGTTGTTCCAAGGAGGCGCTGCCGAAGGTCGAAGACGGAGATGCCCGGATATCGTGCGATCACGAGGGCTGCGACGCCGGCGACGTGTGGCGTCGCCATGCTGGTTCCGTTCAGGAGTCCGTACGCGCTATCCGACGAGTGGTACGTCGAGTAGATGTCCACCCCCGGCGCACCGAGATCAACGGTTGTGGCTCCATAGTTGGAGAAGCCTGCAAGGTTGTCCGATCGATCCAACGCAGCCACTGAGATGACGTTGTCGATCTCGTATCCAGAAGGGTAGTGGGCGACCACGTCGCTGTTCTGGGCCTCGTTGCCCGCTGCTGCGACCACGAGTATCCCGTTGTTGCGGGCCCTGAGGATCGCATCCCGCAGCGTGGTTTCAAAACCGCTTCCACCCCAGCTGCAGCTCAACACCCGGGCTCCTTTGCCGATGGCAAAGTCGATGCATTCGATGGCGTCACTAGTGAATCCAGATCCGGACGCATCCATGAACTTGAGGGCCATGAGCCGAACATTCCAAGCCACGCCCACGTGGGGGCCGGACCCGTTCGATGCGGCTCCGATGGTTCCAGCGCAATGGGTGCCGTGGCCGTTGTCGTCCATCGGGTTGCCGGCTCCCGTGATCGCGTTGACTCCGTGGAGGTTGTCGACGTATCCGTCGTTGTCGTTGTCGATGCCGTCGATCGCCAAGAGACCGGATTCACCGGGGTTCTGCCACATCTGGGCGCTCAGGTCCTGGTGGGTGTAGCGGATGCCGGTGTCGATGACGGCCACGATAACGTCGGTGGACCCGGTGGTGACATCCCAGGACCTGACCGCATCGATGTCGGCTCCGGTGAGCCCCCCATTCTGCCCGATGTTTCGGAGTCCCCAGAGGGTGCCGTTGTTGAAGGCGTCATCGGTTGGGACGGCGTGGGTGGAATGCAGGTAGTCCGGATCAACGGAATCGAATAGCCCCGACTCCCTGAGTCTCTGAATCCGGGACAAGAGCCGTTTACCCCGTTCATCTCCTCCCGGTGTGGCTTTCAGACCTGTTGGCTCGGCTTCGTCGAGCACCACAAGGTTCGGTAGCCTCTGGAAGCGTCGCAGTTCCCGCATTCCAAGCTGCTTCAGCCGTCGATCGCGCTCCGGTGTGGATGGAAGGGGGATGAATCGGGCGACAATCCGTGACGGGTGCGCCAGCCCAGCCGGTGTCGAAACCGTTTCAGGTGCGGTTCGGGGCTGTGGCGATGCGACGCAGATCCCGGTTCCAAATATGGAAAACCAGGCAAACAAGACCCCGATTGTTCTGAGAAACGTCACTTATCAAAAACGCAAACGTCCTGATGGTGCAGAAATGGTGCCATGGAAACATGACTGCGTGTTGGAGGAGCTACAAACGGTTCCCATCCCTTTGATTCTGGGTCCAGAGGCTGCAGGCCCTGCCCGCAGAGGGTGGAACCGGATCTCACTGCTGAGACTGGAACCCTGCCGATCGGAACCAACCCGGCGTCCGCCCGTCATAAATGCCAACCGTCTTGAGGGACGGGCATTGTGGAATCCTGACCTCGACTGGGCCCTTTCGTGGGAACGAGTCGCTCTGAAGGGGTTGCTCGAATCGGAGCTTGATGTCCCCGATTTCGGTCCGGAGCCTCGCTGAAACACAGCCTATCTCCCGGAGCTGGACACCATCAACCCACTGAGACCATCGCCATGGATATCCCGCATTCCCGCCGCGAATCTCCCGGAAAACGGGATTCGTTAGCGTTCACTTTGATCGAATTGCTCGTCGTCATTGCGATCATCGCGATCCTTGCCGGAATTCTTCTCCCTGCATTGGGTCGGGCGAAGGATCGGGCGCAGGTGACGATCGACCTCAACAACGTCCGCCAGATCGTCATGGCGAACCAGATCTACGCCACCGACAACCGGGATTACTGCGCCCATCCCACCTGGGGTGGCGACCTGAGCGGTCCCGATGGGTGGGTCTATGCGACGAAGAACAACGGGCGGATCCCGGGCGGCCCTCCCAATCCTGTCTCGGCGGCCGGCAAGGACATCAATTCGGCCCAGTTCAGCAACCAGGTGGCCTTCTTTCGGATCAGCCAGCTCGGTCCCATCCTGGGCGACCACAAGATCTGCTGGTGCCCCAAGGATGTGGCGACGCGCGGATCCGGCCGGCTGAAGTCCCTGTGGCTGGGGCGTCCGCTCAAGCTGACCTCCTATTGCTGGAACGGGACCATCGGCGGATACAACAACGTGGGTCGGAACCCTCCCTTTGCGAACGGGGGCACCTACAAGATCAGCGATTTCCTGTCCACCGACTGGCAGCTCTGGGAACAGAACGAGCTGGATCCCTTGAACTTCAATGACGCCTCCAACGTGCCGCCTCCGGGCAACGTCGGGAATGGCGTCTCGATCCGCCATGCCGGCACCGCCTCCTGGGGTGCCGTGAACAATCCCAACGGCAACAGCGGTGTGAAGAACCTTCCCGGGGGGGCTGTGGTCGGCATGTTTGGCGGCTCGGCGCAGATGCTGAAGTGGAATCTCTCATACGACCTGATCAACAAGATCCCGTCACCCAACGCGATCTTCAACGGTCCGATCTACAGGCCGTGACCGGGCGCGCGGTGTTTCCCGCTTGATGCCCTTGGCATCCCCCCGAGAATCGACCCCATCATGGTGACCTCGAAGACGGAGCCCAAGGGGCCGGATTGGCTGACGCTGCCCGAGGGGAGTCGCGTGCTGCCCTTCCTGGTGATCCTGGTGTTCACCTCACTGCCCTCCGGCTGGTACCCGGGGGCCGAGTTCTGGAACTACGCGATCAAGATCGTGGTCACCGCCGGGTTGCTGGTCTGGCTCCGGCCGTGGCTCCCAGAGATGAAGTGGGCGGTGAGCCCGGAGGCCCTGGGTGTCGGACTCGCCATCGCCGCGCTTTGGATTGCCTGTGAGGTCTGGATCCCGACCAGCTCCCAGCTGATGGGCTGGTTCGAGAGCGGTCTGTCCAAGATGCCCAAGGCGAAGCTGACCGATCCATGGAACCCGGTGGCCTTCTTCAAGGAGGCACCGGCCGTTGGATGGGGACTCGTCGGAGTCCGGGTCGTGGGTCGATCCGTGATCGTGCCGCTCGTCGAGGAAGTCTTCTACCGATCGTTTGTCTATCGGATGCTGATCGACTCGAAGTTCACCCAGGTGGATCTGTCGACCTACCGCCCCGTGGCGTTCTATGGCACGAGCCTCCTCTTCGGCATGGCCCATGGAGACCTCTGGATCCCGGGCATCGTCTGCGGAATGGCCTATCAATGGCTGGTCCTGCGCAGGAACCGGCTGGGGGACGCTATCACGGCCCATGCGGTCACCAATCTGGTGATCAGCGTGTGGACCATCCAACGTGGTGAGTGGCGTTTCACCTGAGTCGCAGGCCGCTCCGGCGCCCCCGAAAAGGATGCCACCCTTGACTGCAGTCCTTTTTGTCGCATAGGGATCGGATCTCTATGAGCGACACCGCAGAAGCACCAACCGAGAAACATCATTTCCAGGCCGAGATCCAGCAGCTCCTGAATCTCGTCATCCACTCGCTGTATACCGACCGCGAGATCTTCATCCGGGAGCTGATCTCCAACGCGGCCGATGCCTGCGAGAAGCTGCGGTTCATCCATGCCTCCGGGGGAACCGTCCTCCAGACCGACACCGCCCCCGGCATCAGTCTGGTGACCGATGAGACGGCGGGTACTGTGACCATCACTGACACCGGCGTCGGAATGACCCGGGAGGAACTCGTCCAGAACCTAGGCACCATCGCCCACTCGGGCACCAAGGCCTTCCTGCGGCAGCTCGCCGAGGAACAGAAACCCGATGCCAAGCTCATCGGCCAGTTCGGGGTGGG
>SXGQ01481533.1_pt1 | contig 19842 bp, 14 predicted proteins | sample 3178371 | NCBI WGS metagenome assembly SXGQ01 (sample SAMN11356859, study PRJNA531348) | freshwater metagenome | isolation source: freshwater sample F1-20 | place: China: Fuxian Lake, Yuxi | collected 2017-12-25 | reverse complement strand
CTGGAAATATGGTGCGAAATCGATTACTGTTTCTCACCGCACTGGCCCGATCGGATATGGATGGCCAGATAATTGGCAGGAAGTCCAGTTGCTGGATCGCGTTGAGGGAACGATAGCTTTTTTCAAAGACGGCACTTCAAAACACATCGATGCCATTATTTTATGCACGGGCTATAAGCATCATTTCCCCTTCTTGCCTGATGACCTGCGTCTCAAGACCGCGAACCGCCTCGCTGTAGCTGACCTCTACAAAGGGGTTACGTGGATCCACAACACCAAACTGTTTTATCTCGGCATGCAAGATCAATGGTTCACTTTCAACATGTTCGATGCGCAAGCGTGGTGGGTGCGAGATGTTATTCTCGGCCGAGTCGCGATTCCAACTGATAAGGCTACTCTTATCAAGGATGTTGCGGATCGCGTAGCGCGCGAAGATGCTGGCAAGGATGCACATGACGCTATTCATTATCAGGGCGACTATGTGAAAGAGCTAATTGCAGAAACCGACTATCCGTCATTCGACGTCGATGGCGCTTGCGAGGCCTTCATCCAATGGAAAGGGCATAAGGCCGAGGGAATTATGACTTTCCGCGACAATGCTTATAAATCCGTTATTACTGGCACGATGGCACCGATTCACCATACGCCTTGGAAGCACGCTCTAGAGGATACGATGGAAAGCTACCTGAATAATTAGTTGCAGCTGCAGAAGACACGACACTATTGTGTTTGGCTGGTGGGTCACAGTTTGGTGCCGCCGGAAAGATATGTGGTAGCCATGACAGCCTAAGTGTGACGAGGTTTTGTGATGTAAGGCGTGCCGAGATTGATTGGTTACCTGTTCTGACTCAAAGTAAATGCGTTGTGACGCAGCACCGCTGAAGGCTTATGTCCACACGATGAAGGAGTACCAGAGTCTCCCTCTGCAAATCGTCTTTTCTACACCGCTCGACCTCTGCTCCGTTTGGAGGCCTTTGTTGTTTGTGCTTGCGTAAAGTTTGAGGAAGTCTGAGGGGCCTCGACCTGGGACGCGGAGGGATACCATACCCTCAGCACGGCTGTTGCCATAATAAAAATTATGCTGGTTGGCGCCCGCTGCCGATGGCGATCAAGGTCATACAGAAGCGGAAAGTTTCAGGCTCGCAAAAAATGCTTTGCTGAGCCCAAAGTTTGGTTCAAACTTAAGTTAGCTTGATTGTTATCGATAAATAACGATCCGATCACAAGCTACTGAATCCGCTCAGGCGCGCGCTCCGCGATTGAGATGGTTCACTTTCTGCCAACTTGATAACCATCGATTACGGATGCAGCCCGCGATAATTGATAGTAAATAAAAAAGAGAGGGATTCCAATGTCATCTGAAAATGTTTCCGGGGAACTGCATCGTTCACTTGATTGGAAAGGCGCTTTCTGGGTCGCCGCAGGTGTTCCTCCGCTTGTTTTGTTTTCTATCGGTGGGATTGCGGGTGTCGCAGGTAAAGCAGCCTTCGTTGTCTGGATGGTCTCGATGACGATGGGCTTTCTACAGTCCTTCACATATGCCGAAATTGCAGGGATGTTCGGCAGTAAATCCGGCGGCGCATCTGTCTACGGTGCGACCGCATGGTTACGCTACTCAAAAATAGTGGCGCCACTATCTGTTTGGTGTAACTGGTTCGCATGGAGCCCGGTGCTATCCCTCGGTTGTGCGATCGCAGCAGGCTACATTCTTAACGCACTGTATCCAATTCCTGCTGGGGACTCACAAGCGGTTATTGAGTGGGTCGCGGCCAACGCTTCAACATTAACAACAGCGGATCCGCGGGTGGTTGAATGGCTCGCCGCAAATTCTGGTGCCTTGGCTGAGGATGGTGTTAAAGCGCTGCTTACGCTTGACGGTGTGGCCGCGTTGACACCGGCTATTCGCACCTGGGAGGCAGTTTCCATTGCGATCCCGGGCCTAGGTCTGCTCCACTTCAATGCCACTTTCTTGATTGGCGCGGTTTTGATGCTTGTGATTTTTGCGATCCAACATCGCGGCATTGCCTCCACCGCATCGGCTCAGAAAATACTTGCTATCGTTGTGCTGGTCCCGCTTTTATTGGTTGGCCTTGTACCGTTATTGACTGGTGCGATTGATGGCGCCAACGTGACTGGTATTGTCCCACCAGCGACCGCCGGCGCTGTCGGTGAAGGCGTTTGGAACAATGGTGGTTGGACATTGTTTCTAGGTGCTCTCTATATCGCCGCTTGGTCGACTTACGGCTTTGAAACTGCGGTTTGTTATACCCGCGAATTGAAAGATCCTAAGAGAGACACGTTTAGAGCGATATTCTTCTCGGGGTTGCTTTGTGCAGTATTTTACTTCCTTGTCCCCTTTGCATTCCAAGGCGTGTTGGGCCATTCAGGCATGCTTGCGCCAGGAATCGCAGATGGCACCGGAATCGCAGAAGTACTCGGTGGGATGGTTGGCCACAGCAAAGCGATTATTCAAATCTTTGTCATTCTGATGATTCTGGCGCTGTTCTCGGCAATCATGACTGCCATGGCAGGATCATCACGCACCCTATACCAGGGCTCACGTGATGGCTGGCTCCCGAAGTATCTTAGCCATGTGAACAAAAATGGAGCGCCGACTAAAGCGATGTGGACGGATTTTGCGTTCAATCTGTTCTTGCTGGCTCTTGCATCAGATGCAAGCGGTTATTTCTACGTTTTAGCTATCTCAAACGTGGGCTATATCCTATTTAACTTTTTGAACCTCAACGCAGGTTGGATCCATCGGATTGACTCGGGTCACATCGAACGCCCTTGGAAGGCCCCTACTTTTCTCATAGGGATAAACACCGTGTTGGCATTCGTTAACGCACTGCTGCTGGGAGCCGGGGCCAAGGTTTGGGGCTACTCCAGCGCGCTTTGGGTTGGGCTGATCTTTGCGGCTCTTATTATCCCAGTGTTTCTCTATCGACACTATATTCAGGATGGCGGTAAGTTTCCTCCGGAGGCACTTGAGGATCTTGGATTATCGAATGGTGATCTAGGCCAGAAACGGGCTGGCATGCTGCCCTATCTCGCTCTGATATTGGGAGCAATTATTATGCTGTGGGCGAATTGGTACTTTGTACTTCCAGTGTGAGCCAGCGAATCGTACAAATCAGGAAAGGCAGCCTTTGGCTGCTTTTTTTGAAAGTGTTTGAAGCGATATATCCCTGCAATAAATTTTTTTAAAATTTTGAATGTGCAGGTCGGGCTTCATGCTCAATGATTTCTACCAGTGCATCATTTTTATTCAACGGGAGAAGACAGATGACAAATTCTTGGAGATTTTCCGCCCTCGCAGATCGTCACCGTGCCCTTGGTTCTAATCTTGAAGATTGGAGCGGTATGGGTACTGCCTGGAGTTATGATGCGGATCCAGACGCGGAGTACATGGCGATTCGAACGAAGGCTGGACTGATGGATGTTTCTGGCCTGAAGAAGGTGCACATTACAGGGCCCGCTGCCAGTCATCTGATCGATCGCGCTACCACACGTGATGTTGAAAAATTGATGCCCGGGAGAGCTGTGTATGCCTCCATGCTGAATGACGCGGGTAAGTTTATTGATGACTGTGTGATTTATCGCACCGGTCCAAATGCTTTCATGGTGGTACATGGCTCTGGGCAAGGCCATGAGCAACTAACCATGGCTGCAACTGGCCGTGACGTAGCGGTACGCTTCGATGACAATCTTCACAATCTTTCACTACAGGGCCCGCTAGCCGTAGACTTCCTCGAAAAACACGTCGAACGTATCCGTTCTTTACCGTACTACAGTCATATGCATGCTTCACTTTTCGGCAAACCGGCGATGATCTCTCGTACAGGCTACACCGGCGAGCGCGGCTACGAATTATTCGTGCGGGGTCAAGATGCTCCCATGATTTGGGATCGCATTCTCGATGAAGGAAAGGCCTTGGGAATTATTCCATGTCGCTTCACTACACTCGATATGTTGCGGACCGAGAGTTATCTCTTGTTCTATCCCTACGATAATTCAGAAATGTATCCTTTCGAGAATGAAGGTCCAGGCGACACGCTTTGGGAACTTGGCCTGGATTTCACTGTGTCAGCCGGCAAAGTTGGTTTCCGGGGTGCCGAGGAGCATTATCGTCTGAAGGGTAAAGAGCGCTTTAAAATTTGGGGTCTGAAGTTCGAGGGCACCAATGTGCCGGGAAATGGCGCGCCGGTTTTCAAAAATGGGGAAAAGGTTGGGCTTGTTACTCAAGCTATGTACTCGCCATTAAATAAACACAACATCGGGATTGCACGTCTTCCGGTGGATTGTGCCAACAATGGCACGAAACTCGTCGTCAGATGCGGAACGCACGGGGAAATACAAGCTACCACGTCTTCCATGCCTTTCTACGATGTCGACAAAAAACGCCGCACTGCAAAGGACTAAGCCTCAATGTGTGCAGTCTGACGTCCATCGAGCGTGTGCACTGTCAAAGGTAACTTAGGATCATGACAAAAACACACTTTGAGCCTTCCATCCGAAGTCGCCCCGTGTATGGCGAATTGAAGCCTAAGCCCGGCTCGGGGTACTTGTTTGTTGCGGATGGTGAAGGCGCCGAGGCTATTCTTGAACTGTTTGATAAAGCAGGGGCGAGTGCGAAAAGCCTCTTGGCAAAATCACACATCATTTATATGCCAGGCCCGAATGGTGAGGATTTGGGCACCAGTCTTGAGGCGCTTGGAGCGGCGCAATATCATCGGAGTCCGAATTTCGCCTGCGCACAACCACGTCTCAAGAAAGTGCTTTCGGATGCCCACATGGGGCTACAGATTTACCTTGCCGGCACCGAGGGGCTGATCGGTCAAGCTCAGCGCGATGTAATCGAGGCCGGGTTGCCACATGATGCAGTTCAGACCGAGCATCGCGGGTCAACCGTGCGCAGAGTACAGTGCGTACATTGCAAAGGCATAACGGAAGATGTCCGCACCGACCCCTTTAAATGCAGCCATTGTGGTCTTTTCCTTTTCGTCCGGGATCACTACTCTCGGAGAATCGCTGCGTTCCAAGGAGTTAACATCGATGCCGAAGATCCAGGCAAAGTTCCTGACGTGGTGGAGCGGTTTAAATGAGAGTCAAATCCCCGAGACTGTCCGTCACTGTCGCTGAGGTGGTGGAAGTCAACCCACTAATAAAGCGGTTCCGTTTTGTTCGTAGCGATGGTCAGGTGATGCCACCTTTTTCAGGGGGGGCTCATATCGTCGTCGAGATGGATGATCAAGGTACGCGGAGACTTAATCCTTACTCCTTAATGAGCAACCCAGCGGATTTATCTGGCTACTCTATCTCTGTGCGCCGGGACGACACTGGACGTGGTGGCTCACTTTTCTTGCATCAACAGGTCCGTCTAGGTATGCAGATGGAAATCAGCTACCCAGTAAACTTATTCTCACTCGATCAACGTGCAAAAAAGCATTTGATGATCGCAGGTGGTATCGGCATTACGCCCTTCATCTCACAAATGGCACAGCTCATGTCGTTAGGTGGGCGTTTTGAACTGCATTACTCAGTACGGAATCGTGGGGTTGGTGCATATGTAGATGAGCTGAAATCTCTTTACGGCGAGCGCATCCATGTCTATTTTGATGATGACGGAGACAAGATTCATCTTGATAGCTTACTGGCAAGCCAATTTTTTGGGACGCACCTCTATGTTTGTGGCCCGAAGGGAATGATTTCATGGGTACGGTCAAGTGCTGAAATGGCTGGGTGGCCCGCTGGCAGTATTCATTCGGAAGAATTTCTCGCGCCACCGGTAGGTGAACCGTTTACCGTCGAACTTCTACGTTCAAAAAAGACGATTACGGTCGGAGCTAGCCAATCATTGCTTGAAGCGATGGAGGTAGCGGATGTCGAAGCACCCTACCTTTGCCGAGGTGGGGCTTGCGGGCAGTGCGAAACCGATATAGTTCGTCTCGATGGTCAACTAGAACATAATGACCATTGGCTAACTGATGAGCAAAAGGCCTCCAACCAGCTGATCATGCCGTGTGTATCTCGCTTTAGAGGCAAAGACCTCGTTCTGGACCGATAGGGGATGGCAATGGAAATGGCGTTTAATGAAGAGACCTTCCGCAACGATTTCAGCTTCAAAAACTCGGTAAAAGCTATAAGGCGCTTCCCCTTCCCGTTTTCTGAAGATAGCTACATGTACGCAGTAAATATGGAGCCACATGTCCCTGGTCCCAAAGGAACTGTGTTCGAACCTATGTTCGATGTAGATGAGCATTACCTGTCGGAGATGCATGACCGCGCTTTGGTGCTAAATGAGGACCCCCTTCGCTGTCAGTCGCTACCCCATATGACGCTGGCTGGCTGGGATCTGCTGGAATTGATTATGGAATCAAAGGCGCGCGATTATCCAGAGTGGTTCGAACTTCACAAAAACGGACAGGCTTGGCATTGGATCAACAGGCCCTTGGGTATCGATCAGAAATTCACATTTCTTGATGAGACTACTCTCCCCTACGGTCCGATGGAATATATTACGCGCCAGTCGCAAGGTGATTTCACGCTGCAAGACCAGCGGGATGAAAATCTCTGGATGGACGCCGGAATGGTTACAACGCAGGCCGATTGGAGCCTTGATTTTGATATCGGCATGGGATTCCATGAATGGCATGCGCCAGTACCAAGGGCACATGAGATGGGTGTCTTTGATCGAGCACTAAAATTTTTGCTCAAATTACAGCATGGTGCGCCAGTTCGTCGATTCAACTGGACTCTCACAGTTGATCCGCTGCTAGATACGAGCCCTGAAAATTATCCCAAATGGGGGCCGATGCGTGCAGACATTCGGCCGGAAAATGTTGGCGAGCGTATGCACTTGCGCGTTGAGTTACAAACACTGCATCGTCTGCCGCGTTCAAATGCAATTGCCTTTGCAATCCGTTGCTATCTGATTCGTTTCGATGATCTAGTCACTATTCCAAAGTGGGGGCGTCGTCTGCATCGAGTGTTGCGCGACATACCTGATGATTTGGCAACTTATAAAGGTTTTTTACGTAACCGAAACAGTCTCGTGCAATGGCTTTCACAGTATGACGATGGTCTGCCAACATCCGCCGGATGGATGCCTGACTGAAGAACTACCTTGCCAGAAAGGCGTCTGGCGATTAACACCCAAGAAATCTGACAATTGCTTGTAGCGCCAGGACCTCCGCAGAGGAGTAATACAAGTTGAAAAGCGCCTAGACAGAAAAATCTGGTCGAAACGCTGACATTGAATTGATCTATCCCCTTATTGATTAGTGCGACGACCACCCGGTCAGCCAAGTTGCTTGGCTCTTATCGCCGAATCTAATATTCGATACTTACCTGCTGAAGGCAGATAGCAGATCATCGTGGTATTTGCCGGATGGTTACGACCAAACGGTGGTTTTTAACACTCGCGGCCCCCTTTTTTTGTATCTGTTCTGGCTAACTTCGAAGCTTTGCCGGTGCTGTCGTCGCTAAACCGTAGTACGAATCGTGCATTCAGATGAGCGAAAATCATGTATTTCTTAGGTAAATACTACTAGGTCGAAAAGCGCCAGAAGACAATACATAAGACTTGCCGTATCAGAAAACCGAATATATTCTCCGGACTAAGCATTTTTACTGCTCATATGACATTTCTTTGGAGTTAGCGCGGTATGCTCGAAAGTATTTACCCTGCCGTCCCTGTTGGACCGCCGCCATCGAGTCGAATCGCAACCCCGGCTTCAATGTCAATTCATTCGGGTATCGAGCACTTTGAAGTAAAAGGCGCTGGAGCTATCTTAATTCCACTGATGACCGGAGATAAAACCACTCTTCGTAATGCCGAGGGTGGTCAATCGACAGAGCTTGTGGCTGTTGATTCAGAGGGACGAATTGATACGGGTATGATCGGTCTGCCCGCCAACGGCATGGCGGAGGGTTTAAGGGCCATGCTGTCTGGTGAGGCGGCGACTGGTAGCGGTCTAGGTGGACTGCGTCTCGGGCTCGAACGTCGCGGTATCGACCTTGCCAAGGCAAAATCGGTCACACTGTTCGACGAACATACGGTTGCGGGCACGGAGGAGACTCTCGTTGCGCAGCGCGACGGCATACTGGTGGTTGCAGCCCCTGGCGGCCCCATGGCTCCCGGCCAGCAGGATACCGCAACGCCCATTCGGGTTACTGTCCAACGTGCAACGGTTAAAACTGTTAATCACTTTTCGCTCCCCGATCCACTTGCAGAGCCTGTTCTGGATCTAAGAGTCAATTCTGGTACGGCCGAATCCTATTTTGTGAAAGCTGGCGACTTTATTCAGATCATTGACGTCGATGGTCGGCAATGTACTGATTTTCAATGCTTCGCCGCACGCAAACTTGATAAAGGACTCGAGCATCCGATTGACGTGACCACATCACGTACCTTGATGGGCCATGCGTACTCGATGCCGGGTCTACATTCGAAATACTTCGATCAAGACATGGTGCCACTAGTTGAGGTCGTACAAGATACAGTCGGCCGCCATGACGCTTTTGCTATGGCCTGCACCGCCAAATATTACGACGATATCGGTTATCCGGGCCACACTAATTGCTCTGAAAATTTTAACAAAGCGCTGGCCAAGCATGGCATTGCATCTCGCCGAGGTTGGATGGCCGTAAACCTGTTTTTTAATACCGGGATTGACGCGCACGGTGTCCTCTATTCCGATGAACCATGGTCTCGGCCCGGGGACTACGTGATGTTCCGCGCGCTTACCGATATCGTCTGCGTGAACTCTGCGTGTCCTGACGATACCTCACCAGCTAATGGCTGGTATTTGAGCGATATCCACGTTCGCGTCTATGAAGGTGCAGAAAAATTCCAACGTGCGATTGCCCGGCGGATCACACCTAATTCGGAGCCGAAAATGACCAAGGACACCGCATTCCACGAACGTACTTCAACGCTTACACGTCACTTCGTCGAATATAAAGGGTATTGGCTACCCCACGTCTATTCCTCAAATGGCGCCATAGAAGAATACTGGGCATGTCGGGAGAAAGCTGTTGTAATGGATCTCTCGCCATTACGTAAATTTGAAGTCACCGGACCCGATGCCGAGATCCTGATGAATCATGTTTTAACCCGTGATGTAACAAAATTATCGGTCGGTCAAGTAGTGTACTCCGCCATGTGTTACCCGCACGGTGGAATGATTGATGATGGAACACTCTTTCGCTTGGGACGCGACAACTTCCGTTGGGTCGGTGGAGACGATTACGGTGGTATCTGGATCCGTGAACAAGCCGAGAAGGCCGGTATGAAAGTGATGGTCCGCTCATCCACCGACCAACTCCACAATCTAGCCGTGCAAGGCCCGAATAGTCGAGAAATCATGAAGCGGATTATTTGGACTTCCCCACACCAACCCACGATCGAGGAGGTAGGTTGGTTCCGCTTCACAATTGGACGTATTGGTAATGCAGATGGCGCGCCCGTCGTTGTATCTCGGACTGGCTATACCGGAGAATTAGGCTTTGAAATCTTTTGCCATCCAAAGGATAGCCGGGCGGTTTATGACGCCGTCTGGTCGAACGGTCAAGATCTAGGTCTAAGGCCAATGGGTCTAGCCGCACTTGATATGGTTCGCATAGAAGCAGGTCTGATTTTCTCAGGCTACGATTTCAGCGACGAGACAGATCCCTTTGAGGCTGGTATTGGTTTCACAGTGCCGCTGAAATCCAAAATGGCGGACTTCATAGGACGAGACGCTCTCATCCGTCGCAAAGACCACCCCTCCCGTAAACTGGTCGGGTTGCACATCGAGGCTAATGTGGACGTGGGACATGGCGATTGTGTGTATGCAGATCGGGCGAAGATTGGCGTTGTCACCTCTTCTGTGCGCTCCCCAATTCTAGGCAAGAACATCGCACTTGCTCGCGTTGACCTTGCCCATTCAGAAATCGACTCCTATCTAGAGATCGGAAAACTCGACGGACAACAAAAGCGCCTGCCCGCCAAGGTCGTTCCTTTGGCGCATTACGACCCTAAAAAAACGCGTCCCCAGTCTTAAGCCATCAATATCGGGCCGTAGTTTTGACCTTTTAACCTGCGAAATATCTATCGCTTAAATAGTGGTCATTTAAATCTTACGAAGCATTTATACCCTCTGCCTAGAAGAAACAAGCATCAGTCCAGTCTCTGGACACTTGGCTGCTGTCCAAACAAAATTCACACACGCTAACTGCGTTACACAGTTTTTTACACAGCTGATTTTAGGATTTCTAACCCATTGATAAATATGCTTTTTTATACAAAAAACACGTCTTTTAATCCGTTGGTCGCAGGTTCAAGTCCTGCACGACCTACCAAACAAAACAAAAAGCTCCATTCACGAGATGGGGCTTTTTTGTTTTTGAGGTGTCATTGTGGCACTTCGTCTGCAAGTATCTCAAGCGACGCTATTCTTGTTTTGTTTGGCGTTTATTTACGTACTGCGGCTAAGGCTGCAGCCGCAATCCTAACCATGCTTGGGTGTAGTGTGCCTAGCTTTGGTAGCTGACCATATGGAGCACGAGGCGGAACAGAAAAATAGGCGTCGTTATACGGGAGCTCTAGCGTATTTTTCAGGTCGAATTTGGTGTCATAACTTAAACCCGCACTAGCGTATGCAGTTGGATGCTCATCCTTCGCGATCCGAAATTCTCCGCTGTAGAGCCGGTCTGTCTTTTTGCTCGTTCCATAGGCAACGCTGACGAAGATCATTCCAGCCTCATCCTGTTTGACCAAAATAATAAGACCAGGACGAGGTTTAGGCTTGGGGTGAATGTTGTCAGGAAAGTGGCACCAAACGATTTCACCCGCCGTTGGCTCTGGCCACCAATGCATTAGGTACTCTTTAGCTCAAAAAGACTACTGCGGATGGTGCCGCCTTTAGCCTTTGGTGCTGATTTTTTGACCTGATTGCGCTGAGTTTTTGTTAACGCTCCGGCATCTGCCTCATACTGGGGCAAGAATTTTGTCGCTAGCTCATGGAGCGCCAGGTGAATAACCTGTGTTTCATCGACACCCAACACAGTGGCCAAGCGCTTTGCCGTTGCTCGGGTTACTCCGGTTGCGCTGTCATGTGGACGATAACGAAATGCAATTTGGGATGTTGCGGGTTTCATGATTACACCCATGACTTAGAGATATCTTAAAGATAGCAAGTACGGCGAGAGCCGTCAACCGGGCGTGCGCATTAATACAAAGATGATGTGAAATTGCAAACTCATGAATGCACTTGCAGGTGTCCAGCTTCTGGACACTTGGCAACAAAAAGCTCCATTCACGAGATGGGGCTTTTTTGTTTTGCGCTACAAGAAAGACGAGACGATATGACTGCTATACTGTTCGAGCGTTGAACAACACCACAACGTCTGCATCTTTTGAATAACCTCCATCCTTCTCAAGCGTGAATGTGAGCGTTGATTCAGTCTTCGTCGATCTCGAGGGTATTCGGCTTCACGCCGCAATCGCCGGGCCGAAAGATGGCGAGGTAGTCATTCTTTTGCATGGCTTTCCGGAGTTTTGGATGAGCTGGCGATATCAGATTGTGTCACTCGCTAAGCATGGATACAGGGTGATCGCTTTAGACCAGCGCGGCTATAACCTCAGCGATAAGCCGGACAAGATTACCGATTACCTGCTGGATAAGATTGCGAGTGATGTGATTTTACTTCTCGATCAACTCGGAATTGAGCGCGCACATATAGCAGGCCATGATTTTGGTGCTAGCGTTACCTGGTTACTGATTAGCCGCTACCCGCAGCGATTCTGCTCAGCGATTATTCTGAATGTGCCTCACCCAAGAATCCTTCAAAAAAAACTCAAAACCTCCAAACAGCAGCAACGCAAAAGCTGGTACATATTCTTTTTTCAGCTTCCTTTTTTACCTGAATTCTGGCTTCGCCGACAAAACTTTCGTGCAGCGATTAACTTACTGGTCGGGAGCAGTCGTAGCGGCACATTCACTGAGGCTGACCTTTCAGCGTACCGGCTGGCATGGTCCCAACCCGGAGCATTACGGGCAATGGTTAATTGGTACCGGGCCGGTATCCGGTTTGGTCTGCCCAGGCGAACGGATAAAGAATGGCGTGTTGCTACACCAACGCTGATCATTTGGGGGGAGGATGATGTTTTCTTACTGCCGGAGATGGCACAGGAGAGCCTGGAGTATTGCGATAACGGCCAGTGCCTTCTACTTCCAGGCGCATCTCACTGGATTCAACATGAGGAGCCTGAACGAGTATCAAGTGAAATGATTTTGCACTTTCAGCGCTACAGTGCATTTTCTTAGCACTGACGAGTTCAAAGACGCTCTCAAACAAGCCTGCGCTCGGTCAAGATAAAACAGCCCACCTCTCGCTCGAGATAACGCGCTAGCGCCAAATCGGCAGATGGGGTGATAATGACCCGAGCGCGGTATGGATTCGAGAACGGAGTTTGACGTGGCTAGACACCTACTTGACGAAGCTCACCTTCATCCGGCCATCAGATCGTTGGTAGCAAGTCATCACTTAGGTACGGTACAAGCGGTGCAAGCAGCCATAGCAGAGAACCGCGTGGTGATCGTGGGTATGGCGGGTAACCCCGTGGTCGCCAAAGCACGCAGTGCGCTACAAGCTCACACGATCGCCTATAAGACGCAAGCTACTGTCGCTTTTGTACGATTCAATCGAGCGCAAGTGCCAGGGTTATCGCTACAACAGTACTTAAATTTAATTCGGATTACAAAGATCTATCCATCCCGTTATGATGTATTTTGATCCGGAAAACACCACATTACCTTTGTGCGCATGCGTCCATTCAGCTGGCCAAATCAAAGTGAGCCCCTTCCTTGGCTGTATCTCAAGGTCATAATGAGCGAATGACGTTGCACCCCCATCTGCAACATCGTTCAAGTAGGTCATCCAAGCAAAAATACGGTGAAGCGTCGCTAGAGACGATCTTTCACAATGTATTTGTTGAAAATGCTCTCCTGCCTGATATCGTTGAATATTAAATCCGCCGATTTCAACCTTGTTTGCAAAAATCGTTAGATGAGGCCATTGCAAGAGGTAGTCTTTATAGCATGCGAAAAGTGCTTCAAAATATTTTATAAATATTTCATTCGCGGGCAATTTGATTTCGTTGGGTTGTAGCGTTAAATCTACACTGCGTTTTACGAGATCATTCAGCCCGTTATCTGTTCTACCAAGGGCATGCTTGTCAGGGTTTGATTCAAAATAAGATACGATTACATCACAGAGATCTAATGGCTCTAGATCCCATGATCCAATAAAATTTGGGGCAAGTTTTGCATGGCCTAAATCTACTCGCTGCATGCGACACCTTCAGCTGATGCTCAGGCCATTAACCATATCGAAACATATACCACCGCAGGCCTGTCTGATTATTTTTAATCCCGCTTCATGTTGATTTTGTTCCATCAATAATCTACCCAGATTTGCACTTATGCCTTGAAGCTCAGGCCTGATCGAAACTGCTTTTTCATAATTTGATTTAGCCTCGTCGTATTTGCCTAGCTGTTTAAGCACATTTCCCAAATTGCCGTACGCCTCTGCAAACTCAGGACGAAGATCAATTGCTTTTTTGTAGCTTGATTCTGCTTGTTGAGACCTGCACAGATCGCTGAGCACATTACCCAAGTTAAAGTAAGCTTCTGCATAATCAGGTGCAAATCTGATTGCATTTCGGTAGCTTGACTCAGCCTCCTCCAGACTTCCTGTTTTTTGCAAAAGTATCCCTAAATTGTTATGGGCTTTCGCGTACCCTGCATCAATCACAATCGCATTCCTGTAACTCGTGATTGCATCCTTTGGTCTTCCGAGCGCTTGCAGCGTGATGCCCAAGTTGTAATGGGCTTGCGCAAAATCTTTGTTTAATGCCAAAGCAGCTTTGTAACTGCTCTCGGCCTCTGTAAGTTTACCTAGGTCTTTCAGCGTATTTGCTAAGTTGCAGTGGGCTTCAAAATCACGTGGCGCCAGGTATACTGCTTTTTTATTAGCGCTCAACGATTCTTCTAACCGTCCAGCCCGCTTGAACACGATGCCAAGAATTTTCCAGGCTAGTTGATGATGAGGATATTTTTGAGTCAGGGCTTTTGCAAGCAGCTCTGTCGACTCGAAGCTGCCTTTTCGAAACTGCGTTAGCACCTCGCTCACCTCCAACTCGGACGGGTGAGCTTGGTTATACGCTACGACGGATTTATTTGAGAATTTTTGAATACTGACCCCCATCAAAGCACAACCAGCAGTGGTGCCCTCATTCAAAACAGATCAGCTTTTTGCGGGGGTCAGTTTTCGGTAAATTAGCTTCTCAGGCGGCACTTCTCAAAAGCCAAATTTCGCGCCGACCGCAAAACCTTTGATTGCAACACTGCTCTTATCGTAGTACCACATATAGTCAGCGGTAATTGCTACACCATCTGAGACGCCATAGGACACACCTAGACCGTAGGCAATGTCTCCGCCCGAGGTTTTGACTTCGACAGGCCCTGACTTACCGCTTAGAGATGCTCTGAAATATCCAACTCGCCCAAACACTTGCAAAGCATCACCCAGCTTCAACTGCGGGCGCAAAAAGGCACCGAAACCACTATCCAACTTCACTGAAACCCCATCCGTAGAACCACTACCCAAGCCAATAGCGCCCATTACCTCAACCCCGAGGTTCTCCATGACATTAGAGCCAACAATTAACCGTCCAGCAGAAGGTGATGCTTTGGCTCCCGGCTCCGAGTATCTGAGAGCAACATAATCCACCTCAGCATAATTCTGTTTTTGTTGTGCGTTTGCAGTTCCGATCATGAGGAGTGGAATTGCCATTGCCAGAGAAAATACTTTTTTCATATTAGCTCCCATTCTTAAAGATGTGGTTCTTATGGTTACAGCTCAAATTATCCCCAACCCTAGGGTAAAGGGCATCCCTTTTATCAAGTTCGCTCCGAATAGTTCTGGCGGCTACTTTCCGGCATCAACACGCTATTCCAGTCCTATGCAGGTTGACCTAGATTTTCTGAGTACTCACCTCGTATAGCAAGTCAACTACAGCGGCTGGATAAGCAATGTGTACGCACCTGCGTCATAACCTCCCACCGCAATTATTGCATTCACTGCTTTAGTAGGTGAAAATTCCAACAGTGAGTCAAGCTCTGTACCGCCATCATCGTCAAATAAGCCGTCAAGGAAAAAGCGATCCTCATCGACAAAGATAACTGGGTCTTCTAACGGATCTTGACCCGCACCCGGGAGCACGGTAATGCGGTATCGAGCTGGGCTAAGCGCAATGGTGTAAACGTCGTATCCCGCTTCACTCGCAAGAACACCATTAACGGTGGTACCGAGCCCAAGAACTCCAGCATCGCGCACGCTGCTCACTGTTTCACTGGTTGCGACTTGAGAGCTCATACCAAGCGAGTAGCTACCAGTATCCAAGTTGCCGTAAACACTGGCTGCTATGTAATAAGTTCCATTACTGGTTGGTGCAAAGCGCAGTAAAGAATTAGTGCCTCCACCGCCATCGTCGTCAAACGCTACGAAATCGCCGCTGCTATCAAAAAGCTTGAGCAGGCTATCCGGGAGACCACTGAGGGAAAAACTGTACTGATTACCTGCCTGTAAATCTACTCGGAACCAATCCTCATCTCCTTGGTAGTCGACATTCCCACTTACGCTGCCGGCGACTGCTAGGCTTGCTTGGGTTGACTTATTACCTGGTATTTCAGGCGGGCCACTGTATACCTGGCTACCAATCTGCAAGGTATAACTTCCAGATTCAGTGAGTGAATAGCCCGATGCGACTAAGGTATAGCTTCCCGAAGTGGAAGGAATAAAATTGATTCGTGAATCTAGTCCGACACCGCCGTCATCACTGAACACAATTAAAGAATCGTTTTGAAACAACTCAAGGTAAGGGTCGGGCAGGGTACCCACACCGGAATCAGCACCGCGTAGTGAGAACGTATAGAGCCTCCCGGTATTGAGCTCGATTGTGTGCCGATTTAGCTCTCCGCCAAAGGCAATCTCTCCGGCAACCACTTTATCGTTGCTAGCCACCGAGAAGCTTCTGACGCCGCCCGCCGGTGCAGCTGTTCCGGCTGAAATCTCAAGTGAGTAAGTCCCAGTCTCGCTTCCAAGAGAGGAATCGGCTGATACGTAATACCGGCCAGTTCTCTGAATATTGAGATTCAAAACTGAATTCAGACCGTCATTTCCGTCGTCGTCTTCACCAAGAAGACTGCCATCAGGGTTGAACACGCGCAGATATGGGTCGTCCAGCGTATCTCCAGTAAGCGCTATCTCGTAGATATTGCCAGCGGATAGGTTCACTGCGAAGAAGTCGGGCTCACCTGCCGTCTCAAGTTCGCCTGATACAGTCTGCCCCGCATTGATGCCAATAGCACCCACTAATCTATCGAGGTATGGATTGTCATCATCACCACCGATGGAGTCATTACCGCCGCCACCGCCGATAGAGTCATTACCACCACCACCGCCGATAGAGTCATTACCACCACCACCGCCGATAGAGCCATTACCTCCACCGCCAAGCGCCAGGATCGCCTCTCCCATGGCTTTAATATCCAGGTGGCGAAAGTTCGCACCAGTGTTTTTCACGGCGTCAGTTGCGATCTCTCCATCAGTAAATCTGGACGCACTTGACTGCAGAACTTGATAAACCTCGGCGACCGTTAGTCTGCGGCCGAGCGTGGACTGCGCAAGCTCCTGCGCGAGTGCAACAGAACCAGCGACGACCGGTGCGGCCATACTGGTACCGCTCAAAGATATAACTCCGCCGCCAGAGCTGGCGCCTAGGACATTACTACCTGGCGCGACGATGTCAGAGAGCTTCTCGCTACGCTGCGAAAACTCCGATAGTACTTTTACGCTACCATTTGATGAGCTCACTCCAAGTGCGAACGTGTCATCAGCAGGAGAGCCTACACCCAGCGCCTGATACTCTTCGTAGCTGTTTCCAGCGGCCACAGTTGGAACGACACCGAGCTGAATCAATGCTGATAATTCATCACCAAAAAAGGTCGTCGATTCGACATCAACATTAGAATCGCCTCCCCAAGAATTATTTACTGCAACGATGTTATAAAAGGCAGCATTTTTTACAATCCACTGAAGTGCTTGCTGCAAGTCCCCGTTTGACCCACCGCCTTTTTCCTGAAGTCCTTGTAGCAGAATAAGATTGGCACCCGGGGCGATACCTCTCGCCTCACTAAGCTGTCCAGCCGCAATTGAAGCAACATGAGTTCCGTGCTTATCTTCGGCTGTATCGACTGTATTTGCGCCATTGCGCTCAGGTGTGAAGTCGGCGTGATAAACGATGCGATCAGCAACACCATCGCCGTTAGCGTCGGGACCGAAAGCAGGATGGTCTAGATCAAATGAACTATCGATAATTGCGATTGTTTGACCCTTACCGGTTATCCCCGAGAACCGAGCATCGGCAACGAAAGCGTCTAAGCCTGCCAATTCAGTCATTTTATTACTGGCAAAAGACGACGCTTGTAGCGTGTACAGACTTACTAGCCCGCCTGGGTTATCGGTCGAAAGCGGGGAACCCGTCTTGGCAACATCCTTGTTCGCAACGATCAGGCTGACTGCGCGTTCGACGAGGCTAAGGGCAGCTTGGAGGCTACTATCATCCGAGCCGACATCGGCAATGAGCCCGCGTAAGGAAGTCGCCGCAGAGTTTCCACCATAGGCCGTACCAAAATTAGGATTACTAAGTTGCGCCACGAAGGCATCAATGACTTTGAGTTTATTCGAGATAACTAAAGCATCTTGATTTTGTGCGCTATTTAGCACGGCGAGGGGCAACTGCTCAGAACTCAGGCGACCTGCCTGAAGCTCTCCAACCCAGTAGCTCGCACCATCGGGGTCAGCAAGGCGCCCGAACAAATGCGTATAAACACCGTCAACCTGCTCTCTGGGAGTGTCAGAGGCTCTACTGAAAAGCATTGCACCAGCTTCTGACGACGACGCGATGGCCGCAACAGCCGCAGTAGGGGCGGCGTTACCATAAAAACTCAGCCCCGACTGATCAGGCGGGCGGCCTAAATACGCGAGATAGGCTTTCAAAACGGTATTCGCGCTCATGGCTCTTTCCCCCTGATTGGTGGACGAATATAACGCAATACTTATATGGCATGTAAATTTTTAATGATTTATTTATTACCAATCTTGGAACATGCCTAAGGGCTTAACTCGTATTTATCAGGCAAAGTTAATCAAATTTAAAACCTAAGCCTGATCACAAGCGCCCTCCTTGGCGATAAAACAAAGTCGCTCGAACACTGCTAATAGCATTTAAACAAGCAAAACGAAGTAAAAACTCTAAAATTTATATGGTTTTTTAGCGGAAAACGCAGAACTTAGTTTGGCTTAACTTTTGAATATCCAGGTCATTATTTCGCTAAAAAAAGCTGTGCGATTAGTCGACGAAAATTACGTCGTCTAATATGTCGTCCAGCGGTTTGGAAATGTGAGCCCGGAACACAAATTCAGATCAAATCGACAGATGGCTAACTGAGAAATGCTGCTACTCCGGCTATGCAGGTCATCTCAGAAATTGATAAAACCCAGCTTAAAACTTATCCCATAACCGTTTGACGACATAGCTAGCGCCTCTGTGGCTAAGGTGGTCGTCATCAATATAAAACAATGCCCCATCCTTGGCGCCATAACACCAGTGCTGATCGCAAAGTGCTTCGGCCAAGTCGATGACTTTTATCGCTGAGCGCTGCGCCAGTACTGGGTCAATCAGCAATCGATAGGCATTCGTTCGGCTTTCAAAGTCTGCCTTGCTTACAGCACAAGGCTGCTTCTCATCAGCGAACATCGCAAATGGTCTGAAAGCAAAACAACGTCGAATATCAAATCCGAGTTCGGGTACATCATGCAAGAATGTAACCATCTTTCCAGCGGAGAGCAGCGCATCCAAGGTTTTAGCCAAACCTAACGAGAATACCTCTTGATTAGTTCTGGCACCGCGTAACTCGCCCTTAAAGTTGAGTGCCCATGTGCCAAATTGCTCTAACTCTATCTCACCAAACCCCTCTGCCGTCGTATACATCGGGCCGCGGCTGGTTATGATCACGTGTTGGATAGATGAGTCGGAAATAATCCGGCGTATCGCCTGCGAGCCTTTGACCAAACAATTTCTTGCATCACCACCGAGGTCTTGGATCTCGACGTCCAGCAGTGGCGGGCACCCATCACTGGCGCCATAGAGCGCAATTTCCTGCCCTTTGGATTTGAATCGATGAATTAACCCTGAGTAGATTGTCAGAGCGTGACTATCGCCAATCACAACGACTGAGGGATTGGGCCCGGTAGCATGGCAGCGTGGGCCGTCTTGGGATGTATCAGCGCAGTACCAGACTTCGCTATCAGGCAAATCAAACTTGAGGTCTGCAAGCTGCGCCTGGACTAGCTGATTTTTATATCGTCGTGGGAATCCATCTTGAAAAAAAGTAATCACACTACAGACCGCCAAGATACACATACCAGCGATAAGCCAACGAGTCTTTATACGCAAGTTGCTACCGAATCGTAGTGGGCGCTCAACCCACTGATAAGTAATTATTGAAAGCCCAACCGCTAATGCAAGTAGACCGATCTGAACCGCTGCTGGTGGCTGGATGCCTGAAACAATCTTTGCAAAAGATAAAATCGGCCAATGCCACAAGTACCACGGATAGCTAAGTTTTCCAATGCTCGCAAGCAGTCTGCTTCCAATGGTTAATTTGACCAACCAAGAGGTCTGTCCAATCGCGAGAAGCATCAAAGTCCCAATTGCCACAGTCAACATAT
>SXGQ01471096.1_pt1 | contig 19847 bp, 18 predicted proteins | sample 3178371 | NCBI WGS metagenome assembly SXGQ01 (sample SAMN11356859, study PRJNA531348) | freshwater metagenome | isolation source: freshwater sample F1-20 | place: China: Fuxian Lake, Yuxi | collected 2017-12-25 | reverse complement strand
GCGCCTCCGAGGGCGCGGTCACCGACAAGCTCACCTGAGGCCGCGCGATGAGCTGGGCGCACTTCCAGGAGCACTACCACCACTACCCCGCCCTCGGGATCAGCCTCGACCTCTCGCGGCTCCCGCTGCCCGCGGCCTTCATGGGCGCGATGGAGGGACCGATGCAGGAGGCCTTCGCCGCGATGCGGGCCCTCGAGGGCGGCGCGATCGCGAACCCGGACGAGGGCCGCCGCGTGGGCCATTACTGGCTCCGGACGCCCGGGCTCGCGCCCACCCCGGAAATCCGCGCGGAGATCGAGGACACCCTGCGCGCCCTCCGCGCCTTCGCGGCGGACGTCCACGCCGGGACCATCGCCGGGCCCCGCGGCCGCTTCCGCGAACTGCTGGTGATCGGCATCGGCGGCTCGGCCCTCGGCCCGCAACTAGTCGCCCACGCGCTCGGCCAGCCGCGTCGCGACAAGATGGCGGTCCACTTCCTTGACAACACGGACCCCGACGGCATCGACCTCGGGTTCGCCCAGCTGCGGGGACGCCTCGCCCGCACCCTCGTGCTGGTGATCTCCAAGTCCGGCGGCACCGCCGAGACCCGCAACGGGATGCTCGAGGCGCAGGCCGCCTTCCGCGCCGCCGGCCTCGACCCTGCCCGCCACTTCGTGGCCGTGACCGGGCCCGGCTCCCGCCTCGACCAGGAAGCCCGCGACGCCGGCTGGCTCGCGCGCTTCGCGATGTGGGACTGGGTCGGCGGCCGCACCAGCGAGCTCAGCGCCGTGGGCCTGCTGCCCGCCGCCCTCCAGGGCCTCGACATCGACGGGCTGCTCGCGGGCGCCGCCGCGATGGACGAGGTCACGCGTCGCCCCGAGACCCGCGCAAACCCCGCCGCGCTCCTCGCGCTCGCGTGGCACCACGCCACCGGGGGCCGGGGCCGGAAAGATATGGTGGTGTTGCCGTACAAGGACCGGCTGCTCCTGTTCTCCCGCTACCTCCAGCAGCTGGTGATGGAATCCCTCGGCAAGGAACGCGACCTCGCAGGCAACGTCGTCCACCAGGGCATCGCGGTCTACGGCAACAAGGGCTCCACGGACCAGCACGCCTACGTCCAGCAGTTGCGCGAGGGCGTGGACAACTTCTTCGTGACCTTCATCGAGGTCCTGCGGGACCGCCCGGGGCGGCAGGCGCTGGCGGTGGAACCCGGGGTCACCTCCGGCGACTACCTGCAGGGATTCCTGCTCGGCACCCGCGATGCCCTGAGCGAGAAGGGGCGCGGTTCGATCACGCTGACCGTGCCGGACATCTCGCCGCGGACGCTCGGGATGCTCATCGCCCTCTACGAGCGCGTCACCGGCCTCTACGCCTCGCTGATCGGGATCAACGCCTACCACCAGCCCGGCGTCGAGGCGGGCAAGAAGGCGGCGGGCGCGGTCCTCGCGCTGCAGCGGTCCCTCGTCGCGGCGCTGGCGGCGGAACGGGGCCGGGCCTTCACCGCCCCGGACCTGGCCGCCAAGGCCGGCGCGCCGGAGTCCGCGGAGACGGCCTTCAAGGTGCTGGAGCACCTCAGCGCCAACCCCGCCACCGGCGTGCGCCGCCGTCCCGGCGCGACCGCGACCACGGCGACTTACCGCCTCGCCTGAAGGCCGAACCGTGCACCGACTGCCGCTCCTACTTTGCCTGATCGCGCTGGCCGGCGCGGGCGCCTCGTCCTTCCTCGCGCTGCGCATCGGTAATTCCAAGCAGGTGCTGGAGGTGCGCCTCGCCGAGAGCCAGGCGCGCGCCGCGCGGCTGGAGACGGACCTCGGCGGCGCGCGCGCGGAGTCTGCCGCCCGGCAGCAGCGGGCCACTGGCCTCGAGGTCGAGCTCGCCCGCACCACCGAGCGTCTCGCCGGGATCGAGGCGCGCGGACGGGAGACGGAACGGGCGCTGGCGGACACCCGGACCGTGCTGGCTCTCTATGAGTCCACCGCCCGGGCCCTCGAGGACGAGGTCGCCGCGTTGCGGCGCGACCTCGACTCCACCCGCGCTTCGCTCGCCTCGCCCGAGGCCGTGCAAGCCTACCGGCAGACGATCGCGGAACTGGAGCGGCAGCTCGCGTCGGCCCGCAACGGCACCGCGTTACCCGCGACGCCCGGCGCCTCCACCGCCGTCTTCACGAATCGCGCGGGCCGGGCGACCGTGCTCAACGTCGGTCCCGGCAACGCCTTCGTGGTGCTTAACTTCGGCACCGCCCGGGGGGCGCGGCCCGGGCAGCGCCTGCAGGTCTCGCAGGCGGGCCGCCCCCTCGCCACCGTGCAGATCAGCGACGCCCGCGCCCAGTTCTCGGTGGCCCAGGTCGAGCCCGAGTCGCTGCGTGGGGTCTTGCAGAAAGGGGACGAGGCGGTTTTGGTAAGGGAACAATGAATCCGCTCGCCAGACGCCTCTTCGCCCTCGCCCTGCTCGCCGCCGGCGCCCTCGCGGGTGGCTGCAGCACCAACGCTCCGAAGCAGACCTCCATCCCGTGGAGCCGTCCCGCGGGCTGGGAGGGCCAGATCCCCGGGATGGGCCAGCCGCAGGGCCGCTGAGCGCACCCGGTCGTCTTCCCGGTCGCCGCCTGGCGCGCCGGTCCCGGACCGATGGAGAACGCCTCGCTCCGGCCCCTTCCGGGCCACCTGTACGTTGTCGCCACCCCGATCGGCAACCTCGCCGATCTGACGGAACGGGCCCGCGCCCTGCTCGGGGCCGTGGACCTGGTCGCCTGCGAGGACACCCGCACTACCGGGCACCTGCTCACTCGGCTCGGGATCCGCCGCGAGCTGTTCGCCTATCATGAGCACAACGAGCGCGAGGCCGCCCCTGAGCTGGCGCGCCGCTTGGCCGCCGGGGCCTCCGTCGCGCTGGTTACGGACGCCGGTACGCCCGGTCTGAGCGACCCCGGTTTCCGAATTGTGCGCGCCTGCCGGCAATCCGGCCTGCCGGTCGTCCCGGTGCCTGGTCCCAACGCGCTCGTCGCGACGCTGAGCGCGAGCGGACTGCCCACCAACGGATTCCTTTTCCTCGGTTTCCTGCCCCCTAAAAGCTCTGCGCGGATCGCGTGCTTCGAGCGCCACCGTGACTTTGAGTACACCCTCGCACTTTTTGAAAGCTGCCACCGGATCGCCAAGGCCGTCGAGGAGCTCGTGGTCGTGCTCGGTCCGGAACGCGTCATCGCGGTCGCCAAGGAGCTGACCAAGGTACACGAGACCTTTCTGGTCGGACCGGCAGGCGAGGTCCGCGACCGCCTCGCACGCCTCAGCCTCAAGGGGGAGTTCGTACTGCTGATCGCCCCCGCGGGGTTCGTGCTGTGAATCCGCCGCCCCCGCCCGCGGAGCGCCGGACCGTGGCTGTCATCGACGTCGGCAGCAACACGATCAAGCTCCTGGTGGCGCGGTGGACGCCGGAGGGCATCGAACGGCTCCATGCACGGACCGTCGAGGCCCGACTCGGCGCCGGTTTGGGGCGCGACCGGCCGCGGCTGGCGCCGGACCGGCTCACGCGCGGGACCGATGCGGTACGCACGCTGGCCGCGGAGGCCCGGGCGCACGGCGCGCAGGCCACGGCCGTGGTCGCGACCAGCGCCGTGCGCGACGCGGAGAACGCGCCGGAGTTCGCCGCCGCGGTGACCAGCTCGACGGGACTCCGCTTGCGCATCCTTTCGGGCACCGACGAGGCACGCCTGATCGGCCGGGGCCTGCGGTGCGACCCGGCCCTGGCGGCGGCGACTGACCTCGCACTTTTCGACCTCGGCGGCGGGAGCCTCGAGGCGCTCGAGTTCCGCGGCGCGGAGGTCAGGTGCGCGCTGAGCCTGCCGCTCGGTTGTGTCCGGCTGACCGAACGCTTCCTCGTGGACCCCGCCCTGCCCCTGCCGGACAGCGCCCGCGCGGAAATCGCCCGGCACGCCACCCTCGTCGCCACGGAAGCGGGTCTCGCGCGCGACGCATTCCGCGGCCTGCCCGTGGCCGCCACCGGCGGGACCATCAGCACCGCCCGCGCGATGGCGGCGGCCGCTGCAGGGACCAGTCTGGAGGACAGTTCGCCCGAGATGCCCGTCGCCCTGCTCCGTGAACTGCTGGAGCGCGTCGGCCCGCTGACCTTGGTCGAACGCCAGACACTCCCTGGACTCAGCGCGGCGCGGGCGGACGTCTTTCCGGCGGCGCTCGCCACGCTGTTGGCGATGGCGGACCTGACCGGATGCAGTGCCTTCCGTCATTCGTGGTACAGCCTGCGCCACGGCGTGGCGGCCGAGCTGTTCGAAGGGTGCGGACCCTGAGCCGGCTCAGCCCCGGGCCCTCGCCTCACGGCGCGCCGCAGCGGCTAAGGTTTTGCGGACCGCGGCAAAGTCGGCCGGGATCGGCGCGCGCAGGTCCAACTCCTTCCCCGTCACGGGATGCGCGAGCAGCAGGTGCTCCGCGTGCAGCATCACGCGCGCGGGGACGACGGCGAGGCGCGGGTCCGGTTTCCAGCCGTAGAGGGCGTCGCCGAGGATCGGGTGCCCGAGGGATTTCAAGTGCACGCGGATCTGGTGCGTGCGTCCCGTGAAGATCCGGCAGCGGAGCAGCGCCCCGATCGTTCCGTGGGCCTCGACCCGCTCCCACGCCGTGCGCGCGGGCTTGCCCCCTTCGCCCACGGTCATCCGGTGGCGGTGGGTGGGATGGCGGGAGATCGCGCGGTCGATCACGCCGCTGAGGAGCGGCGGCACGCCGGCGACGAGCGCGACGTACTCCTTGGTCAGGGTGCGCTGCGCAAACTGATCCGCCAACGCCCGGTGCGCGGCGTCGGTCTTCGCCACGACCATCACCCCGGTCGTGTCCTTGTCGAGGCGGTGCACGATCCCGGGGCGCTGGACGCCGCCGATGCCGCTGAGGGTGTCCGCACAATGCGCCAGCAGGGCGTGCACCAGCGTGTCCTCGCCGGTGGCGGCGCCGGGGTGCACGATCATCCCGGCGGCCTTGTTGACCGCGAGCAGGTGGCGGTCCTCGAAGAGGATGTCCAGGGGGAGATCCACCGCGCGCAGCTCCGCGGGCCGAACGGCGGGGAGCGCGAACTCGAGCTGGTCCCCGGCGTGGACCGCGGTGTCGCGGCCGATCGGGGCGCCGGCGCGGAACACCAGCCCGGCATCAAACGCGCGCTGCAGGGCGGTACGGCTGTGGGCGGGGAAGGCAGTGGCCAGCTCCTTGTCCGCGCGGCGCGACGGCCCGGCGGGCACGACGTGAATCTCGGGGCCGGGGGCCATCATGCGGCAGCAGCAATCCGGTCGATGGTCGCAAACATGGCGGAGCGGGTGGCGGCGGGGACCGCTGCGACCTCCCAACCGGACCGGGCCAAGCCCGCGAGATCGCGGGGGCCAAAGTCGAGCTCCCGCGCGAGGGCCTCGTACTCCTCGGTAAGCGTGTTGGCGAAGCAGAGGGGATCATCCGTGCTCACGGTGCAACGCACCCCGGCAGCGCGCAGGCGGGGCAAGGGGTGGTCGCGCAGCGCAGGCACAACCCCGAGTCCAACATTGCTCAAAGGGCAGACATCGAACGTGACACCGCGCTCAACCGCGAGCCGGACCACAGCCGGGTCCTCCACTGCGCGAATCCCGTGCTGGATACGCGTCACACCGAGGATCTCGATCGCCTCGCGGACGCGGGCCGCGCCGTCGAACTCGCCCGCGTGGCACTTGGTGATCTTGCCGGCGGCGCGGAGTCGTTCCCACACGTGCCGGGCGTCAGCCGGCGTGGGCATCACCTCATGGCCATGCAGATCGACCCCGGCGAGGTGCTCCCAGGTGTGCAGCGTGTCGATCACCGGCCGGAGTTCCCCGGCGAAATCCGATCGGAGCATCCCCGCGAACACGCGGACCTCGAGCCCCGGCGGCGCGGCGCTGCGGATTGCCGACACGATCTCCGGGCCCGGCACGCCAATGTGCCGGCTTACCGGCAAGTGGAAGCTGGTCTCCACGTAACGGACGTTTTGGGCGGCGTGCTGGGCGAAAATCAGCCGCGCGGCCTCATGGTAGCGTTCCGCGGAAGTGAACCACGGCAGAGCGTGATCGAGCAAAATGCGTTCAAATTCCGGGAACGAGGCATAGCGATAGGCGCGGTCCCGGAAGGGCGGGTCTGGCGCCCACCGCACGGGGTCGAGGGCGACCAATAGTTCGTATGGCAGGGCCCCCTCGACGTGGAGATGCGTCTCCGTCTTGGGCAGCGCCTGGATGAAGTCCCTCATTGGCCCCCGAGCAAGTACGCGGGGTTAAGCTTCTGCAGCGCCTTGGGCAAAAAGAGGCCGTCCTTGCGGATGAGTTTACCGTCGAACCAAATCTCGCCGCCGCCGTACTCCGGCCGCTGGATGCAGACCAAATCCCAATGGACCTGCGACTTGTTGCCGTTGCCGACTCCCTCGTAGGCTTGACCTGGGGTGAAGTGGAAGGACCCGGCGATCTTCTCGTCAAAGAGGATATCTCGCATCGGCTCGAGGATGTGCGGATTGAAGCCAATCGCGAACTCGCCGATGTAGCGGGCACCCGCGTCGCTATCGAGGATCTCATTGAGTCGCCGCGTGTGGCTAGAGGTCGCCTCCGTGATGCGTCCCTTGCGGAAGGCGAGCCGGACCTGGTCGAACGACTGCCCGAGATATACCGTCGGCGCATTGTACTGGATATGCCCCTCGACGCTTTCTCTCACCGGGCAGGAGAAGACCTCGCCGTCCGGGATGTTGCGCGAACCACCACAAGACCGGGCCCCAATCCCCTTGATCGAAAATCGCAGGTCGGTGCCGGGACCTTTGATGTGGACCTGGTCGGTGCGGCTCATCAGCTGATTCAGCGCCTTCATCCCCGGGGTCATCCGGGCGTAATCCAAAGTGCAGACGCGGAAGTAAAAGTCCTCGAAGGCCTCGGTACTCATTCCGGCCTGCTGCGCCATCGAGGGCGTCGGCCAGCGGAGCACGACCCACTTAGTCCGACCCACGCGGTGGTCGAGAACCGGTTTCATGAGGCGCGACACCAATTGCACCTTCGCCGAGGGGACATCGGAGGACTCGAAGATGTTCTCGGAGCCGCGGATCGCGATGTAGGCGTCCATCCGCTGCATTCGCGCCAGCTCGACCTCAGCGTGCGCGAAGAACTGGGCTTCCTCGGCCCCGACCGCGAGCTCGCGGGTGATGCGGGCACGGTGGAGCTGCACGTAGGGGTGCGCGCCGCGAGCCCGGGCCGCCCGGACCAAAGCGACCACCATCGCGTCGGGAACGTCGAAGGCGTCGATCAGGACGCGCTCGCCCCGGGCGAGCTCGGTGGAAAACCCGGCGAGGCCGGCGGCCAGTTTCTCGAAGCGTGGGTCGAGCAGCATGTTTGGTCAGACTAACGACCGGCCACACGGACGCCGCAAGGGCAAACACGGCCTGCAGCGGGGTCAGTCGCCCGCCGGCCGCCCGGTTGAGGCAGGGAAGCAAATCCGTCCGACCGCCTCGTCGAAATCAGCCGCGCCGCGCAGGATTTCGATCTCAAGCCGCAAATAATAGAGGGGCAGCGGGCACGGCAGGTTGTCCCGGATGCGGACGGCATCCTTCTCGGTCGTAACCAAGCACTCCGCCCCGTCTTGGGCGGCCTGCGTGAAGAGTTGCCCGAGATCCTCCTCGCCGAAGCGGTAGTGGTCGAGGAAACGTTCGCGGCCGGCTAGCACGGCGCCAAGGTCGCGGAGAAATTTCTCGAAACTTTCGGGGGTGGCGATGCCGCTGAACGCAAACACGCGCCGGCCCTGGAGAAAGGCGAGCGACTCGCGCCCACCCGGGGTTTCCTCGGGGCGCCCAAACCGCCGCAGGTATCGGGGTCGGTGGGCACATTCGATGATATCCGCCGCGGGATTGTGGGTGGTAATCACGCGTTCCAACTCTGGGTCGCGGCGCCCGTCCGACTTGGTCAGGAAGACGTAGTGGGCTCGGCGCAGATGCTTTACCGGTTCGCGCAGGATGCCGCGGGGCAGCAAGTGACCGTTGCCGAACGGGTTGGTCTTGTCGACCAGCAGCAGGTTTAGACTACCCTTGAGCGGAAGATACTGAAACCCGTCGTCCAAGACGAGGGTGTCGCAGCCAAAGTGCCGCACCGCGTACCGGCCGGCCTGCACCCGATTTTTGTCCACGAGAACCACGACGCCGGGCAGGTTGCGCGCGAGCATCCACGGCTCGTCCCCGGCCTCGTCGCTGCCGAGCAGGAGCCGTTCGCCATCACTGACGATGCGGGGCGGGGGCGGCTCGGCGTGGGTGAGCCGCCACCAGGCGCAGCGCCACAGGGGTGCCGGCCGGCTCTTGTAACCGCGGCTGAGAATCGCAACCCGGCGACCGCGGTCGCGGAGCGCGCGCGCGAACTTCTCTACAACCGGAGTCTTGCCGGTGCCCCCGACCGTGAGGTTCCCGACCACGACCACGAGACAGCCCAGCGGCTGGTCGTGCAGGATGCGGTGCCGATAAAGCCAGGCGCGGATCTGCGCGGTCGCGCTGAAGAGCCACGAGAGTACTTGCAGGAAACCGCCGTAGATTGCCGTGCCCGCCCCAGCGCGTCGCCCGTAGATCACATCCACGGTGAAAAGCTCGATCGAGTTGAACTGCTTCTTGAGCCAGGAGGAAGACATCGGCGCGGGCGCGAAACCTAAGGTTGACGCATCCGCCCGCGTAAACAGTTTTCGCACGCCCGGCATGTCGCCGGCCTCCTGCCGACCTATGAGCTACAAACTTTTTATTCCCGGCCCGATCGCCGTCTCCGAGAAGACCCTTCGCGCCATGGCCCGCCCGATGATCGGCCACCGCAGCACCGATTTTGTCGCGCTCTACAACGCAATCCAGCCCGAGCTGCAGGCCCTCGCCGGCACCCGTGACCCCATTTATCTCGCCACGAGTAGTGCCTGGGGCGTGATGGAGGGTGCCCTGCGCAACGTCACCCGCCGCAAGGTCCTGAACTGCATGAACGGGGCCTTCTCGGACAAATGGTACGACGTCTCCCTCCGCGCTGGGAAAGCTGCCACCGCGCTTCGCTTCGACTGGGGCAAACCCGTGGACCCCGACGCCGTCCGCCGCGAGCTCGCCACCGGCGGCTACGACACGATCACCCTGATTCACAACGAGACCTCGTGCGGCTGCATGAGCGACTTACCCGCGTTGATGCGCGTCATCCGCGAGTTCCCCGAGGTTATCTCGATCGTCGACACCGTCAGCTCCTTCAGCGCGATGCCGCTCGCCAAGGATGAGCTGGGCATCGACATCCTCATCACCGGCTCGCAGAAAGCGCTCGCCCTCCCGCCCGGCCTCGCTCTGGTCTCCGCCTCCGCCCGCGCTCTCGAGCGCGCCGCGGGCACGGATGGCCGCGGCTACTACTTCGATCTCGTCGAGTTCCAGAAGAACCACGAGCAGGGGATGACCCCGAGCACCCCGGCGATCTCGCTCATCTACGCGCTGCAGTCGAAGCTCGAGGACATCCGTGCCGAGGGCATCGCCAACCGGCACGCGCGCCACGCCCGCCTCAATCGCACCGTGCGCGAGCACGTCCTCGCCAAGGGCTTCACGATGTTCCCGCCCCCGGGTTTTGGTTCGGTAACGCTAAACTGCTTCGCGAATAACCTCGGCTACGACCTCGGCGCGCTGAACAAGACGCTGAAGTCCAAGCACGGCCTCGTGATCGATGGCGGCTACGGTAAACTCAAGGGGAAGACCTTCCGAATCTCGAATATGGGAGACGAAACCGACGCGACGATCGCCGCGATGCTGGCCGCCTTCGACGCCGCCCTCGCCGAGACCCCGCGCACCCCCGCGGCCTGAGCCGCGGGACGCCGTCGGAGCGCGCGCGGAAAAAAACTAGGTCTTGCACTTCGCGGGCGCGCCGGTACCGGGTCGCGTCCCATGAAGTCACTCGTCATCGCCGAGAAGCCGTCCGTCGCGGCGGACCTCGCGCGCGCGCTCGGCAAGATCCCCAAGAAGGGGGACCACTACGAGAACGACGAGTACGTCATCTCCTACGCCGTCGGCCACGTGGTCGAGCTGGAGATGCCGGAGGACATCGACAAGAAGAAGTACGGTTTCTGGCGGCTCGAGACCCTGCCCATCATCCCGGAGAAGTTCGGGCTGAAGCCGATCGAAGACGCCAAGGAGCGCTTCACCGCGGTGAAGAAGCTCCTCGGCCGCAAGGATGTCGACCAGGTCGTGAACGCCTGCGACGCCGGCCGCGAGGGCGAGCTCATCTTTGCCTACCTGTACCAGCTCGCGAAGTGCCGCCTCCCGGTGAAGCGCGCGTGGATGCAGACGATGACCACTGAGGGCATCCGCGAAGCGTTCCGCAACCTCCGCGACGGCGAGCGCATGGCCGGCCTCGAGCAGGCTGCCCGCTGCCGTAGCGAGAGCGACTGGCTCATCGGGATCAACGGCACCCGCGCCCTGACGAAGCGGATGTTCGGCTCCCGCGCTGGCAACGTCGCTTCAGTAGGCCGCGTCCAGACCCCCACCCTCGCGATGGTTTACGCCCGCGAGCTTGAGATCCGCAACTTTCGCCCGCGGGACTACTGGCGCGTCACCGCCACCTTCGCAGTTCGTCAGGGCACGTATGAGGGCGTCTACCAGCGGCCGCGCTTTAAGCGGGCCGAGGGCGACGAGCACGACCGCATCGACCGCATCTGGGATCGCGCAAGCGCCGAGGCCGTGCACGCTGCCTGCCAGGGCCGGCCGCCGGCGCGAGTGACGGAGGAGCGCAAGGGCAGCACCCAGGCCTCCCCGCGCCTGTACGACCTGACCACGCTCCAGCGCGAGGCCAACAACCGCTTCGGGCTCCCCGCGCGCCGCACGCTCCAGATCGCCCAGGCCCTCTACGAGCGGCACAAGGTGATCACCTACCCCCGTACCGACTCGCGCGCCCTGCCGGAAGACTACCAGCCGACGGTCCGCGACACCCTCCGCGCGCTAGGCGGACCGCTGGCGCCATTGGCGGCCCAAGTGCTCGAGGCCGGCTGGGTTCGGCCGAACAAGCGCATCTTCAACAACGCGCAGATCTCGGATCACTTCGCGATCATCCCCACCGTCAACGAGGCCCGCGGCCTCGAGGACCTTGAGGCGAAGATCTTCGACATGATCGCGCGCCGCTTTGTCGCCGCCTTCTTCCCTGCTGCGGAGTTCGACGTCACCACGCGCATCAGCACCGTCGCCCCGGGACACGAGTTCAAGACTGAGGGCAAGGTGCTGACCGCCGCCGGCTGGCTGGCCGTTTACGGCCGCTCGACGGTCGACGAGGATTCCCCTGACGGCCGCTCGCTCCCTCCCTTGGATCCGGCCGACGGCAACCCGCCCGCCGCGGTCACGACCGAGGCCACGCTGCACTCCGAGGCCACCAAGCCGCCTCCCCGCTACACCGAGGCGACACTGCTCTCCGCGATGGAGGGCGCCGGCAAGCTGGTCGATGACGACGAGCTCGCCGAAGCGATGAAAGAACGCGGCCTGGGCACCCCAGCCACTCGCGCGGACACGATCGACGGGCTCATCAACCAGAAGTACATCGACCGCCCGCAGCGGGAGCTGATCCCGACCGCCAAAGCCGAGCAGCTGATCCAATTCCTCGCCGCCGTAAAGGCCGAGGAGCTGACCAAGCCGGACCTTACCGGCGAGTGGGAGTTCAAGCTCCGCCAGATGGAGCAGAATCGCTTCCCGCGGGAAAAGTTCATGGCGGAGATCGTCGCCACCACCCGCGGCATCGTCGAGCGGGTGAAGGGCTTCGAGGAGGACGACTCCGTTGCGCGCGTCACCGACATCCTCTCTCCCACCGACGGGAAGCCGCTCCGCGAGACCCTGCGCGGCTACAAGTCTCAGGACGGTGAGCTGATGGTCTACAAGGTCATCGGCGGCCGCCGCATGGAGGAGCATGAGGTCAAGGAGCTCGTCGAACAGCGGGTTGTCGGCCCCCTCGACGGCTTCATCTCCGCCAAAACCCGCGCTCGCTTCGCCGCGACGTTGCGGCTCGCGCGCGATGAAGAGAAAGGCAAATGGCAAGCCTCCTATGACTTCGGCGACAAGCAGGACCTCGGCGAGCTCCAGCCCTTCTGGACCGACCCCGCGTCGGGTGCCGAGCTATGCGAATCCGGCAACAGCTACGTACTCCGCGCCCGGGAGGGCGAAGGCTGGACGCAGGCGTTCCGCGTCGGCCGCCTGATGTGTCAGAAGGCGATCCCCCGCGAGGCGGCCATTCAATTGGTCACCACGGGCAAGACCGAGCTCATCCAGGGTTTCATCTCGAAAAAAGGGCGGCCGTTTGACGCCTTCCTCAAGCGCGAAGCCGGCCGGATCGCGTGGGAATTCCCGCCCCGCAAGCCGAAGGTAGACAAGGACGGCAATCCGATCGTCCGCAAGGCCAAGACCCCCCCAGATCTATCCTCCGCGCAGGTGCTGGGCCCTAGCGCGCGGCATAAGGGGGGCGAGCTGGTCGCCACGGCCGAGGCCTTTTACGTCCGCCGGCCGGAGCAGGACAATCGTATCGTCTTCACGCTCAAGCGGCAGCTGTGCGGCCGCGATATTCCCGAGGAAGAGGTCCGGCGCCTGTGCGCGGAAGGCAAAACTGGGCTCATCCCCGGCTTCATGTCCAAGCGCGGTCAGGCTTTCGCCGCCTACCTCGCGCTCTCGCCCACCGGGGCGAAAGCGGAGTTTGAGTTCCCGCCGCGGTAGGCCGAGGCCCACCGGCAGCGGTGCCCGAAATTACCCTTGCCCCGCGCCAAGTCACTCCGGAGCCTTCGCGTCCACCTTTTACATCCATGATTGTCACCACCGCGCAGCTGTTTAGGCACGCCTACGGCAAGTACGCTGTCGGCGCCTACAACATCAACAACGCCGAGCAGGCGATGGGCCTCTTCCGGGGCTGCATCGAATCGCAGGCTCCCTTTATCATTCAGATCTCAAAGGGCGCGCGGAAATACACCGACAAGCGGATGCTGGAGGCGATCATCCGCGCCGCGGGCGACATCTTCCCGGAGGCGATTTTCGCCGTCCACCTCGACCACGGCGACGAGGAAACCTGCTACGACTGCATCAACTCGGGCTTCTTCAGCTCGGTGATGATCGACGCCTCGCACGACCCCTTTGACCAAAACGTCGCCATCACCCGCCGCGTGGTTGAGAAGGCGCACGCGAAGGGCATCTCGGTCGAGGCCGAGCTCGGGATGCTCGGCGGCGTCGAGGAGGACATCAAGGTCGAGGAAGGCCACGCGTGCCTCACCGACCCCGAGGAGGCCAAGGAGTTCGTCAAGCGCACCGGCTGCGACTCCCTCGCCTGCGCCATCGGCACCTCGCACGGCGCCTTCAAGTTCAAGGGCAAGCAGTCGCTCCACTTCGACGTGCTGCAGAAGATCCAGGACCGCCTCCCCGGCTTCCCTCTGGTGATGCACGGCAGCTCCAGCGTGCCGAAGGACGAGGTCGACCGCATCAATCGCGCCGGTGGCCAGATCAAGGACTCGATGGGCGTAGATCCTAACGAGTACCTGCCTGCGGCGCGGCTCGGCGTGACCAAGGTCAACATCGATACCGACGGCCGCCTTGTCTGGACGCGCGTGCACCGCGAGTTCTTCCGCGACAAGCCCGCGGAATTCGATTTCCGCCCGCCGGGCAAGGTGTTCATCGACGAGTACGCCAAGTTCATCGGCAGCCGCAACCAGCTGCTCGGCAGCGCTGGCCAACTCGCCAGCCTGCGCGCCAGCCTCGGCCGCTGAGGCGGCGGGCCGCGCTCCGGCCCGCCCTTCCCCTCAAGATGTCCCCAACGCTCCCTCCTTTCCCGGTGGGAGCGTTGTCTTTTCTGCTGCTCGCCGCCGTGACCGGAACGGCTCGGGCCACGGACTGGCCCCACTGGCACGGCCCGCAGCGGGACAGCGTCTGGCGGGAAAGTGGCGTGCTCGCCACTTTCCCGCCCGGAGGCCCGCCGGTGCGCTGGCGCACTCCTATCGCCGCGGGTTATAGCAGCCCGGTAGTCTCCGGCGGCCGCGTTTTCCTGCTCGACCGGCCGCGCTCGCAGACGCGCGGCAACACCGGCGGTGCCCTCAAACGGATGGCCGAGCCCGGTATCGAACGCGTGGTGTGCCTCGACGAGCGAACCGGCCGCATCCTCTGGACCCACGAGTACGACTGTCCGTACGACCTCAGCTACCCCTCTGGCCCGCGGGCGGCGCCCGAGGTGGATGGCGACCGCGTCTACACCCTCGGGGCCGAGGGCCACCTGCATTGTCTGGAGGCGGCGACGGGACGGGTGATCTGGTCGAGGCACTACCCACAGGATTTCACCGCGCGCACCCCGCTCTGGGGCTTCGCCTCTGCGCCCGTCGTGGAGGGAGATCTCCTCCTGTGCCTCACCGGCGGTGAAGCCCACACCCTGCACGCGCTGGACAAGCGCACGGGCGAGGTCCGTTGGCGCGCGCTACCCCCGAGGGAGCCAGGCTACTCCACGCCAGTCGTGGTGGCGGCAGGCGGCACCCGCCAGGTCTTGGCCTGGGACGCGGAGGCCATCAGCGGACTCCTTCCGGCCACGGGAGAAGTCCTCTGGAGCGTCGCATTCAAAACCAAGCTCGCACACGCCATTGGCTCGCCACGCCTGGCCGGCGACCTCTTGCTCCTTTCGACCTTCTTTGACGGCTCGAAGCTGCTGCGGCTGGCTGCGGACCTTCCCACTGTCGCGGAGGCCTGGAGCATCCGCGGACCCAGCGAGACCAGGACGGAGGGTCTCCATAGCCTGATGGGCACCCCCTTCATCGCGGACGGTCACATCTACGGCGTCTGCGCCTTCGGCCAACTGCGGTGTCTTCGGCTCGAGACCGGGGAACGGCTCTGGGAAACGCTCGGGCCCACGACCGCCAACGGGAAACCGGCCCGCCACGTGACCGCCTTCCTCGTCCGACACGAGGATCGCTTCTTCCTCTACAACGAGTTGGGGCAACTGCTGCTCCTGCGCCTGACGCCGGAGGGCTGCAAGGAACTGGGTCGCGCCCAGCTCGTGAAGCCGACCAACCGGGCCGGCGTGCGAGAGGTGCACTGGTCCCATCCGGCCTTCGCCAACCGGGCCGTCTTGGTACGCAACGACGAGGAGATCGCCTCCTTTGACCTAAGCTCGCGCTGAGTCTTGCCGACTCGGGCTGGCTTTAAAAGGGGGGTGTCGTACCTTGCGTTAAGCTCTGCGCGCGCAACCGCTCCACCGTCAAACGGAAGTGTTCCTCCTCCTGCGCGCGCCGTCGCGCGCCCCGGTACTCCATTTCGCCCACGATGAACACGAAGAGGAACAGCAGAATCGCCAGTGGCTGGTACAAATAAGCCGCCCCCGCGCCCGCGACGGCCACGACCTTCCCGACCGTGGCCGCCCAAAAGGTGGCGCGCACATAATTCATTTTCCCGGCCAGCAGCGCGCGGAGTACTCGTCCCCCGTCCATCGGGAAGGCTGGGACCAGATTGAAGGTCCCCATCAGCAGGTTCCACGAGAGGAGAAACTCTAGTGATCCGGCGAGATCCGGCAGCGCATTGGGCAGCCCTCCCGATACGAATACCGGCACAGGCAGCACGCGGAGCACAAGCCAGAGCGCCGCGGCCAGTGCGAAGTTCACCGCCGGCCCGGCGAGGCTAATCACCACCTCGCGGCGCGGCTCCGGGGGAATGCCGTCGAACTCGGCCACTCCGCCGATCGGTAGAAGTAAGATCCGCGAGACCCCCACCCCGTATCGCCGGGCGGTGAAGCAGTGACCCAACTCGTGCAGGACCACGCAGACAAAGAAGGCCACCAGCACCCCGCTGTGCCACCACAGCCCGGTCCAGCCGGCTTCCCGCCAGCCCTGCCACGCGTTGAACCCCAGGAGCAGGTAAAAGGAGAAGTGCAGCGAGAGCTGGATCCCCGACACGCGGAAAAGGTTCGTTGACCAGCCAAGCATCGCAGGCGAAAAGACCCGCTGAGCGCCGGGATGGCGAGCGCGCAGTGGGGCCGGGGCCCGCCGCGCCCGCCGGCCGGCCCACCGCCATGTCCGAAGCACCGACCCGCCCGCCCACCCTGCTCGTCATCGACGACGACGCGGAGATCCGCTATTCGCTCTCGCGCGTGCTCTCCTCCCGGGGCTACCAGGTCGCGGAGGCGGCCAGCGGCGAGGAAGGCGTCGCCCTCGTGCGCAAGGGCCCGGCGCCCGACCTCATTTTCCTGGATGTCCGGATGGGCGGGATGAGCGGCATCGAGGCGCTGCAGCATATCCGCGCGGCCAGCCCGCGACAGCTGGTGATCCTGATGACCGCGTTCGGCACCGCCCAGACTGCGATCGAGGCGATGAAGTTCGGCGCGTTCGACTACGTGATGAAGCCCTTCGATCCCGCGAAGGTGCTCGGCCTCGCCCAGAACGCCCTCAAGGCCCACGCCGACCTGCGGGCCGTCGGCGATTACCGGCCCACCATCAACGCGGACGACTACCGAGAGGGCATCGTCGGCAGCTCGCCGGTGATGCAGGAGGTCTTCAAGGTCATCGGCCAAGTCACCGCGAGCGACGTCACCGTGATGATCACGGGCGAACTGCCGACGATGCCCTCGCGGTAGTCGTCAGGGTTGACGGAAGGCTTGTAGTCGCCGACGGCGCGGAGGTCGGCGTGGGCCTTGAGGGCGTTCTGCGCGAGCGAGAGGACCTTCGCGGGATCGAAGGGCTTCATCACGTAGTCGAACGCGCCGTACTTCATCGCCTCGATCGCGGTCTGCGCGGTGCCGAAGGCGGTCATCAGCACGACCAACTGTCGCGGGTTGGCCGAGCGGATGTGCTGCAGCGCCTCGATGCCGCCCATGCCACCCATGCGGACATCGAGAAAGACGAGGTGGGGGGCGGGCCCCTTGCGCACCATCGCCACGCCCTGCTCGCCGCTCGCCGCCTCGATGACCTGGTAGCCGCGGGAAGAGAGGACGCGCGTGAGCGAATAGCGGATCTCCGCGTCGTCATCGACGACGAGGATGGTGGCGGCCTGTGTGGAATCGGGCATGGGACGGGGATCCGGCAGCAACTGGCACGCCAAGGCGGCGCGCCGGCGCACTGCACGCTGGCTTAAACCCCGGGCGCGACTTTGTTGGTTCCGATGCTCGGGTGGTCAATTAACCTTTTCCGTGTCGGCGGGATCCAGCTGGCGGTGCACTTCTCGTTTCTGCTGCTGCTGGCGGTGAACGCGTTTGACGGGTACGCGGACGCCGGCTGGCCGGGGCTCTGGTGGAGCACGGCGGTGCTGGCGGCTTTCTTCGGTTGCGTGGTGCTGCACGAGTTCGGCCATTGCCTGACGGCGATCCGGTTCGGCGTGCGCGTGCCGCGGATCCTGCTGCTGCCGATCGGCGGCATGGCGGAGTTCGACGGGTTGCCGCGCGAGCCGCGCCGCGAGGTGCTGATCACGGTGGCGGGACCGGCGGTCAACTTCGTGATCGCGGGCCTGCTGTGGCTGCTTTTGCCGGCCCCCGCCGCGGTGGAGAGCACGGGTGCCATCCCCACCCTGACCGAAAGCCTTCACCTGCTCATGCGTTGGAACCTCGCCATGGGACTGTTCAACCTGCTGCCCGCGTTCCCGATGGATGGCGGGCGCCTGCTGCGCGCCTCCCTCGCCACCCGCCTGCCCTACCTGCGGGCGACCTTCTGGGCCGCGACGTGCGGGAAGGTCATCTGCGTGCTCGGGGTGGCGACGGCCTTGTGGCTCCGGGAGCCCCTGCTGATCGTGCTGTTCATCTTCATCTTCATTGTGGGCGAAATGGAGTACCGCGCCGCGCAGCGTCGCGAACGGGACGACGCCCACTGGCGGGCGGTGATCGCACGCCAGTTTGCGGCGGCCGGGACCGATCCGGACCGCACGCCACCCGACGGGTCCTGATGGACCGCCGAGGGCTCAGTTCTTGCGCGGCACGCCGAGCACCGGGCGCGCTTCCTCGAACATCTGCAGGAAATCGGCAAGCGGCACGCCGGTCGCCGCTCCGAATGCGGCCTCAAAGACGCGACCTTTCGCCACCTCCCGGTAAATATCGAGGAACCGTTCCATCCCCACCTGCGCCACGATGAACTCGGCGGCGATGTGGCCCAAGCCGTAGGGATCGTAGTTCGGCGGAAGGTTGGAGGAGATCTGCTCCAGGCGGAGCGTCGAACTGAAGCCCGAGTTCGCACGGTCGACCATCGTCTGGCGGCTGCGGTTCAGGTAGGAACTGAAACCCAGGTGATTGGCGGTCTGGTGGCCGACGAACATCGCCGGCCCTTCCCAAAACCACTGCGGAATCATGCCCGGCATGACCGGTCCCGGGCCGGCGGAAGCGATGCGGCCGCTCAGATAACGCTGCACGATATGGAAGAACTCGTGCCCCGGGGTCTGCGCCATCCCCACGGGGTTGTTTTGCAATTGGTTCGTGCGGCGGATGGCTTCGAGATTCCAGCTGTTCGTGGTCACCGTTGGTGAATCGGCCCAAGCCGGACTGCCGGCGTCCCAGACCGTGCCTTGGAATTGTCCGGTCTGGGCGCCGTGGAGCCGCGTGAACGTGGCGACGAACCACTCGCGATCCACGCCCGCCACCGCGGTGTAGGGCGTCGCGAAGGCGGGGTACGAAAACGCGCGAGCCACCAGCGTGACCCCCTTGGGAATCCATTCATTCCAGACGGCTTCCGCTCCCGGCTGGATCTCGAAAGCCAACGGCAGATCCGGGGTACGGACCGTCGAGACATATCGCGCGAACGCCTGTGTGGCCGCCGTCGCGACCGCCACCGCGGATGCCGGCCGCGTCCAGCCGTTGCGCAACCACACATCCCCCGCGACCTCGTAGACCTCGATGATCGCGCTGCCGGTGCCGCCATCGGCTCCCGACACCTGGATCGTGTAACCACCGGCGGGCAGGGAGACGACGAGCGCCGCATCGAGCGAACCGGCCACCAGCGGGAAGGCCCCGACCGAGGAGAAGGTCGAGGCCAGACCGGCGTCGTAGGTGTCGTTCTCAGCCACCTTTACGCCCGACGAATCAAGCACCACGAGGCGCGGATCCCGCAGGGTGTCCGGCACGCCGAGCGCGGCGAGGCTCGGGCCGACCGCGCGCACCAGCAACGGGAGCCGACCGGTGCCGGAGACTGTGATGCCCGCGATGAGGATGTCCCCGCCCGTACCCACGCGATTCAAGGCCGACAGGTTGGTAAGCCGCGCCGGGCTGGACGGGGCCAGGTCGTAAACCTCCACGAGCACGTTGCCGCGCGCCGGCCCGGAGACCTGCACGGTGCGTCCGCCGTCGGCGGAGATCAGCAGCGCGGCGTCGGCGCTCGCGGGCGAAGCAAACGGGAAGGCGCCAGCAGCGACGAAGGCGTTGACCAGCGCGCTCCCCCCGCCCCAGTTGTCGTTCCCGTCGATCCGGTTCGACTCCCGGAAAACGGAGAGTGAGGGATCCGGCATCGCATCCTCGACGCCGAGCGCCCGTAAACCGGGACCGGCCGCCCGCACGAGCAACGCCTTGTTACCGCCCTGGGCAGTGAAACCGACGGTGAGCACCTGGCTCGACTCGAGCGTCGTGCGCACCGAGAGGTTCGTGAGCGAGGCGGCAAATCCAGGAGCGGAGAGCGCGATCACGGCGAACAGCCAGCGCGCGGGACGAAGGGAAACGGACACGACCGGATCGAGGCGCCGCAGACGCGCGCGGGCAAGGGCAACCTTACCGTGAACGAGCCCCGGATTTTTCCCCGTCGCGACTTGCGCGGGCTGGCGAAGAAGCCTTCGTTCCTCACCCTCCGCTTTCACGAGATCACAAGCACTGACATCATGGAAAACCACCCTGCATCGACCACCGGCGGCAAATGCCCGTTTCCCCACCTGCACACCGGCGCCAAGGGACGCGAAAACCGCGACTG
>SXGQ01323578.1_pt1 | contig 19847 bp, 14 predicted proteins | sample 3178371 | NCBI WGS metagenome assembly SXGQ01 (sample SAMN11356859, study PRJNA531348) | freshwater metagenome | isolation source: freshwater sample F1-20 | place: China: Fuxian Lake, Yuxi | collected 2017-12-25 | reverse complement strand
GTCCGCCCTTAACAACTTCAATAACTGTTCCAATAACAACTTCATCGCGCTCTTTCTTACCTTCGATGTCTCCCCAGGCACGCTCGTACTGTGCGCGCTTCTTAGAAAGAATCAAGCGACCTTCTTTGTCTTCTTTTTGAAGAACAAGAGCTTCAATAGTCTCGCCAACCTTGACGAGTGAGTTTGGATCTACATCGTGGCGAATTGAAAGCTCGCGTGAAGGAATAACACCTTCAGTTTTGTATCCGATGTCGACAAGAACTTCCTCGCGTCCAACCTGGACGATTGTTCCTGTTACTAAGTCTCCATCATTAAAATTTCTAATAGTGCCTTCGATTGCTGCTAGAAAGTCGGCAGCTGATCCAATGTCATTTACTGCAATTACAGGTGCTGTAGTCAAGTTGCTCCGTAGGGATAGATGAGTAGTAGTTCCCGCTTTCGCGGCTGAAGGGTAAGGGTACGGTTTGCGCCTCTATTTGAGCAAATCCATGCGTAATATTCACGCTCGCAGATAGACTTCCTGCAACGATGAAACGATACAAAGAGCTTTTTGCCTTTCCGCATGTTCTTACTTTGGCATTAGCGGCATTTCCGGCTCGGCTTGCCTATTCCATGATCGGCTTAGGTATCTTTTTTAAGGCAGAACAAGAAACAGGATCTGTAGCCGTTGCAGGTTTAGCTATTGGCCTGAACTCTCTTGCCGGTTCTCTGACCGCTGGAATTCGCGGTTCCTTGATGGACAAATGGGGTCAAAAATGGCCACTGCGTATATTTGTGCCTAGTTATGCATCTTTGATTTTGGCCCTGAACTCAATGCATTCCAAAGAATCGATTTTAATCACAGCATTCGTATTAGGAATATCTGCTCCTCCTATCAATTTATCTGTTCGGCCATTGTGGAAAGACATTGTTCCTGAAAATTTCCTACGAACTGCATACGCATTTGATTCATCGATGATGAGTACGACTTCGGTATTTGGTCCAGTGGTGGTGACATCCCTTGCACTTTCATCGCGGCCTGGTTTGGCATTAGGCGTGACATCAGCGCTCATGATCATCGGTGGAACAGCTCTAGCCCTGACTTCTGTCTCACGTAATTGGGTTCCTGAAAAGAAAGCGAAAGGACAGCAAAAACTTTGGAGAGATAGAGCTATCCAGCTTTTGATGTTTGAAGGCTGCTTTATTGGATTTGGTTGGGGTGTCTTTGATGTTGCCGTTCCAGCCTATGCAACGCAAGAAGGAGTACAACAACGCGTTGCTTGGATCTTTGCAGCCTTCGGTATTGCAACGGTCATTGGCGGACTTCTTGGTGGTTTAGTTTCCAAAAAATTAGCACCACTTTCGGCCCTGCGGAATGCTTATGTGGTGTGGTTCATCACCTGCATACCAGTTGCGTTCACATATCCAGATTGGACCATGGCATTAGTTGGAACTTTTATTGGACTTATGGGCGGCGCGGTTCAAGTCTTCTACTTCGAAGTCCTCGAAGCAGTTCGACCTAAAGGTTCACAAACTGCTTCACTTGGTTGGATCTGGAGTGTTGAAGGATCATTCATGGCAGTAGGTGCAGCAGCTGGTGGTTGGATTTCAGAGCATTACTCTCCACAAATTGGGTTGGCGTTGCTCCCCACAATGCTTTTTTGTGGCCTCATCATTCTCACAATTGGGAAGAAACGTCTGGACGCAGCTAATGATGTTCCAACCGAAGAAGAAGATCTTCAAGCAATTAAGGATATTTCCAACGAAGTTAAGTAGTTAGTGCGCAGCCTCATGCCATGTAAGACCCAAGCCAGCACTTACATCTAGTGGAGCCCGCAGCGGATATGCCGCACCCATCTCGCGCTTAACTAAAGCAGTTATCTGCTCTTCTTCACCCTTAACAACTTCAACTATCAACTCATCGTGAATCTGAAGCAATAAGCGCGAAGTAAGTTTTTCCTTTTCAATTGCGTCCTGAACTTTGAGCATGGCCAACTTAATAATGTCAGCTGCTGATCCTTGGATTGGAGCATTCAGCGCCATGCGCTCTGCCACTTCACGGCGCTGGCGGTTATCATGCATGAGATCAGGTAAATATCTGCGACGTCCCATGATTGTTTCGGTGTAACCGACCTTGCGTGCATCTTCAACAACAACTTTTAAGTAGTCACGAATTCCACCAAAGCGCTCAAAGTATTTATCCATCAGATCTTGGGCTGCAGGTGGAGAGATATCTAACTGCGCAGAGAGTCCATAAGAAGAGAGTCCGTAGGCAAGACCATATGACATTGCCTTAATTTGCCTGCGCATTTCAGGGTCAACATCCTGTGCTTTAACACCAAATATCTCTCCGGCAATCCTTGCGTGTAAATCCTCCCCTGACTCAAATGCTTTGAGCAGCTTTTCATCATTTGATAAGTGAGCCATGATGCGCATTTCAATCTGGCTGTAATCAGCCGTTAAAAGTCCAACATAACCTTTACCGGCTATAAAGCAGTTGCGAATCCTGCGACCTTCTTCGGTGCGCACAGGAATATTCTGAAGATTAGGTCCAGTTGATGATAGACGTCCAGTAGCTGCAACTGTCTGTTGGAAGTGAGTATGGATGCGACCATCTTTGGCTATCTCAGCAATTAATCCCTCGACAGTTGTTCCGAGTTTCTTTGTTTCGCGAATGCGCAAAAGTGAAGTTAATACCGGGTGCCCGCTCTTCTGGTGCAGCCAATCTAAACTCTCAGCATCGGTTGTATACCCAGTTTTAATCTTTTTTGTCTTTGGAAGTTTGAGTTCATCAAAGAGAACAACTTGCAGTTGCTTGGGTGATGCCACATTAAATTCATGGCCAACAGCATCGTGTGCGGCCTTTGTTTCTCTGCTTACTTCGCCTTCAAAGTAGGCGGCAAGTTTGTCTAACTCCTTCTTATCAACTGCAATTCCAAGGGCTTCCATCTTGGCTAAAAGGGCAGCTATAGGTAGCTCCATGTCCACAAACAAATTCCAAAGTCCACGCTCTTTAAGTTCTCGCATTAGGGAATCACGCAATGTAAATAGTGCGCGAGCAGATGTCAAATGCTCTTGTTCAGGCGATGAAAAGTTAATAACACTTCCATCTCCCCAACGCTCTTGTAGATCTTTAAGTTCTTGGGCTCGAACACCAGGGTTAACAAGATAGGCGGCAAGTGAGGTATCAAATGCGACTCCAGCAAGTCCATTACTTCGGGCAAGTGACTTAGCATCATGAGCAATCTTTGGAATAGATGCATCTGTTGCCCAATCCCCCATCGTTGATGAATGAACTAGGTAGCTCTCATCTTTAGATAATGCCACTGCATAGCGATGCAATCTCTCATCAAGGAGTGAGAAGGTGATTGCTATCTCTCCTTTGTGCTTAACTAGCATTGCATCTAGCTCGCCTGGAGTTAAGACACCTTCACTCAACTCTTCTGCAAAGAGAGCAAACTCTGGTTCAGCAGATTTTCCAGTTCCCTTGAGAAGTATTGGCTTTATACGATCCTTAAGTGTTTTAATCTCAAGACGATCAAATAGCGGATTGGTCAGGTTCTCATCCACACCAGACCAGGCAAGTGCATCAATATTCAGATTCAAAGGAACTTCTGCAACTAGTTGCGTGAGCTCTCGGTTGCGAATGACGTTATCGATTGAATCTCGCAGTGCTTGCCCGACTTTGCCGCCAACTTTATCTACATTCGATAAGAGTTCTTGTAGTGATCCATATTCAACAACCCATTTAGCTGCCGTCTTTTCACCAACACCTGGTATTGATGGCAAGTTATCACTGGGGTCTCCGCGAAGAGCTGCAAAATCTGGATACTGTGCTGGAGACATTCCATATTTTTCTTGTACGGTATCTGGCGTCATCCGCGCTAAATCACTCACACCACGCTTTGGATAGAGCACTGTTGTTTTATCGTTTACTAACTGGAAAGAATCGCGATCACCGGTGCAGATAAATACCTCTACGCCTTCTTTTTCAGCCTGCTTAGTTATTGTGGCTATAACATCATCTGCTTCATAGCCCTCAACTTCAAATTGAGTAATGCCAAAAGCATTCACTAGCTCATGAAGATAAGACATTTGGGAGCGAAACTCATCTGGGGTTTTTGCTCGATTGGCTTTGTATTCAGGAAAGATTTCAGAGCGAAATGTCTTACGAGAAATATCAAAGGCCACGGCAACGTGGGTAGGTTTCTCACTGGTGAGCAGCGATAGCAGCATCGTGGCAAAGCCATAAATCGCATTGGTGTGCTGGCCTGATGCTGTAGTGAAATTCTCGGCAGGAAGGGCGTAAAAAGCGCGATATGCCATGGAATGCCCATCGATAAGTAATAGGCGTTTGCTCATGGGCACATCTTAGGTTGCGCACTAGAATACGTCTCATGAGCAACGAAGAGTTTGTAAAGTTTTACAAAGATCGCGGTAGCGGCGCACTAGATCAGAAGATGGGCATCAAGATTCTTGAAGCTGAGCAAGGTCGCATCGTTGGCACAATGCCTGTTGAAGGAAACACCCAACCCATGGGCCTGTTACATGGCGGAGCAAATGTTGTTTTAGCTGAGAGTCTTGGCTCAATCGGTACTTCACTTCACGCCGGTCCGCATCGCAAAATAGTCGGCGTGGACATCAATGCCACTCATCACAAATCTGCAACCACTGGATTAGTTACAGGTGTAGCAACAGCGATTTCACTAGGAAAGACGTTATGCAGTTGGGAAATCGTTATTACAAACGAAGCAGGCGAACGAACTTGTACGGCTCGAATTACCTGTTTAATTCTGGCAGAGCGTTAGGAATGAGCTCCAGTGCCAAGGTACGCCTCACGCACTGCAGGATCATTGAGAAGCTCTGAAGCCTTAGCCTCTTTCATCACATTTCCTGTCTCCAAAATATAAGCTCGATGTGCACGTTGTAGTGCTTGCTGTGCATTTTGCTCAACGAGCAAGATTGTTACACCAGTCTTATTAATTTCAGTGATAATGCGGAAAATATTGGCAATCATCTGAGGTGCTAGACCCATCGATGGTTCATCAAGAAGCAAAACCTTTGGACGAGACATCAGCGCTCGGCCAATAGCCAGCATCTGCTGTTCTCCCCCAGATAGCGTTCCGCCAGATTGAGAAGCGCGCTCTTTCAAGCGTGGAAAGAGTGTGTAAACCTTATCTAGATCATCGCTCATCTCAGCTTTGCGGTTTTTGCGGTGAAACTTACCCATTTCTAAATTCTCAAGGACAGTCATACCAGGAAAGATTCCGCGACCTTCAGGAGCTTGTGAAATTCCAAGATCCACACGCTCGTGAGCTGGAACATTTGAAATGTCTTGACCATCAAAAATAATGGAGCCAGATGAAGCTTTGCGAAGGCCTGAGATTGTTTTAAGAGTTGTTGTTTTACCGGCGCCGTTAGCACCAATCAGAGTAACAATTTCACCTTCGTCAACGACTACAGAGATGCCTTTAATTGCTTCGATCTTGCCGTAGTGAACGTGTAGATCTTTAATTTCAAGACGCATCAGCTGGTACTCCTAAATAGGCTTCAATAACCTTTGGATCATTTTGAACTTTACTTGGCAGATCATCTGCGATTTTCACACCGAAATCTAGAACAGCAACGCGGTCTGAAATTCCCATAATTAATGACATATCGTGTTCGATAAGAAGAACGGTATAACCAGCATCGCGGATACGCTTGATTAATGCAGCAAGTTCAACCTTTTCAGCTGGGTTAAAACCAGCAGCTGGTTCATCTAAAAGAAGAAGTTGTGGACTTGTTCCCATCGCACGAGCGATTTCAAGCCGACGCTGCACACCGTAAGGAAGATTCTTTGCCAAGCGATCTGAATACTCATCAATACCAATGAACTTTAAGATCTCATGAGCGCGCTCACGGTTCTCACGCTCTTCACGGCGTGCTCGTGGAGTTCCAAACAAGGCTCCCATGAGCCCGCTCTTCTTGTGTACATCTGTTGCCGTGATTACGTTTTCAAGGGTTGTCATATCTCCCCATAGACGAATATTCTGGAAAGTACGGGCAATTCCCATCGATGTAATCTGAAAGCGCTTTTGCTTATTGATCTTTGTCCCAGCAAAGGTGATAGTGCCACTCGTTGGTGTGTAAACGCCAGTTACAACGTTAAACACTGTTGTCTTGCCCGCACCGTTAGGGCCGATCAAAGCAAGGATTTCACCTTTTTTGACTTCAAGGTTTACCGCACCAAGTGCTGTTACCCCACCAAATTTCATGGTGATATTTTCAAGTGAAAGAAGTACCTCTGACATTATGCATTCACCTCTTTCTTAACAATTGCCTTCTCACGCTTTTTACGTGGTAGCAATCCATCTGGGCGGAAGTTCATTACTACTACAAGAACTATTCCGAAAACCAAAAGACGTGCATCAGAGATAAAACGGATGCGATCTGGCAGGTAACCAAGGATTGTTGCACCCACAATTACGCCCCAGATGTTTCCAATTCCACCAAAGACCACGCAGGCAAGTATCAAAATCGAAACATTGAGCGTGAACATTTCAGGTGCAATAAACAAGTTCTTAGATGCGTAAAGAACACCAGCTGCACCGCCAACGGCTGCGCCTAATGTAAATGACCAAATTTTGTACTTAAGTGTTGCAATACCCATGAGTTCGGCAGCATCTTCGTCCTGGCGAATGGCCTCCCAAGCACGACCAGGACGGCGCACACTGAGGCGACGAATCATCCAGATAGTTAGCAGGATCATGATGATGACAACCCAGAAAAATACTTTTTGATCGTCTAACTTAAACTTCAATGGACCAATATCTGGAGGCATTGGAACGTTTGCAATTCCATTTGGTCCTTTACTCCATGATGAGTTGAGAACAACCAAACGAACGATTTCACCGAAACCTAAAGTAACAATCGCAAGGTAGTCACCACGCAAGCGGAGTGTTGGAAGACCAAGAATCACACCAGCCAACATTGCAAAGACAATTCCAAAAGGCATGATCTCCCAGGTGTTGAGGCCTGTAGTGGTTCCCATAATCGCCATTGTGTAGGCACCGATAGCAAAGAAAGCCACATAACCCAGATCGAGCATGCCTGACTTACCCACCACGATATTTAATCCAAGTGCCATCAGAACGAAGATTCCCACTGGATAAACCAGAACGGCATCGTATGCAGCAATTGGTGTTGCTAAGAATGAGGCTCCGGCAAATGGGAGGTGAGCAACAAGAATAATTGAAGTAACCGCGATTGCCACACGCTTAGGGCGATTAGCTCGCTCCCAGATATCTGCACCCCAGTCGCGAAGGTTCCAATAGTTTCTAATTTTCATGAGTTATGCCCTCGTTGTCTGGACGGCTTCGCCAAATAGCCCATTTGGCTTGAAGAGGAGAACAAGAACTAAGACGATAAAGACAGTTACTGCCTTCCACTGTGTTCCAAGGACAGCTGAGGCATACACCTCGAGTAATCCAAGGCTAAGGCCGCCATAGAAAGCGCCCCGAATATTTCCAATTCCACCGAGAACAGCTGCAGTAAATGCAGCCATACCCATTGTGAAACCAATATTAAATTTAGTGTATTCAAATACTGTGATGTAGAAGAAGCCAGCTGCACCAGTTGCTAGTCCACCAACAAGAAATGTTGTGGTGATAACACGATTGAGGTTTACACCCATCAGCTTTGCTGCATCCTCATTCATTGAAACAGCTCGAATTGCCTTACCCATGCGTGAGAGCTTAATGAATCGCTCTAAGACAAAGAAGATTAAAGCTGCTGCAATAATTGTGATTACTGTGTCGAGACGAATGTTTGCGCCCCAAACTTCAGTCAAGATAATCTTTTCAAGAATGCGTGGAGATCCCACTGGTCGTGAATCAGTTAAAAGACGCATTACTTCTTGAAGTGCAATTGAGATACCAATTGCAGAAATTAGTGTAGCCAGTCGGTTTGTGCCTTTCATGCGAAGGCGACGATAAGCGACCAATTCTACAAAGATTGCAGTAAGTCCAGCTACTAACATCGACATTAACAAACTTGAAACCAATACCAAGGCAAGCTTTCCACCCGTTGCTGGTTCTGATGTTTGTGTGTAGTTAAAAATATCGCGCGAGGTGATTACAGTTCCGAAAGTTCCCCACATAAAGATTTCGGAGTTCGCAAAGTTAATCATGCGTAGCACTCCATAAACCATGGTGTAGCCGAGGGAGATCAAAACGTAGATAAAACCAAGGGCGACTCCTGCGATTGTCAGCGACCAGAACTGATCAATTAGTACTGCAAACATTGTTCTCCTTCGCTAATGCCTCTGCGCGAGTATAAAGGTAGAAGTTACACAAGTGGTGGGTGTTTTGGGCTCTTTTTAAGAGTTATCCAAAACACCCACCGACTTGTTAAGCGTTTGTCCTAGTTAATTACTTAACGATACCTGTGTTAACTAGTACACCGTTCTTTGTTGTGAAACCAGCAAATAGTCCGTATGAAATGTCGCCATTTGCATTGAACTTAATTGTGTTTCCAGAGATGCTCTTGCCATTGTATGCCTTCACATAAGCAAGCATTGATGAGCGTGTTGTCTTTCCAGCCTTGATTCCAGCTAGCAAGATGTTTGCAGCATCAAATGACTCAACTGAGTAAACACCTGATGAAACGCCCATCTGCTTCTTGAAGTCAGCTTCTAGCTTTGCGCTGATTCCAGCGAGACCACCAACGCCAGTTACCTTTGAACCTTCAGCTGCAGCTCCTGCAAGCTTTGGGAACTCCTGGTTGAACACTCCGTCGCCGCCAGCAAATACTGCCTTTGAACCTGAGTCACGAAGCTGCTTGATGAAGACAGCAGCTTGGCTGTAGTAACCAGTGTAGATAACAACAGTTGCACCAGATGTCTTGATCTTTGCAATTGTTGGGCTGAAGTCTGTTGTTGTGTTTGGAACTGAGTCTCCACCCACAAGTGTTGCACCAGCAACCTTCTTCAAGCCACCTTCTACGTAGCCACGAAGAGGTACTGCGTATGCTGATTGGTCATCGAAAACGAAAACCTTTGCATCCTTCACGCCTGCTGTTGCGTACTTAGCCAAAGCTGGGCCCTGAAGGTCATCTTTACCTACGACGCGGTGGAAAATTGGTCCACCAAAGTCAGGAGATGTTGGGTCAGTTAGTGACACGCGTGTTGCTGATGGTGAGATCAACGCCATGTTTACTGACTTGTAATATGGAAGTGAAGCAATTGTTGCACCTGAGTAAGCAGGTCCTACAACGCCAAGAACGCTCTTATTTGAAGCAACACCCGGAGCAACTGTTCCAGCTACTGCTGGGTCTCCCTGGTCATCGATTGAAACAAGCTTAATCTTAATGTTCTTGTTCTTTGCTTCGAATAGTTTGATTGCATACTTCACTGCGTTTTGCTCATCGATACCTGTTGAGGCTTCTCCACCTGAAAGTGGGCCTTGGTATCCGATTGTGTAAGTCTTAACGGCTGCACTAGCAGCTGGTACTGAAGACAAGCCAAAAGCAACGGCTGCAGCAGTAACAACGGCAAGTGAACCCTTGATCTTCTTGTTCATTTAGTGCCTTTCCTGTTCTTGTGTCCCGGGACAGGGAGGTGGTTAGGGTAATGGCTGGGATGAGGGTTTAACAAGCCCGATTGAGCATGAAGAGCCCATATTGGGTTTCATTTATGTAACGTTTTGCCCCGAACTTGCCAGATCAGCTCTCGGGTACGGCCTGCGGGCTAATGACGGCCTCGGCGACCTGTTTCATCGTTAATCGACGGTCCATCGCTGCTTTTTGAATCCAAGAAAAAGCTTCTGGCTCTGAAAGATTAAGCGCCTTCATCAAAATACCTTTTGCGCGATCAATAATCTTTCGTGTCTCTAGTCGATCATGTAAATCTGCAACTTCTGCAGCAAGTGTTCGCATTTGCGTGTGACGACTAATTGCAATTTCAATTGCTGGAATCAAATCACCAATCGTAAATGGCTTTACAACATATGCCATCACTCCAGCATCACGGGCTCTATCAACTAATTCTTTTTGAGAAAAAGCAGTCAGCATCAACACGGGTGCAAGATCAATGATTTTTTCAGCTGCAGAAATCCCATCGAGTACCGGCATCTTCACATCAAGAATTGCTAAATCTGGTTTATGTTCACTTGCTAAATCAATTGCTTCTTGTCCATTTGTTGCCTCTGCTACAACCTCATAACCTGCACCTTGTAACATCTCAACAAGGTCCATACGTATGAGCGCTTCATCTTCGGCTACGAGGATGCGGACCTTCTGTGTCATGTGCCCCGAGTCGGATTTGAACCGACACTGTGCAGTGTTTGAGACTGCCCTCTCTACCGTTGGAGTACCGAGGCGTTAAGTGATATCCGAACGGTGCCAATCTTAGCGGTAAGCCGCAGCTACCCCACCAACAGCATCTCCCACGCGGTGAACGCGCATCGCATTCGTTGAACCTGGAATACCAGGAGGTGAACCAGCAACAATCATCACTTGATCACCTAATTGAGCCCGACCAGAATCAATAATGACCGTATCAACCAATTTCACCATTTCATCTGTAGCACCGACAACTGGAGTGAGCATTGATTCAACGCCCCAAGTAAGCGCAAGGCGGTTATATGTTCCAACCTCTGGAGTCATAGCAAGAATTGGAATCGGTGAACGCAAGCGCGACATGCGTCGCGCTGAATCTCCGCTTTGTGTAAAGGCTACTAAATACTTTGCTCCAACAATAGCGCCGACTTCAGTGGCTGCCTTTGTTATTGCCCCGCCTTTAGTACGAGGGGCAGTCTTTATTGGACGAATACGATCAAGGCCGCCTTCTTCAGTCTTTTGAATGATACGTGCCATTGTTTGGACAGCTTCGATAGCAAACTCTCCAACACTTGTCTCACCTGAAAGCATCAAGGCATCAGCGCCATCTAGAACAGCGTTTGCACAATCTGTTGCCTCCGCGCGAGTTGGGCGTGAATTAGTAATCATAGAATCAAGCATTTGCGTTGCAACAATTACTGGCTTAGCCATATCTCGGGCTAATTCAATACACTGCTTTTGCACCAATGGAACATCTTCAATAGGAAGTTCCACACCAAGATCACCGCGCGCAACCATTATGCCATCAAAGGCATCAACGATTCCAGCTAGATTTTCAACGGCCTGCGGTTTTTCAATCTTTGCAATTACAGGAATGCGAATTCCTTCTTCATCCATAATCTTATGAACATCTTTTATATCTTCTGCGCTTCTGACAAATGAGAGCGCGATGAAATCAGCTCCTGCTCGCAAACCCCAACGAAGATCATCAATGTCTTTTTCAGATAGCGCAGGAACTGAGACTGCAACACCTGGCAAGTTAATTCCCTTACTGTTACTCACCGCTCCAGGTTCAATAACCTTAGTAATAACATCATTACCCTTAACCTCAACAACTTCAACAGTTACTTTTCCATCATCGATGAGAATACGATCTCCGGCTTTGCAATCTCCAGGTAAACCTTTGTAAGTGGTACCAACGCGCTCTTTAGTTCCTTCAACTTCATCAGTTGTGATCGTAAAAATCTCACCACGGGCTAAATCATGTGGACCTGCCTTAAAGCGAGCAAGGCGAATTTTTGGACCTTGCAGATCGACAAGAATGGCAACAGGGCGACCAGCAGCTTTTGCGGCGTTGCGTACGGAATCTAGGCGTTCTTGGTGCTCTTCATATGAACCATGGGAAAGATTCAACCGTGCCATATTCATTCCAGCATCAATGAGCTCCTTAACTTTTTCAGGAGATTCAACTGCTGGACCCATTGTGCACACAATCTTTGCTCTACGCATATTCCTACCTTAAACCATTAGTTGGCGGGTTGTTGGTTCTATCGGTGACGGAAGCTGAGTCTCCCCAGTGAGATATCTATCAACGGCTGCTGCTGCACTTCTACCTTCAGCAATCGCCCAAACTATTAATGATTGCCCACGCCCTGCATCTCCTGCAACGAAAATACCTTCTTCACTCGTTTCAAAATCTGCATTGCGAGCAATATTGCCACGATCATCTAACTTAACTTCTAACTGTGAAATGAGATCAGATTGCTCAGGGCCAGTGAATCCCAATGCTAGGAATACAAAATCTGCAGGAATCTCTTTGGCAGTTCCAGCAACTGGTTCAAATTTTCCATTTTCAAACTTTGTCTCAACGATGCAGATAGCTCGTAGATTGCCATCAGCATCTCCTAAGAACTCTTCCGTACTTACTGAGAACATACGGTTATCTGATTCTTCATGTGCACTTGATACTCGATAAATCATTGGATACGTTGGCCAAGGCTGTGAAGCTGGTCGTTCATCACTTGGACGAGGCATAATTTCTAGTTGAGTAATACTTGCAGCACCTTGACGAATAGATGTTCCAAGGCAATCTGCACCTGTATCACCACCACCGAGAATCACTACGTGCTTTCCCGCAACGTTAATTTCAGGAACTTCTACTTCACCTAGAGCTTGCTTGTTACCCCAAGGTAAAAACTCCATCGCTTGGTATACGCCTTTGAATTCACGGCCTGGAATTGGCAAGTCGCGCCATTTAGTGGCGCCGACTGCAAGAACAATTGCATCGTATTTTTTACGTAGATCAGCGCCAGTTAATTCCACTCCAACATCTACGCCGGCACGAAAACGCGTTCCCTCTTTTTCCATCTGAGCCAAACGGCGATCGAGAATATGTTTTTCCATTTTAAACTCTGGAATTCCATAGCGAAGCAGTCCACCAATTTTGTCTGCTCGCTCATAGACAGCAACAGTATGGCCTGCACGTGTGAGCTGCTGAGCTGCTGCCAAACCTGCAGGCCCAGAGCCAATTACTGCAATAGTTTTGCCGGAAATACGATCTGGAGGCAAAGGTTTTACATCACCTGCATCAAATGCTTCTTCAATAGTTCGCAGCTCTACTTGCTTTATTGTCACAGCATCACGATTGATCGCAACGACACATGCAGTCTCACATGGTGCTGGGCACAAACGGCCAGTGAATTCAGGAAAGTTATTAGTGGCATGCAAACGGTTAATAGCCTCGGACTTATCCCCGCGCCAAATCAAATCATTCCATTCAGGAATCAGATTTCCGAGTGGGCACCCTGAATGACAGAAAGGAATTCCGCAATCCATGCAACGGCCAGCTTGCTTTTGTAAGTGTTCAAAGCTTTGTGGTTCATAGACTTCGCGCCAATCTTGAATGCGAACATCAACTGGACGTCGTGTTGGAGTCTGGCGCTCAGTTGTCATAAAGCCTTTTGGATCAGCCATTTGCAGCAACCTCCATTACCAAAGCATCTACAGGTAAACCCTCACGAGTTGCACGGGCCATAGCTTCAAGCACTCGTGCGTAATCGCGTGGCATCACAAGTGAGATTCGCTTAATAGCACTATCCCAATCCTTGATTAATTCACTTGCGACAATCGAGCCCGTCTCTTGTGCAAAGTCAGAGATAAGTGCGCGAAGAAACTCTTTTTGATCTTCAGGAACTGCCAAGATATCAACCATCTCCGCATTCACATTTGCAGGATCTAAATCAAGCACAAAAGCTCGTCCACCTGACATGCCAGCTGCAAAATTACGACCCGTGCGACCAAGAACAACTACAGCTCCACCAGTCATGTATTCACAACCATGATCACCAATGCCTTCAACTATTGCTGTGGCACCTGAGTTTCTAACACAGAAGCGCTCACCAACAATACCGCGAATCATAATCTGACCAGAAGTAGCACCATAACCAATAACATTTCCAGCAATCACATTTTCATTTGAATTAAATGAAGATTTCTCATCAGGTCGAACAATAATGCGACCACCTGAAATTCCCTTACCCACATAGTCATTTGAATCACCATAGAGACGAATTGTTAAACCACGTGGAATAAATGCACCCAGTGATTGACCAGCTGAGCCATGCAAAGTCACATCGATTGTGTCATCAGGTAGTCCTGCTCCCCCATGATTGCGTGTGATTTCAGCGCCCAGCATTGTTCCAATGGTTCTATTAACATTTCGAACAGGAAGATCAATGCGCACTAACTCCTTTTTTGTTAGCGCAGGCTTTGAAAGAGAAATCAATTGATTATCAAGTGCTACATCTAGGCCATGGTCTTGCTTTGACGTGTTGTGAAGCGGGCTGACTACATCAGGACGTGTGAGCAATGGGGAAAGATCAAGTCCACTTGCTTTCCAGTGATCAACTGCACGCTTGGTATCCAAATACTCAACATGGCCAACTGCTTCAAGTAGAGTCTTAAAGCCAAGACTTGCAAGAATTTCCCTGACTTCTTCGGCGATATATTCAAAGAAAGTCTCAACGAATTCAGGCTTGCCTGTGAAGCGCTTACGCAGTTCGGGGTTCTGTGTAGCAACACCAACGGGGCATGTATCCAGATGGCACACTCGCATCATGATGCAACCGGAAACAACTAGTGGTGCTGTAGCAAAACCAAACTCTTCAGCACCAAGCAGTGCTGCGATAACAACATCGCGACCAGTTTTTAGTTGACCATCAGTTTGAACAACGATGCGATCACGTAGATTATTGAGCAAAAGAGTCTGTTGAGTCTCTGCCAAACCAAGTTCCCATGGAGCACCTGCATGCTTAAGTGATGTGAGTGGTGAAGCACCAGTTCCACCGTCATGGCCGGAGATAAGAACAACATCGGCATGTGCCTTGCTAACCCCCGCAGCAACAGTTCCTACGCCAACTTCTGCCACAAGTTTGACGTGAACACGTGCATTCTTATTGGCGTTCTTTAGATCATGAATGAGCTGTGCTAGATCTTCAATGGAATAAATATCGTGGTGTGGAGGTGGTGAAATTAGGCCAACGCCAGGGGTTGAATAGCGAACCTTTGCTACCCATGGATAGACCTTATTACCTGGAAGTTGTCCACCTTCACCAGGTTTAGCACCTTGTGCAATCTTGATCTGAATGTCATCTGAATTAACTAAGTAATCACTTGTAACTCCAAAGCGACCTGATGCAACTTGCTTTATGGCAGAGCGCTTTGAATCTCCATTAACCATCTTGATGTAACGCTCTGGATCTTCCCCGCCTTCACCTGTATTTGATTTACCACCAAGGCGGTTCATTGCAATCGCTAAAGTCTCATGCACCTCTTGTGAAACAGAGCCATATGACATCGCTCCAGTTGAGAAGCGCTTAATAATTTCAGATGCTGGCTCCACTTCATCAATTGAAATCGCAGGACGCATGCCTTCTTTGAAACCAAAAAGTCCGCGCAGAGTCATTAAGCGCGTGCTCTGATCATTGACTCGGTCGGTATAGCGCTTAAAGACGTCATAGCGCTTATTACGAGTTGAGTGCTGCAAAGTAAAGACTGTCTCTGGATCAAACAAATGTGGTTCACCTTCGCGACGCCATTGGTATTCTCCGCCAATAAGCAAACGCTTAGTTCCAGGTATAGCTCCCCCTGGAGGATATGCAATGTGGTGACGCGCAATTGTTTCTTGGGCAATGACATCTAAGTTGACTCCGCCAAGGCGAGAAGTTGTTCCAACAAAATACTCATCTACTAACTCTTGGCTCAAGCCAATTGCTTCAAAAACTTGGGCTCCGGTGTATGAAGCTATGGTACTAATGCCCATCTTTGACATAACTTTAAGAACACCTTTACCTAAAGACTTAATTAAGTTGCGAACAGCCTTCTCAGGTGTACTACCTGTGATCACTCCCTGTAGAACCAAATCTTCAGCTGTCTCCATTGCTAAGTAGGGATTAACTGCCGCCGCGCCATAACCAATCAGTAGAGCAACGTGGTGCACTTCGCGCACATCGCCAGCTTCAATAACAAGCCCAACCTTGGTGCGAGTCTTCTCTCGAATTAAATGATGATGAACAGCCGAAGTTAAAAGAAGGGATGGGATAGGAGCTTCTTCAGCATCTGCATCGCGATCAGAGAGAACAATGATGCGTGCCCCATCAGCAATTGCCTGTGAGACTTCTGCCTTAATTTCTTCCAAACGCTCACGAAGTGAATCGCCACCATCTGCAACAAAGAACAAACCACGAATTACATGTGTAGCTAAGCCTGGGTAATCTCCATCAGCATTAACGTGAATAATCTTTGCTAACTCGTCATTATCTATAACCGGAAATGCCAATGAAATTTGGCGACAACTACTCGGACCAGGATCTAACAAATTGTGTTCTGGGCCCATTGAGGTCCCAAGGCTTGTAACTAATTCTTCACGAATCGCATCGAGCGGTGGATTAGTAACCTGTGCGAAAAGCTGAGAGAAGTAATCAAAGATTAATCGTGGCTTATCCGAAAGAGCTGCAATAGGAGTATCTGTGCCCATTGATCCGAGAGCTTCTATTCCATTCTTTGCCATCGGGGTAATGAGAATGCGAACTTCTTCCTCTGTATAACCAAATGCACGTTGGCGGCGCAGAACGGAAGAGTGTGGATAAATAATGTGTTCGCGGGACGGAAGGTCACTTAACTTAACCATTCCTGCATGAATCCAATCCCCATATGGGGCAGAATTTGCTAATTCATCTTTAATTTCAGCATCTTCAATAATTCTTCCAGCTTCGATATCTACTAAGAACATCTTTCCAGGCTGCAGACGACCCTTACGTGCAATATTCTCTGCAGGAATATCGAGAACACCAACTTCAGATGCAAGTACTACAAGCCCATCTTTAGTTACCCAAAAACGAGAAGGACGCAAACCATTTCGATCAAGTACCGCGCCAACTTGATGTCCATCAGTAAATGTCACACATGCAGGTCCATCCCATGGCTCCATCAGTGATGCATGGAATGCATAGAAATCACGGCGATTTTGTGGCATCGCTTCATGATTTTCCCACGCTTCAGGAATCATCATTAAGACTGCATGTGGCAAAGAACGGCCACCCAGATAGAGAAGTTCTAGAACTTCATCAAAAGAAGCCGAATCACTGCCTGACATTTCAACGATTGGGAACAAACGCTTGAGATCTCCTGGAATCAAATCACTTTCAAGTAGAGACTCACGAGCACGCATCCAGTTTCGGTTTCCCTTTACCGTGTTTATTTCACCATTGTGAGCTATAAAGCGGTACGGGTGTGCGAGTGGCCATGACGGAAAAGTATTTGTTGAAAAACGTGAATGCACGAGTGCTAGCGGTGAGATAACACGCTCATCAGAGAGATCAGGGAAAAACTCTTCTAACTGTCCAGTTGTGAGCATTCCTTTATAAACAATTGTTTGGGACGAGAGTGACGGGAAATAGACTTTTAAGCCATGTTCGGCTCGCTTGCGCAAACAGAAAGCCATTCGATCTAGAACTAAACCAGATTCCCCGTTAACACCTGCAATAAAGATTTGCTGAAAATTAGGCATGACAGAAAGCGCAGTTTTACCAAGAGAGCTCGGATCAATAGGTAGCTCGCGCCAACCTAATATCTTTAACCCTTCTTCTGTCGCAATCTTTTCTATTGCAACTTTAACATCGACACCCTGCTCAACAAATGCAATACCTGATGCATAGGAGCCAGCTGCTGGTAAATCAAAAGTAGTGACATCCTGATAAAATTTATCTGGGATACGGATAAGGATTCCTGCACCATCACCGCTATCTGGTTCTGCTCCAGATGCACCGCGATGTTCTAAGTTGCGAAGAGCGGTGAGTGCTTTTTCAACAATTTCATGTGTTGCTACTTTATTAAGCGTTGCCACCATTGCCACACCGCAGGCATCATGTTCTTGCGCAGGGTCATAGAGACCTTGTGCATGCGGATAATTGGAAGGCAAAGCCACGGTGTCAGAGCTCCTGTTGTCGAAAACGATGTGCGGGACAACCTTGGCCCTGTAGTGCTGGTAAAGAGTATCAACAACTGAGCAGATTTCTAGAGCAGTTAAATCCCAGAGATATGGGCAATCCCTCCAATACCGGCGGTAATGAGCATGCCCAGGCATCCTCCAATAATCACTCGAAGGGTTGGTACCAATACTCTTGAGCCTGCGGTTCTGGCACTAAGAATGCCCGTGATAACTAAGCCCAACACCGTGAAGGCGACAATGCTCCAGGCCTTAGCGCCAAGGGTTGGTGCAAATGCACCAAGAAATGGGATAAAGCCTCCTGCTGTAAAACTCAATGCCGAAGCTATTGCTGCCTGAACAGGTCGCGCCTTGGTGTGAGGATGTTGACCCAACTCATCACGCAAGTGCGCAGCAAGTGGATCTTTTTTATGCATCTCTTGTGCAACCGTTAAAGCAAGTTCAGGTGAAAGACCACGCTCAATATAAATGTGTTGTAGTTCAACAAGTTCACCCTCTGGATCAGTAGCAAGGTGTTCAATTTCTAATTGACGGTCTGATTCTTCAACATCATTTTGAGATCGCACTGATACATATTCACCAACAGCCATAGACATTGCACCGGCCGAAATTCCAGCTAAACCAGCAATTAGCAAAAAATCTGTTTTACCAGCGGCTGCAACACCAATCATTAAGGATGCTGTAGATACTAATCCATCGTTTGCACCAAGAACTGCAGCGCGCAACCAGCCAGCACGATGCGTGCGGTGGTGAAGATTGCGCTGATATACATCTTCTAGTGCCATGGGTCTGAGCCTACCTGAAAGTTATTGCCCTGTACGTGATTGTGCGCGAAGTGTCAACGCCCCAGCTAATGCAACCAGCACGCTGACCCAAATATTGACCCGAAATCCAGCAATTGTGTTAGCAGAATCAATTCGAATCGATTCAATTGCCAAGCGTCCTATTGAATACACCATTACATATATGGAGAAGACTTGGCCGGGTGCAAGGTGATTACCAAATTTAATCAGTGCAAAAGCTAAAGCAGTACACCACAAAGCCTCATAGAGAAAAGTCGGGTGAAATGTTTCAAATGCTGCATAGCCTGATGGTCGATATTGCACGGGGACTTCTAGAGCCCAAGGCGCATTTAATGGTTTGCCAAATAATTCGATATTAAACCAATTTCCAAATCTGCCAATAGCTTGTGCAAACAAAATCCCTGGTGCCAGCGCATCCAAAAATTGTGCAAAATTTGGCAACTCCATTCGCTTAGCTAATTGGCGATATCGAAGCCAAGCTCCCACAGCACCAAGAGAGATTGCGCCCCATATACCCAAGCCACCCTCCCAGATTTTGAGAGCATCAACTGGGTTTCCTCCAGAACCAAAGTAAGCATTAGGAGAAGTGATCACGTGATAAATACGCCCACCAATAATTCCAGCAGGAACAGCTGTGATTGCAACTTCTGAAACTACAGACTTAGCCTCTGGCGCGCGAATGCGAAAGCGTTTATCTCCTAACCAAATAGCAATTGCGATTCCAGCAATTATGCATAAGGCGTAGAGATGAAAAGTTAGGGGGCCCAACTCCAACGATGAAACTGTTGGTGATGGAATTGAGCGAATCAAGGCTTAGCTTGCTTCGAACGCAGCTGCGAACTCACTTGGAAGGAATGCATTGTTCTGACGCTCCCACTTTTTGCCATTAAAGAACACGGTTGGAGTTCCTTGAACGTTGTATTTGGCCATAGATTCATAGGCAGCTTTTACCTTATCCAGTTTAGAACCCTTGGTCACGCAATCACTAAAGCTCTGTGTTTTAAGACCCGCGTAACTACCAATCTTTATTAGGTTTTCTGTTGAGAAGAATCCTGAATTTTCAAGTACAGGCTGAACTAAATACATAGCCTTATGGAAATCTAGATAACGACCTTCATCAGCTGCGCAATAAGCAGCATTAGCAGCGGCAACAGATTCAGTGCCGAGGAAAGAGACAACATGATAAACGACATTGGCTTTCTTGGTGCGCACTAATTCATCGATGAACTCGCCATTGGCCTGTT
>SXGQ01299031.1_pt1 | contig 19847 bp, 28 predicted proteins | sample 3178371 | NCBI WGS metagenome assembly SXGQ01 (sample SAMN11356859, study PRJNA531348) | freshwater metagenome | isolation source: freshwater sample F1-20 | place: China: Fuxian Lake, Yuxi | collected 2017-12-25 | reverse complement strand
TATTTATCGCATAAATATCATTATGTGGATAATCAACTGGTTACCAGAATTTGTAGTCCATCTCATATTTCTAGCAGGTATTGTTGGAACCATTGCTGGCTTCGTACTAGGGTTCATACCCTTCGTCAGCAAATATAAACTACCTATACAAATCATAAGTCTGCTACTATTAAGTTTAGGCGTATACCTCGAGGGGGGTTTATCTGAAAAAGCCAAGTGGGAGTTGCGTGTAAAAGAGATGGAGGCAAAAGTAGCAGAAGCGCAGGCTAAAGCAGCAGAGACTAATATACAGATTGTAGAGAAGGTCGTGACTGAAAAAGAATACATAAGATTGAAGGGTCAAAAGGTCGTTGAATATATAGATAGAGAAGTAAAAGTATTTGATAGTAACTGCACAGTTCCAGAGGTCGCAATCAAAGCGCATGATATGTCAGCAAGTAATGAGGCGCCACCTGAGGACACAGTTATAGTAGTAAAACCGGAAGGGGAAACTAAGTGAAAAAACTACTACTATTTTGCGTAGCACTTGTAGGATTAGCGGGCTGTAGCACGACAGTTCCTGTCACTGCTAAGTTCCCCGAAGCACCAGAGATATTGCTTGTAGAATGTGATAAGTTAGACAAGATCGGTAAAGATAAAGTTTACTTTAGTGACTTCCTAAAAACTGTTGTCGGGAATTACAGCAAATACCACAATTGCGCTGCGCAGAACGCTGCTTGGAAAGAATGGTACCACAAGCAAAAAGAAATATTTGATAGTATTAGCAAAGAATAATGATAGTCAACTTGTGGTCGACTCCTAGAACCGGAAGCAATTGGTATAGTCAATACCTTTTTAAAAAATATAGTTCTGAAAACAAAAGAACACAACTATACATACAATATCTAAATCAATATCATTTTATAAATTATATAAAACCAAATTACAGTGATTTTGTGTATGAGTACGAGAACGGCTGTTATTATAAGTATTATACATTTGATCATCTTCGCCAATCTATAACATATACCAATAAATCAGAAAAAAGAATTTGTGATAGTGATCATGAAGAAAAATATAGAATAGAATTACTAAACAAACACAACCACAAAAAGAACCCTAGTATTTTTTACAATCATATCGCACCTATGAGCGATTTATCCTATAATACTCTGTTTGATATAGCGGATAAAAATATATTTTTATACAGAAAAGATATAAAAAGACAGATATCAAGTTATACTCTAGCATATGCAAATGTACAGTATAAACAATCTGTAAAAATTTATGAAAATGTTACTGTTGAATATGATGTGATAAAAAATTTAGTAGATAGAATAATAAAATGGCATAAACTTGACAAAACTAATTGTGAAATTATATGTTATGAAGACCTAGAATTTGACTCATATGCCGATCTGCCTAAGCAACAAAACAAAATAGATCCGTTTACACAACTATCAAGCAATACCCAAGAACATATTTTAAATCTAGTAGACTACTGTAGTAAGTCTATTGAAAAAATTGTTTGACTGTTTTTGAAATAAACTCTACTTCACTGTCTGATAACTCAGGATAAATAGGTAAACTTAGTAAACCCTTAGTAAGCATCACGCTAGTGCTAAGCATGTCGGGTTTAATTTTTATTTTTTTTGCTAATGGCAATTCACTAAGTGAATGTGGATAGTGAACTTTGACTTCGATCCCTGCATCTGACAAATGCTTTTGCAACTCATCACGCTTGCCACTATATACTACAAACTTTTGATCCGCATGTACTATATGGTCGCGACTTAAACATCTTAAATCTATATTTTTAAACTCATCCAAATAGTAATGGCGTATCTCTTTACGACGCCATTGCCATTTATCAATATACTTGGCTCTGACTAATAGTTGCGCACATTCCTGTTCGCTCATTCTACTATTAGTCCCTGCTGTTTCATGTTCATGTTTACCATTGCTACGATAACTATATGCGTAGTCATATAAACTGCGATCATTCGTGACAATAGCACCACCGTTGCCGCTACTAGGTAGATTCTTAGTAGGGTCAAAACTAATAGCCATACCTTGACCAATATCATCAGCAACTAACCAATGTTGTGCGCCATCAACGATATCGTTCATCAGTCCTGTTGTCGTATTGACATGTGGATTAGCCCCATATAAACCTACAGCGCATCTATGTTTTATAAAATCATCTAAAACATTTTCAGTAGCAATCATCAACCCATTTTTGTCTGTATCTATTAACTCAACTTCGTATCCAGCATTTATGAAAGCATTGAGTGTTGCAACATAGGTAATATTAGGAATTTTAACTACAGGTTTAATATCAGGATCTTCAATATAGTTATCGTGTTCTTGTCTAGACCACTTAGCAATAATCTCTAATGCCTGAGTGCCACTATGTACTGTAACACTATACATTGTATTGGTACGGATAGCCAGCCAAGTTTCAAAATTGCTAGTATACTCACCATTCATGAGTGTACCACTACGCAACACTAAATCTGTTGCATCAAGTAGTTCAATCTTAAGATTTTTATATTGCTTTGCTAATCCAAAAAAAGGTATCATATTAGGTAATAAATTTGTTTATATTGTCTCTTAATACTATTTTATCAAAATTCTTTTTATAATTAGCCCAAATATTTCTTTCATTTTTATATTCCGACAATAAACATAAAAAGTCCGGTCTATTAAATTTTATAATATTTTTCTGTATTGTAGCATTTAAGGCATTGCTAACTATATCATCTAGGGATAATTGATTAACAATTTGAGTAATTCTTATGTCATTGAATGGACTAAAATGATAGTTGTTGTCAATATGCCACATTTGGTGATCATAATAGACACTTTGATTACAATAATCTAATACATCCTGCTCGTTTGTGAATGTAGGCTCGGTGTTTATTTTTGTGCTAGGTCTTTGTAAAAAGTAGTATAAGTAATCGTTACAATTTGGAATTTGATGCAATTTTTTGCCTAAGAAATTAGCGATAGTGTGACCCTGGGTTACTTCTCTTAGTTGTACTCTTTCTGAATAGAAACCAGTGACATACCAATTTTCTTTTATAAAACAACTGGTCATTTTATATCCCCAGAATTTATTTCTACACAAATCTATAAGGTCTGATTCGTATTCTTGCTTGACACCGAAAACATCATTTGGTTTAGGAGTATGAATATGTAAATTATAATCATGCCCTAAGTTATCTACGATAGACCAAACTGTAAGAGTGTCTATACCTGCACTGAATAATACATTGAGTTTTTCTATTTTATTATATCTAAAAAAGTTTACAACATTTTCTTTTAGAACTTCATTAATTTGTATTGATGCTTGTTCTATTGAAATAGTAGCCATTCTTTTTATTGGTTTAGTATAATAAACATCATTTATCAAATTAGGTAAAGGAATATTAGTTTTAACTTTTTCGTTATTGGTATAAACAGGAAATCCACGCAATGATGGATAAAATATATTTCCCCTTTCACTGATTACAGCGTACTTGCCGTTAGGGTTGTATCCATCAACTATCTCATGAATATAATGAGATAAAACACAGTCAGTACTATATCCTTTATACCAATAATTTACATCATTTATATTCTGACAGTGCCAACCTTTGTCCAAAAATATATTGTCTGTTACTTTATCAAGTGACTTGATAGGACATTCTTGACCAATATAGAAAAACATTAGAGTTTAGATTGCCAAAACTCACTTTTACTTAGCCAGTCATAGTATTTCTGAAAACCTTCTTCTACATCTATTTTTGGATTGTAACCGAAATCTTTACGGGCGGAATCAATATTCAATGCACCACGACTAGGAAAGTCTGCGTCTTTATCAAGTACTTCAATATTACCCTTACCTACAATCTGTACAGCAAGTTTTGCTGCGTCAAGTAATGTGCGACTATGACTCTTTGTGATATTGTATGTTTTGTTATTTGTATTGTCACTCAATGCTGCTGCTACGATCCCGTCAGCAGCATCTTGTACATATGTGAAGTCTAATGTTTCACCTGCACCGTTGACCTTGAGCGTATTACCGCGCATAGCAGTCAGCATAAACTTAGCGATAACTCTATCTTCAACATCTAATGGACCATACACCGCACTAGGACGTATGATGGTATGCGCCATACCTGTGCTGCGCGTATAGTCTCTTGTCAACCACTCGCCCGCAAGTTTCATGATACCATATTGCCCTTGTGGTTTACATACTGCATCTTCAGTCACATCGTCGTTGAAGTCTCCATAGACCATGCTACTGCTGATATACACAAACTTCTTGACCTTTTGTCGTTTGCTTTCTTCTAATAGATTGAGCAACCCCTCAGACATGACTTTAGCGCCATTAGGCGGGTTAGCGTTTACTACTTTCTGCCTCGGGAAACTTGCCAGGTGTATAACAATGTCTGGCATGAATCTTGTAAAAGCGCGGTTGACTAAAAATCTGTCGCTGATATCATGTGAATAATGCTCTACCGCGCCTGCAACTTTCTTTCTTTGTTTCATGAGATAGTCTATCTCATCTTGTGGTATGATACCATAATTGGTTTCCGTATCAATCACACAAACACGATGACGCAAATCTTTTAGTTTGCGTACTACGTTATGTCCTATCAGACCATAACCACCTGTAACTAATATATCACTCATACTTTAGTTTCCAATATGTCAAATCTGGTCCATCAAGGTAAGCAACTATATCGTAACGATAGCCATATGTTCCCGGATCAAGATGTCTGCGCCACATGGGTTGTTCTACACTTTTTTTCATGACCCACTTACCTTCATCTGTTTCTTGCCACTTACATATAGGTTCGGCAACGAAAAGATCAGGATCTTCAACATCACCCATTATGATACTATGTACGATTACTTCTTGCATATTATACTGCCATCTTAGCCTTTATAGTATCATGGCTTTGATAATCAATCAACTTTATATCTTCCATAGTAAATTTATCAATATCTTTTATTTCTGGGTTCAACCAAAGTGTGGGTTGTTTATACATCTCCCGACGTAATTGTTCGTTCACTTGGTCAACATGATCACTATAGATATGGGTATCGCCTGTTGATATTATTAGTTCGCCAACCTTAAGATCACATACTTGAGCAAGCATGTGTGTTAGTAACGCATAACTTGCTATATTGAATGGTAGTCCCAAAAAGACATCAACACTACGTTGATACATATGGCAACTCAATTCGCTGTTCTTACTGACATAATATTGACTCATAACATGACAAGGTGGCAGTGCCATTTCATCAAGTTCGCCTACATTCCATGCACTTAGTATATGTCTGCGACCATTAGGATTATTCTTTAATCCTTCAATCAAATTATTGACTTGATCGATAGGTATCATATCAGTAGCAGTTCGTTCAGCAAGTGGATTCCATGTTTTACCAAAATTACATTTGAGTTCATGCTTACGCCAGTTACGCCACTGTACACCATATACACGACCTAAGTCACCTTCAAATGCTGCCTTATCTTTCCAATAGGGCGCCATTGCATTTGGGGTCCATATAGTAACTTTGCCTTCACTTGTACCGTGTGTGATTTCAGCAAGTCTACGCTCATCACTACTTCCCTCTAAGAACCACAGTAGTTCACCTACACAGGACTTCCATGCTAACTTTTTTGTAGTGATAGCAGGGAAACTATGTCGTAAATCAAAACGTAATTGTTTAGCAAACACGCTGATTGTACCTACACCAGTGCGATCATCTCTCACTTCGCCATTATTTAAGATATCTTGTAATAAGTCGTGATATTGCTTCATAAGATACCATTGGACATTATACAGTAGTCATGTTTTTCTTGCATATCCCTATACACGGTTTTTACTTGTTCTAGACTGTTACAACTAAAAATTATTTTGTTATGTATAGCAGCATAATCAAGTGCTGATTGATTTAATTCTAAACCTATATGTTGTAAATATTCAACTCCTTGCAATGGAGTAGGATGAATATCATGTCCATTCTCAAGTTTTACACCAGTAATTCTGTCTTGAGAAACATAATTTTTATATAAAAATTCATGATAAGAAATTGGAAATTTAGTTAATAATGAATTATAGGTCTCTAGTAACTTTTCATAATTATGTTTATTTTTTTCTTCAATAAGAATAGATGCACTGTTATTAATCGCGGAATTTTCAACGTCTATAAGATTTGCGCTCAACAGAGTAAACTTATCGCACCCGAGATTTTCTAAGAATTTTTCTACCATAAAAATATATGACATATCTCTAATCATGTAGTGTAAATAACACCCATAAGATTTATAGAAATTCAAAGCATTAGAATCTATATCAGGATTACTAAAAATATTGCCGGGCGTGTACCAGATTCCTTCTGATAAAAATCTATCTTCTCTCGTATAACTAGGGTACATGATTAGAACTAAATCATTTTTTTCTAAATTGAATTTACTATGCACTTGAGCCAAGCGTGTTAACAATAAAGAATTACCGCTTCCTGATACTCCAAAATTTATAAAATAGCTTTGTGAAAATTGACTACTTACTATATTTGCCCAGGTTGGATAATAGTATCTTGTATAACTACAACCAAAAGAAAATATCCTATTGTATTTGTTGCTTAAATTTATCATTGATGTCATTTAAGTGCCCCATAAATAAACTCGGGTGGTGAAAGTATGGACAGGGAATTTCATCGTCAGGTATGAATTCTTGTTGTGATAGTTGCATGAACACCGGCGGGAAATTTGAAATATCAAATGCATACTTCAACGCAAGATTTCTATTATAAATTAATTTCGGATAAATCTTGAAATACATATCCTTCCATTGATTCCTTAATCCTTCAATTCTCTTAAGTTCGCTTACGAAAACTTCTGCTCTTTCTTCCATATTGAAAATAGAATCAAAAGAATAGTCAAAGATATCATCATATCTTAAAAAACCAAAACTTTCAAGATGTTTCATAAAATATTGCGGCCCTAAATTTAAAAATGGCTTGTTAAACAGTAAAGGTAATACAGTGCTACCGCTTATAGTGTATAAATGTTGTGCATCACTTTCCCCTGCCACATGCATGAAGCAGTCGTTATAACAACTAGGTAAATTTTCTCTAAAAAATCCTACTTCAGGACCACCTTCTTGATCTAAGAATAATGGCCTAGAATTTTCCCAATAATAAAATATTGCATTTTTAGTCTTTCTAAAACTAATTTTATTGCTATCTATCAAATTGTATTTTGCAAACATATCCATCATAGTGATCCTATGAACATGCGGTTGATTATTCATGCTTATAAAAGTATGATGGTAATCTTTATATGGTGTGATTAATTCTACGTCTAGACCGTTATTATCGTTATGTTCTTTAGTGTCTGCTCTGTTGCAAAGAAGTAATGAATAAGAAAACCAGTAAGTCGGCCAGTAGAAAACTGTAAATCTATTGTATAGTACATCATCCTCAGGTATACAATTTGAGTTTTTTCTACTGAGGCCAGTAATAAAGTAAACAGGAATATTTTTTGAATCTGCGTAATCGCAAATTTCAATTAACAGTTCTTTGTTATTTAACAGGCTGTGATAATGAAATTCCGTTTCCCCTAAAATAACAATACGATCAGCATCGTTGCGCCTTTTGATTTGCTCAAAATGAACTCTCGGGTTGCCCCAAATTGGAATATAACCTATCATAATTTATTCAGTAGTTTATCTGTTTCTGGTTGTACTGCTTCTGCAATACTTTCTATATTTAATACGAATTCTACACTTTGAATGTGGTCACCATACTCAGCAAGTTTACGACTTACCGCTTCTTCAATTTGCTCTGGGGCTAATCCTTGATCAAGGAACTTTTTGATGTTTATTGTCTGCTGACGTTTCCCTGCTAATTTTATAACTAACTTTTTTATAAACTCAACAGGGATCTTTTGTTTGTCAACATCATCAATAATATGCTCCCATTTCTTCAAGAAATCTGGCGACATATTATGCTGTTACTTTTGTTTTAGTTGCCTTTTTAACTTTAGGCTTTATCGGTTCTAATGATGCAGCCTCTTTCAACAGGCGATCTGCTTCAGCCATCAAGCCTTTTGCTTCACGATTCATACGTTCTGCTTGTTCGCGCAAATTGTTTGCTATGCCTGTATCTGACAATGCTGCATCAGAACCTGCAGGAGGAGGAGTTTTTTCTCCTCTCATTCTACGTGCGACTTGAGCAGGATCTTGCATACCCATTTGCTTATCCATCTCTGCTAGTTTTTTAACAGCCTCTTCCCCTTGCTTCATCTCATTTAGAATCTTGTTTAACTCGTCTAACTTAATCTTTGTATTCGGAGCAGGGGTCATCACTACTAGTTCTGTACGAACTTTCTTCAACATGCCTTCAGCATGTAATTTTTGAAGTATAATAACTCCATCTTTAGTATGTGTGCGATTAAGTGCATCAGCGAGATTTTCACTATTCTGTCCGATGTCACTTTCAATACACTTGATAAGCGGGTCATGAATGTGTTGATTTAATATTTCTGGATATGTGACTAAACACATATGAGATTCGCCGGGAACCTCTCTAAAGATAACTGCTACCTTCCGATCTCCATGTTTTCCAACGTGTCTTAAAAACATAATTATGTCTCCTATAGTTTTGTATTTAATGAGTTTTTTTACACTAGTTTAATTTTATGACCATGTAATTTCGTAAAACACACAATCTTGCGGATTTTCAAAGTAAATGATACCTTCTGAATCAGAAAACATACTTACAACTGAACTTGAAATATAAAATCTTCCTGATAATTTTTCAAGTACCCATAATTTACTCTGTACAGTAATTTGAGTATTAGACTTAACAAAGTGTTTTGGGCAAAAGTCTAACTCTCTTTGAGAAAACCATGTATGTAAATTTATATTCATATATATTGATCTACTAGTGTACCAACATAATAGGCATACTTGTAATCAAAATAACCTTTTTGTTTTGCCAGTGCTTCATATATTTTTACATCTTCTAATTCTTTTATAAGCAACCTTTTTTCAATCAAACGTTGTTCTTCTTGAAACTTTTCTAGGCGTAATCTTTCTTCACGGTCAATTTCACGTTGACGTTCATTTAAGTAACGTTGATAATCTTCTTTAGTCTCGTTATACCTTCTAGTATAATCAAGTCTGGGTGTAGGCACGAATGTAATTTGTCCAATCATTTTAGTAACCTGTAATACACTTCTGCTTTATCAATCAAATCACTAAGTCCAGGATTAGTTTTACTTGCTTCAAGAATATCTCGCCACTCTACCCAACGTTCTTTAAAAAGTTTCTCTTTTTTTGCCTCGGGATCTTCCCAAACTAATGTCCTATCCGTTTCACCACTCTTACGACTATAAACGGTTTTGCCCCCGTCGGGGCTTTCAAATATTGTGATTTCTTCTATGTTCTTTATAATCACACGATGACAACATCCTTTGTATTTACACGGTCGCTATAAATCTTTACACCGTTATCCCGAATCCAGTCTACAATAAATTGCGGACTGTCCTCAAACATTTCACGCACAGATTTTTCACTTATATTGCTAGTGAAACCATAAATCTCATAGTGACGCTGGTTGTTAGCCTTAGCCCTAATGATCATCATCTGCAATGGGATACCGGGCGGCTTTACATTATGTAATTCGCCTTTCAGTATACTCCATGCCTTACGTTTCTCAAAATCTTCTACTTCCTTTTCATGTTTAGAAACATTAATTATAGATTCCAAACCTGTATTGTCCCACATAGCAATAAACTTTTTCATAGTATTACTTCTTGTGATCATCATAAAGTGCCCAAGTACCAAACGGGGGATTCGGGTTCGGATCACCATGAATGATCCAAGTAGTATCACAATAGTTCTCATCACCCCAACTACCGAACGGGTAGCCATCTGTGAAAACGATCAAGCGAGTGGGTACGCGACCCTGTTCTTTAAGGTGAGTAAAGATACAAGTGAAGTCAGTACCACCACCGCCCATCAATTCATAGCCCTCAATGCTATCAAGATTCTCGCTAGTGAAAGTTTTAGGGTTATAAACTTCAGTATCAAAGCAAGCGACATTGATACGATAGCCATCAAACGCACTCATCATGCCTGCGACTTCAGATAAGAATGCCTTGCCTTGTGCATCACTGATTGAACCCGACAAGTCAATGAAAACATCAACATCAATTTCTTCGCCGGGAGTCATAGCAGGCATGATTGCATCCATATGCCAGCCTCGACGTGACGGGCGAATGAAACTAAAGTCAGTCTTGATTGCGCTAGTCAAATTAGTCTGAATCAGTTCACGCCAGGGCATGACTGGGCTAGTCATATCTTTGATAAGACGCTCAACACCTACAGGCAGACTGCCCGCCTCAGCACTTTGAGCAGCATTGATAATAGCCTGCTTGAGTTCCTGTTTGAGTTGCTCACGCTCCTCAGCACTCATCTTGGGACGCTTGCCTTTACCCTTACTTATAGGGCCATCACTCTCGCTGTTATCTTCGCCTTCACCGTCATCATCACCGTCCATGTGATCATCAAGCAACTGTTCAATAAGTTGGTCCATGTCAATCTTTTGAACATTCTTCATAAGATCGTCATAGATTTCTTCTGACGATTTGCCATCATACTTTTGTTCGTACAGTGCAGGGACGCTAGTGATAAACTGACCCACTTTGTGACGCTTGAGGTCAGCATTCACAGCATAGTCATTTGCGATATTGAAAATCTGCGGATCACGTTCACCACGACGGCCCATGTGATCATAGACAACATGAAGCACTTCGTGGGCTACAAGAAACTCAACCTCTTTAGGCTTGAGTAGTGTAATGAATTTTGAATTATAGTAAAACTTCTTGCCGTCAGTAGCAGCAGTACCGCACCAGTCATCAGCATTGACCAATTGCAAACGTGTTGCAAGATTGCCGAAAAAACTATGACGCAAGAGTAGACCGATACGTGCAGTCACAAGACGTTCACGGGCAGCAAGATCAATCTTGGGGTCAGTAGGACCGATAAGATTGTCAAACTTCTTGTTATGCTTTGACTTCTTTTTGCCTTTAGTGCCGGGAATTACATCTGACATATTGATCACCTGAGAGTTCATCATATGTATATTATAGTATATATCGGACTGAGAGTCAATCATTATTTTGGGCAGTAAAGAGAGGTCCATGATACCCAAATCCTAGACTCTCACATTAGGATTCAAGTACCACGGACCTCGTTGGACCTTTTAGTTACCAGCCTCGACGATGTACTTGCCGTACTTCTTGTGGAACTCGTCAAAGTTCTTCAACTGACTGGGCTCAATGGGCAACTTGAAAGTCTTGAGTGCGACTTTAGCACCCATGACAACCAGTTCAGTCTCAAAGTTTGCCATCATGTAACTAAAGAAATTGTCACACATAGTGTGGAACTTCTTCATATCAACCTTATTTTCAATAGCGTCACGCAATTCGTAACACATTGAAGTAGTCAACGAATACATTGCCGAAATTTCTTTGACATTGAGGTCCTTGACCTTGCCTGACAAGATATCAGTGGGGTTAGGCATCTTGCTGCTCACCTTACGATGAGCCATAAACTTGACTGCAAGACCCTCACCAACACTGCCTGCGACAAGATTGAACAATGTATCAGTATCGGTGTCTGCCTCATCTTCAAGCAACTGCGATACGAATGTCCAACTACGCGGGGTAGCGAATGCGCGGCTAGCACTCTTACTGTCAAAGTCATACAAGTCATTCTTAGCAAACGACAAGTAACCTACAACGTCAGTATGAATGCCGTTGTTGACAGCCCAAGTCTGCCAACTAGTGAAGTCGGCTCGCATTTCAATATGTAAGAAACGATTAGCGAGGGGCATGGGCATACGATATGTCACGCCCTTGTCGCTTTCACGATTACCTGCTGCGACGATAACAACATTATCGGGCAGACGATACTTGCCTACAGCACGATTGAGTACCAACTGATAGCCAGCAGCCTGTACAGCAGGTGCAGCACTATTCATTTCATCAAGGAACAACACAATGATGGGATACTTGCTAGCAAGTTCACTATCGGGCAGATCAATGGGCGGAGCCCAGTCCATCTTGCCGATATCTTTATTGTAGTAGGGGATACCGCGCAAGTCAGTGGGCTCCATTTGCGCCATGCGCAAGTCAATCATGAAGCCGCCAAGTTCGTTAGTAATGTCAGCCACTACCTCAGACTTGCCGATGCCGGGAGGACCCCAAAGAAATACAGGGCGTTTTGCCTTGAATGCCTTGAGAATCGCCTTACGTGCCTGGACAGATGTAACTGTCAAATTATCAGAAATAGCCATGTGAGAGTCTCCTATAAGTTAGTGTAGATATATCCTACACAATGTCAGGCCTGTTGTCAAGCCATGTACCGATAATAATTGCGAATTGGGCTATAACGATTGGTATGCTTTTCAGTAAATCGCACACCAATGCCACGCTCATTGAGCGCCGTGATAAGTGTACCGAGGTCCAAATCCTCTTCAAGGTACGCCGTCTTGCCCTTCTGATAAGAATAACTAGTAATCTTATCGGCAATGCCCAGTTCGTTCAGCAACTTACGTTTGACCGCGACCCAGCCATGACCAGGGTCGGCGTAAAACTTAAGTGTGATCAATTGTGTCTTGGGAATCATTTTGTTACTCCTTACGAAAATTCGTAAAACTTGATATTGGAATCAATTGACATAAGTTCCCTAGCAGCCGTCGTCAATTCACGATGACGGGCCTGAACCTGACTGCGGGGCAATTCACCATCACAAGTAAGATTCTCGGGACTGAGGTCGCTAGAAATACGGTCAGCGACACGCTGACGGCCCTTAGCAGTCTGGACCTCATACTGTTCACCCTTGAAAAGAGCGTTCCAGCGATTCATCTGATCAATGTAGCCCTGCAACGTTTTCATATCAAACTCCGTAAATCAACTATATGAATAGTATGCGCCCAAATGGACCCAAAGTCAAGCCTTTTTTGAGGATTCGTAAGTTATTGATTCTATTAGGGTTTTTACTGAGTAAGACGCAGGATTAGCAGCATTTTCTCGCAATAATCTATTGCGTTGGCTAATTCTTCTCTGGGCTTGTTGGCTAGATAGGGCTTGTGTAATTGTCTAGCACGGACTTCTGCGCTGCCCAAAATACCAACTAACTTTTCTGCATTTTTTATAAGTTTACGCAAATCACTATTGTAATTTAAACTGCGTGCCTGTCTAAGAAGGTCATCAATAATATAACTAGCATCCAGTGCTGTTTCAAATCTACGATGCACGTTACTTGAGTCCCATCTCCTTGCGGATTTTAGTTGCACTGATTGAGTGTATTGCATCGTCAAAGACCTCTTGCTCAATTTTGTAACCTACATCACGCCCATATGTAATGTTGACGATATTTGGAACGACAACGATTTCATATTGACCTTGATACTTTGGATCTAAGTCTCTACGAATATACTCTTTTACCTGTTCAATAGCAAATGGGTTACTCCCATTCCATCCTTGACAGTCACGTATCATAATACAGACCTGACCAGTCTTTGCCAATGCTCTTTCAAATAATGCTCTATGACCTTGATGCCATGGCTGCCAGCGACCTAGCATCTGTACTGTTTCTTTCTGATAATCAAAAGTTGGTCTACGCTTGTTCTTCAATATATGTTCGGCAACTAATGGCGCCCATACTTCTGCGTTTTGCTCTGTGATACGGAAATCATAAACTGTGGGAGGTATGAATACTTTATTGGTATCTTCAAATCTACCTTTGTCAATTGTGTCAATCCAAATAGTCCAGTCTGCTTTATAGTTATTGCGCATCTCAACTAATGGAGCAACAAAATCACAAATCACATAATCACATTCTGAACTTTCAGCAAGGTCATGCATTCTATGTGATTGTCTGATACGACCTTCGTGGCTGAAATCCCAGTCGTTGAATTGTTTGCGTATATCATCTGCGTTAAACCAATCTACGGTCACACCTATAATTGATTCTAATTCTTTTTTCAATTGTGTAGCAAAATATGTTTTGCCACTTCCCGGCAGACCCATTATTAGTATTTTCTTTATGCTCATACTGAATATTTATAAATAAAAATATGAAAATTTTATTATTTGGGCATGTGAGGACGAGGTCTAGTTATTTACTTGATATTGCATGTAATGCTTACAATAGTGTTAATTTATTTGAAGATTATTTAGAAATAGACCAGAGAAAAATTCACCAAACTTATCTTAAAAAAGATCCTGATAAATTGTGGCTGGATTATCAAAGTAAATTTAATGATCTTACTAGTAAATATTTTAATACTTATAAATCTTTCGGTATTAAAATATTTCCTTTAAGTTACTATAACTTGTTCAAAAGTTTACCAGTTATAACAAAAGAACCTAATTATATAATAACATCAAAAGATTTTTTAAATTTAGATAGTTTGCGACTTAAAGAATATGATAAAATATTTGTTACTTATAGAAAGAATAAGGTAGATTTATTATGCAGTTACCTGTTTGCACAACAAAATAATGAATCATTCCTTTTTACCGAACACAATAAACATTTTCTTAACTTTTATAAATCTCGCAAGCATACAGTAAATCCGTTAAACATGCCATCTTATTGGTGGATTAAAACATTGTTTATTAACACATATATTAATGAAAATATCCACAAATATTTAGAAAAACAAAACATTCCCTATACGAGATTAGAGTACAATGAAGTGCCTAGTTATATAGAAAATACATATCCTAATATAAAAACCAAATACATTGAATCACAAATTGATTATAGAACAATGGTTAAAAATTATTCATTCTATGAAGATATGGCTGAGTCATATAAAGAATTTGCAAAGACTCATGTTCAATGTGATGATTTATTTTCTAAGTAACGGCGGTCTTCCGGTTCTACTTATTTTCCAGCCAAACGCTCTAGCATTCTTTTGAATGCTGTCTGGCTTCACATCAACAGTCAATGCTGTTTTAAATCTTGGATCATTCTTTTCTTTTTCAGACGGTATGTAGCCGCTTGCTTCTTTGGTTACTTTCTTAAAAGGGCTGTACAATGTAAATACACCATCACTACTTGGACCCTGTGACTTCCAACTGGGCAGGTAAGGTAATAATCTTTTAACCATTGCTGAATATAAACTTATACGATTACTTTCTGCTGCCTGAAAGTATAAGTATGTTGGTTTCTTTTTCTTTACAAATTGTAAAATAGCATTACTGACTATACCAAATATTTCTGCTGCTGCACCTGTACCTTCTATGCCTTGTTTACCTTGTTTAAATGGATTACGCTTGTTGACTTGTTCAAATTGTACAAAGAAGCCATTATCCAAGTATTTGTCGCTAGCATCCGGTAATAAGTTATACTGATTAATTTCATCTGGTCCTATATATGGGGCTAAAAAATCTAATCTATATTGTTGTCCATTACTAGCAGTAAAGTTTAATTCTTGCATATCAGAATCACTAAAATCCCACTTTGCTTTATTAGATTTTCCCGGTTGTGTATCTAATACTTCTTTTACTGTTAAACTTAAATCCTTACTATGCAATTGATTTTTATAATCATATAATTTTTGAATATAACCTAAATTGCGTAGTGCTTTATAAGACAAATTTTCAGGACCAAATTCTCCTTTATTAGACAAACCTGCTTGTCTATATCTTTTTAGTACATCTAAAACTTTTTCAACTTTTTCTAGACTGTTTGACTTCAATGCAAGTTCTATCATTGAGCCTAATTTTTCAAATTTCGCTTTAGTTGCTTCTTGGTCAAAGTTTGCTTTTTGCTTTTTAGGAATTCTTATCCAGTCATCGTTTACAATACTGTATTCACCTAAACTTATATGTTTTTGATTACTGTCTTGTACATATAATTCAACCGGAACGCCATAAACTTCTATATCATGTTCTTCGTTATATAAATTCTTTTTAGCAGTGAAAAGTTCTTGATATATTTCATCATCTGAAAGTTCATTAAAGTCTATCAATATATGTAAATCTAAATCACTGTAAGGAGTATAACTATATGCTGCGTTACTACCTGATATAGTGATATCTTTAATTTTAGGTATTGCTACTCCTAATTCTAATATAAAGTCATTAGCAATTTTCAACAGTTGATCTTTAACTTCTGGTTTTAACTTATAATTTTCCCATAAGTCTGGATTCAATGCGTCATGGAATTTTACTGCATCTGATAACCTAAAATCTTCTAACTCACGAATATCCATATGTGTATTTAGTTAAAATATATCCATGGTTATGTGTAAGCGCGGCTCTTTCCCTGCATTAACAAAAGTATGCGGAATACTGTTGTTAACTATATAAACACTACCATCGCTAGGCATTGAAAATACCTTATCTTCATACACAAACTTACAGCCTGCATTTGTAATTAATGGTATATGCAAACATGTCGCCATTTTATCAACGTGCCAATTATAGCACGTATTTGGCTTTATATATCTATAATAAACGCTGTTATAAGGCACAACTTCATGCAACATGTCAAGAACAGTTTTAGTATAGGGCATTGAGTTAATAATTTCATGCCATACACACTTAAGCTTAAGACTAAATTTCAATTGCATAAAACTGTCGTGCCAGTCTAACGATTTTAAAACTTCTTTTTCTAAAAGAATTTGTTTAATATCAACTGTATACGATAATTTTTCAATATAATCTACAGGGGGTTTGTAACTAGTTCTAAGCTTGTCAATAGGATTCATCAAAATATTTATAAAGAAAAGGTCCCTAAGGACCTTTTCTGACTATTGGTTAATAAGGGTGTCACCCCCATCTAGTGTGCCCTTAGGCTGCTAGAGCAAATGTTTCATCATTTGCGTTTACTTTGTTTTACGCTAATTACGTTAGTCGTCTTTCGGACTGTCTGCTTGGGTACTACTTGCCCTGTCGAAACTGTTCATCCCCTCAGGCGGAAGTCCCCAGCCTACCGCTCTAGACCATTCGCGTTCTGTGTAAAACAAATTACGTGGGCTATCAATCAATCTGTTGGTGGAGATGGCGGGATTCGCACCCGCGTCCAAAGCATCTTTCCCGTCACTTCCTACAGTCATATAAACCTTTATCTAGTAAAAAATTCCATAAGCAATACACCATGCCTCAAGTAATAACTTGTAAGCGACATAACTAGCAAGGTATGCTAGCAATCCTTTTAACACAATATCTTTTGTGTTAGTCATATAAATTCAAATAACCTCTCTGTATTTAGATAATCATTATTATTTTTGCGGAAAACCCAGATAGGTTCTACAAACACGCTATTTTTTTCTGCCTCTATAATAGCATGTGGTCTAGCCTGCATACGCATACCGATCTTACCCAAATAATATGCGTTTGGATAAGTTAATATATCATCAACCATATCGTCACATAAGTTCAATCGTGTTCCTTTTGCGATTCTAGGTTCTATAATATTAATCATCATAAAGGCATTGTCAATTAAAGTGTCCCACACCATGCGATTGACCTTGAAGAAAAAGTCATTCTTCCAACTAGTAAATGTAGGGTATCTAACCCAACTCTGCGTAGTGCTATTGTTACTAGCATAACGCTCAGTTTCAAAGTATGGAGGACTTGTAAAGTAAAAGTCAAATGTGTTTTGATATTTGCTCCAGTCTACATCTTCGCTGGGCAAGTTGTAAATGATGACCTTCCTGCTACCTATACACACAAAATGATCATCATATTCTTGTAATACTGCTGCATCATAGCCTAACAAGTTTTCATATTCAAGACATTGATCTTTATATGTCTCATAGACCTCGGGATTAGGATCACAGCCTACATATAGTTCAGTGCCATATGTAGCATAAAAGCCTGCTAGTCTATCTCCCCAACCACAACTGGTATCTAATATATTACGTGCGTTATGTTTTTCATATAATGCTTTTGCCACGCTAGGCTTGAATTGCGTAGCAGTATATGTACCAATACGGAATGCGCTACGAAAGGCACTATCATCAATATCACTATTGCCTAACGCGCCTTCGCGCCAAAAATGCCAGTTCATCTTCTCTAGTTTTTCACGACTGTGCCATATATCCCAAGGACTATCAACAAGATTACTGCCGCACTTCATGCGATTAGTTTGCTGAAAGTAATTGCTGACACTGTTATAGACATGCGACTTATCTATGACACCTAATGGCTTATCACTATAACTATATTTGTAGTTAACTTTTTCTAATACAGTATCAAAATGTTTGTATTCGTCAAGCATAGATGTTTGACAAAATTTATTAAACAAATCAACAAGATCATGATAGGGTATTTTACGCAAGGGAAAGGAAACTTGGTTGCCGATTAAATATTCAGCCAGGTTTATTTTAATTTCATCTTTGTTGTGCTTCTTAATTAAGGTATTCCATTCCGAATTAGGAATATAAGGTATTCCCCTACTATCACTGTGAAAGTGAAAATATTTTACTAGTTCCTGGTTAGACATAATATTATTATATATTAGATTTTGATTTGTGTCAATAAATATAGGCATGCAACAAGTTATGCTACACGGGAGGCTTTATACCTGTCATCCAAAAGATATGGGAACATATGAACGCGAATGGTTAATTAATTTATATAGTGAGATTTCATTAAAAAGCACATTTCCAAAAAATCATTTAATCAATTTAACTTGGGTAGATTTAGAAAAAGATAAACAAGATTTTGAATTTTACACAGATCAAGACGATCCTGCAAATACTAAAATATGGTTATCGGGAAGTGTTGACGGAATGTATTTGACACATTCGTTTAAGTTTTATAACAATCTTTTAGAGAGAGGTTATACAATCTCAAATGTAGGATTTAGTGAAGAACATTGGAATAGTTGGTTTCCTTATTGGGTTTATAAACATAACATAGATTCAGATGTTAAACTTAAAGATATCAAATTTTTGTATTTGAGTTATAATAGAAAGCCGCATCAACACAGATACCTATTAATTCAAAATTTAATACAGTATAACTTACTTGATCTAGGTCATGTTACCTTTCAGAAAGGGATTTTCCCACAGATAGACGTTAGAACTGCACAAAGTGAATTAGAATACTATAGTAATATTTTACAAACACAACCGTATTTTCATAAAGTATTTGAACAAGACCTTGATTTAAGATTCTCACGCCCGGAAGATGCCACCACATTAGGAAATTTAGATATATGGAATAGTTGTTATTTAAATATTATAAATGAAACAACCAATGAGGATCCCTATCAAATCACAGAGAAAACTTATAAACCTATTATAGGATTGCGACCGTTTATATTAAATGGCCATAGTAATGTATATAACGTTTTACAAAAATTAGGATTTTATACAACAAAAGATTTTTTTGATGATTTAAGTTTGTGCGACGGGTCTGTTGAATCTATCATAGGGTTACTTAATAATTTACGCACACTAAGTAAAACCGAATTACATGATCTTTACTTAAAGCAGTTACCTTTATTAGAAGCAAATAGAAAAAGGTTGATAGAGATTTGTAACCTTGATCGCAGGCAAGTCTTAGACTGGTCTCAAGCAATAAAATAGTTTCACTTCGGCTTGGATTCGAACCTTGTCCTAGTCTTATCGATCTGCACTTCCCACAGTACTGACCGAAGCGTTTTTTCTGGTTTATCTCTGCACCTGCACTGTGCTTTGATCCTACAACTAAGCCATCGCTGTGCGACAAACACTACTCCAGAAGGTCGTGCGGCTAGATGTTATTTATACTTTTACTCTAAAGGCAGTTCAATAAGTTTGTTTTCTCTATCCAAATACTTCATCTCAATCTT
>SXGQ01141192.1_pt1 | contig 19847 bp, 23 predicted proteins | sample 3178371 | NCBI WGS metagenome assembly SXGQ01 (sample SAMN11356859, study PRJNA531348) | freshwater metagenome | isolation source: freshwater sample F1-20 | place: China: Fuxian Lake, Yuxi | collected 2017-12-25 | reverse complement strand
TACATTATCTAATCTTGTTAAAACATCTTTAATTGATTCTGGCAGTAATTCTATTCTTCCAATTATTTTAACTCTCATTTTACACCTGTGTATTCTAGGATCGTTGTATAATTTTTCTAATCTGATTTGGATTAATTCATAGAGATCATCTAGTTCGCCATCTTTTCTATCTAAATTTTCTGCTGATAATGCATAAAGTGTAACAATTTTGATATTGAATTCTTCACACCAATCAAGTAAATTTTCAACCGCATCTGCTCCCTTCCAATGCCCCTTTTTATTAATCTCTAAATGCAGTTTTGCCCATCGTCTGTTTCCATCTAAAATTAATGCAATGTGTTTTGGAATATCCCCAGTTTTAATCTCATTTTCTAGTTTTTTACCATAAATTTTGTATAATCCTGATAATTCCAAAATCGTGTCTTTTATTTTATTCATTTCCCGTTAAAAATTAATAGATAGTTGGTGATATCAGTGTTCTTTAAAATTTTTTTAATTTATGGAAGTTCATCTGAAACCATTTCTTGTTCTTTTTGTTTTCTATATTTTTTAAACAGAAGTGCGGCTGAAACTAATGTAACTGCTAATCCTCCTAACAATGGTGGAATTAATGTAAATGAACTCTCGTCAAATATCATTATGTTTGTAAATTGTGTAATTAATGGATATAGCGAAATTAAAACAACTATTCTGAGAATATCACTAATTTGTTTAGGGATTCCTCGTATCCAATTACTAAGTAATGTTCCAGCAAATATTGCTCCCAAACCAATCCATAGAATTGGCAATGATCCTGCTACATATTGTCCTATTGCTATTTGATTTGTCAAAATCTCTACTAATCCATTTGACTCAATTATTTTTGAATCAATAGCATTAATTCCAGATGGAACTGATGATAAAATTATTAATATTCCTGTAACCATTGTAAAAATTCTGATAAAACCTGTCGGTGTAGGTTTCGACCAATTTGACCATATTCTATCTACATCAAATCCTCTAATCAATAATGTAATACCTAAAATGCTTAGAAGTAGTGCAAATATTTCAGCAGTATATCCAATAACAGTTGCAATGCCTCCTATCAATAGTAGAATTCCTGGAACTCCTAAAAAGAATTTTGAATATTTTGAATCATAAACAATCATTTTTAGATATTTTCCAAAAACTGCATAAGAATATTCTACAGTTCTGCTAACTTTCATTACTACTCGTTGTACTGATACTATTGGCAAAACATTTTGAATAACTGGAATTACACTTTCATCATCTTCTCCATCTGAAACAATAACTGCTCCATTTGCTTGAAATTTTTCTAATAATATTTTTGTTTCAAGTAGTATTTTTTCATCTGCTTGAACTCCTCTACTTTTTACTCCTGTAATAGTAGCTACTTCAACTTGATATCCCTTACTAATTAAATCTTCATATGTTTTAATGGCTGCAAATATTGAATTTGAATCAGCATCCTCTGGATCCTCTAGCGCCAATCTCTGTGCTGCCTCTATACATGCATCCCTTCCTATTACTGGAGTACTAATTCCTGTCTTCTCACCTAAATCATTATCCCTGTCTACACAAATTACTAATAATTTGTTGGCTGTTGATTTACTGACTTCTTTTTCTACTTTAGTAGACCTTTGTGACAATGCATACAGTAAGATGTAATTGGTTTTTAATGATTTCCAACATTTCTGATTAGTATAATTGGGTTTTGAGCCTATGGCCTTAATTCGTTAGATTTTTTAATATGCTCTATAGATTCTGTTTTTATTGTTTTTATTCTATCGATTGTTTCTAAAAGTTCATCCTCCGGGCTTTCATTTTGAATTTGATTTGCTAAGACTTGTGTTTCTAGAATATACTTGTTAAATTCCTTCATCCCATTCATATAACTAATGTAGCTTTCTTGCCATTGTTCAGATGGTTGTGAAGTAATGAATTCGCTAATCTGTGTTCTTACTTGGGATGATGTTACTTCAGTTACAGTAATGTATTCCTCAGGTGAAATTTTACCTTCCTGTAAATTTTTGTATTCAATATCTACTGATTCTTGTAAAACTTCGTGAATATTTCTTACACCATCAAGATATCCTTGATAATCTGTTACTACAAAAGTTGTTTCGTTTTCTTGTGGAATTACCCATAACAGAAAACTTGCACCTGTAATTGCTGCCAAAATTATCGCAGTAATTACAATTCCTTTTTTTGATGCCATTTTCTATTTTAATCATTAACTAGGTTATATTTGATAATTTTTACAAAAATTATGTTATTTATTCCATAACTTTTAAAAAAATGCTTATTTTATTTAATTAAACTTCATTTTTTTGAAAAAAATTGTCGTTTTTATGAAATTCGTATAATTTTGACTTTTTTTGGTGCCTAAAAAAAACTACATACATCCAGTTTATAGTTAAATATTTTTCACAGCCTCTGACTAAATACCACCAAATGAGTTAAGTTTCATAATGGTACAAGCATACTGTGTAAAATGTAGAGCAAAAAGGGATATCAAAGATCCTAAAGAAGTCAAACTAAAGAATGGACGTCCAGCTGTTAAAGGCACATGTCCAACTTGTGGAACTAACGTTTTCCGTATTGGCGCAATGCCAAAATAATAGATGGAAATTAGTCCCTACGATTTCACTTTTTCAAAAACAATATAGGGAATACTCTATACATTTTTTTTATGACTATATCTGATTACGAAAATCTGCTTAAACGTATTGAGGATAAATTAGGTGGTTCTAATATGAAATCTTCATCTAGATTTGTATTACCGACTGTAGATGTTATGTGGGAAGGACAAAAAACATTCTTACGAAATTTTTCAGAATTTCCTAAGGCTCTCAGAAGAGAACCTGATAAAGTTCTTCAATATTTATCCAAAGAATTCGCTGTACCTGCAGAACGTCTTGGTGATAGTGCAATGTTTGTTGGTCGTAGAGCTTCTGATGACTTTACTAGATTGTTTGAAATTTATGTTAAAGACTATCTTCAATGTCCGACATGTAAAAGTCCTGACACTAAAATCTTAAAGGAAAACCGTATTTCTTTTTTAATTTGTGAGGCGTGCGGTGCAAAATCTACTTTGAAAGGTAAATACGCATAATGCGATATTCGGTACGAATTTCTGATTACCAACAAAATAAAATGGTCAATATGTGTGATGCTGAATTAATAGGAAAAAATATTGTTGATGGAGATTTAAAAATTTACATAAGTGAAAATTATTATGGTAAACACATTGTCAATAAAGATGAAGCTGTATCTCTTTTAAAATCTGCATCCATTATGAATTTAGTCGGTAAAGAAACAATTTCTTTAGCAATTGATCTTGGAATTGGTTCTGAATCTGGAGTTAAAATTATTTCCGATATCCCATTTTTAATTATTTTTAATACATAAAATGAATTCTTTTTCTTTTTCTTATGTTTTAATAGAAAAGCAATCTCTTTTATCTAGTGTGGAAAATAATATCTATTGACTGATACAATTAGTAGGAAATTAGAATCTAAAATTGACAATAAATTAATTTCAAAATCTAGAAGACATGAACTTGATGATGGATTTAAAAAAGGCAAAGTCATCAATGAAGTTTTAGATAAACCTACAGTTATGACTCTATACAAAATGATCACAGATCATGTAATTGCATATGTCAATGGTTCTGTAAGTGCCGGAAAAGAATCTCTTGTTTTTTGGGGTGTTACTGAGGATAATTCTAATGTTGCTTTGAAAATTTATTTGGTTAGTACTTCTAATTTTAAAAAACGTGAGCCGTATATTGTAGGTGATCCTAGATTTCGTCATGTCAAAAAGGGTACCAAAAATTTAGTCTATTTGTGGGCAAAAAAAGAACATCGTAATCTTAATCAATGTTATAAGGCTGGAATTCCTGTGCCTAGACCTCTTTATGTAACTAATAATGTACTTGTTATGGATTTTGTAGGAGTTGGTGGTTCACCTTGCAAGTCTTTACTAACCTCAAATGTGGAACAAAATGACTATGAACAAGCAATATCTCTAATCAGGGATCTATATAATAAAGCAAAATTAGTTCATGGTGATTTCTCAGAATATAATATTTTTAAAACTGATGATGGATTAGTTGTATTTGATATGGGTTCTGCTGTTGATCTTAGACATCCAAATTCCAAAGAATTTCTTAAAAGAGACATTAATAACATTACAAGATTCTTTGAGAAAAGAGGAATGATTGTTGAAGATCCTGTTGACATTTTTGAGGATGTTGTAAATGAGCTTTGAGAAATTAATTCGTATACCTAATGATAGAATAGGTGCTTTAATTGGAAAATCTGGTAATGTAAAATCTTTAATTGAAAAATCTTGTTATGTTTCAATTGATGTTGACGGTGATAATGGTGAAGTTTTAATAAAATCTATTGGCAATGTTGAAAAAATGCAACCGTTTAAGGCAATGGAAATTGTTAGTGCAATTGGAAGAGGATTTTCCCCTGAGAATGCAATGACCTTGTTGGATGATGAAAATACATTACATGTTATCGATCTTAGAGAATTTGCTGGAAAATCTAATGCAAATGTTGAAAGGATAAAAGGGAGGATCATTGGAGAAGCAGGTAGAGCAAGAAAAAATATGGAAAATCTCACTGGTACACACATCTCAGTTTATGGAAGAACGGTTTCAATTATTGGAGATACAAGTAAATTAAGATTAGTAGTTGATGCAATATCTGCAATTTCAAGTGGAGGTATGCATGGTGCAGTTTATGATAAATTAGAAGCTGCAAACAGAAGAACAAAACAAGAAAAAATGCAATTGTGGGAAAATCAAGATGGCTTCTATTGAAGAAAAATTTAATCAAATTTCTCCTAGTGAGTTTTTCTATAGTAATCGTGATTTAGCTGGATTTAGTAATCCAACTCGTTCATTATACACTGCTGTTCGTGAATTTGTTGAAAATGCGCTAGATGCATGTGACCAAAAAGGAATTCTACCCGATGTTTATCTCACAATAAAGGCAGTTGACTCTGATAAACCAGACCCTAAACCTTACATTTTAACTGTAAAAGATAACGGACCTGGAATTGATGCAGAACATATTCCACTTGCTTTTGGAACTGTACTTTATGGTTCTAAGTTTGGACTTAAGCAAGCAAGAGGAATGTTTGGATTGGGTGCAACAATGGCTATTTTGTATGGACAAATTACAACTAACCAACCTGTAACTGTGAAAAGTTCTTCTGATGGAAAAATTCAAAATCAATTTGAAATATTATTGGATATTCAAAAAAATAAACCCATAATTGTAAAACACACTACTAAAGAAGTTACAAAAACCGGACTTTCTGTAAGTATTTGTTTAGAAGGTGACTATTCAAAAGCAGGTGGTAAAATTCGTGATTATGTTTATGAAACTTCATTAATTACTCCTTATGCTTCATTAACTTTTGATGATCCTAAAGATGAAAAATTTACTCATACTAGATTTGTAAAAGAAATTCCTCCACCTCCTACAATCATTCGTCCACATCCACATGGAATTGATGTTGAACGTATAAGAAGAATGATTGTTGAATCTCAATTTGAAATTCCAATAATTGATGATGCAATGATTGAAAAAGTTAGAAAAGATTTGGGATTATCTGTCAAAAAACTAAGTTTTACTTCGATTATGGAAAAAGCAAAAAGCAAATGGAAAAATCTTCCTCGACAAGTTAGAGTAGTTGTATCTTTAATGTCATTTTTAAAAATGGATTTTGAGAAACTTAATAAAATTAAAATTGAAGATATTGATGTATCAAACAAAAAATTATTTTATTGGGATTTTGGTGACTCACAATCAAAATCTGTTGACATGGATCCTGAAAGTATGTATTACAAGCAACTGACAAATACTGTTCAAGGAGAACCACTTACTACATTTTTAACAAAAAGATTTCAGCGTATAGGACCTAGCACTGCAGTCAAATTTGCAGAATTTGCTAAATTTAAGCCTGAAAGGAGAATGGGAACTTTAACAAATCAAGAATTAGTTCAACTCAGTGATTCTCTTCAAAAATTTGAAGATTTTATGGCTCCTGATTCAAGTTGCCTCGCACCATTGGGAGCAGAACCTCTTGAAAAAGGAATCAAGAAATTTTTTAATCCTGATTTTGTTGCTGTAGTTCAACGACCAGCTTCTGCCTACTCTGGATTTCCTTTCATTATTGAGATGGGAATAGCATATGGTGGAGACATAAAATCAGGTGGACCACATGTCTATCGATATGCTAACCGAATTCCACTGCTCTATGATGAAGGTAGTGATGTTGTTCTTAAAGTTGTAAATGAGACTGATTGGGGAAGATACAAAGTGAAAGGCGAACCTCCATTCATTATTGTTTCTCACATTTGTTCAACTCGAATTCCATACAAAACAGCAGGAAAAGAAAATGTTGCTGATAGACAAGAAATAGAACGTGAATTAAGACTGGCATTACAATTTTTATCAAGAAAACTTTCTTCCTTTATGTCTAAACGAGGGCAATCTGAAATGGCAAAAAAAAGAGCTAATCTTTATGCAAAATATATTCCAATGATTGCAGAATTTTGTACAGAACTATCTGGAAATAAAAAACAACCTAATTATAAGAAAATGTTAGAAACTGAAATTGCATCTGAAATTAAAAAAGTAGAAGATGAGGAGAATATAATTGAAACCATCTAAAAAAGAACAAGATAGTAAAATTAAGGCACGAAGTAAAAAGACAGATGATAAACAGAAAACTATTCTTAAAATGCTCCAAAGTCATGGTGCAAAAATATATGACGATTTAGACAATGGTCAATTTCCAAAATTTTCAATTCCTAGTAGGTCTGTAAGTAATATTGTATATGATAAAAAACTTCGGCAATACATTTTAGGTAATAATGCTGCTTTGAGAAGTTCTAGAAATTCTTCACAATTGAGATCATTTACACAACTAATATGGTTGGCATTTTTTGCAAATAGATTAACCAATGAAAGAAAGTCATCTACTTTGAGAGATATTTATTATTCCTCTCAGGCTTTTGCAGTAGAATTTGAGGATCAATCTGAATCTGATAACATTATTGTTGATTTAGAAGCTGTCACTTCCAGAGCTCGAGAAGATTTTCATATTTTTCCTGAAGAAAGAAGTTCTATTTTTGGAGACTTGAATATTGAATATACAATTCCTGGTTATGAAGGAAAAACAATGAATTTGGCTAATCATCCTGATGGTTATTCTATTGGTCCAAGTTTAACTACTGCTGAATTAGTTGACACAAGTGCTGAAATTGTAATTGCAATTGAGAAAGGCGGTCTTTTTACAAGATTTGTTGAAGAACAAGTTGATAAAAAATTTAAATCAATTATCATTAACACTGGAGGACAAGCACCACGTTCCACTCGAACTTTGTTGAAAAGACTTCACGATGAAATGAAATTACCTGTCATTTGTTTAACTGATGGTGATGTGTATGGAGAGCATATTGCGATGGTAATTAAATCTGGTTCAGCTAATGCTGCACATCTTAGAGAATTAACAGTACCGGATGCAAAGTGGGTTGGAGTATGGGCTACTGATATTGAAAAATACAAGTTACCTACAATACCGATGACAGAAGCTGATATTAAGAGATGTTATGATTTACAAAAGGATCCTCGATATCAAGATGGTATTTGGAAAAAGGAACTTGATGTATTTCTAAGAATAAAAAGAAAAGCTGAACTCGAGGCTTTTTCAAAATATGGTCTTACAAATATCACTGACAAATATTTGCCACAAAAATTAGAGTTAGCAAAAAGTCTTTAGTTATTTTATTCTTAGTGTTAGTACGCCGTTTCTATATTTGAAATCAAATATCTGCATTTGATTTGCTCCTTCAATTGGTACTTCTTTTGAAAATCCACCTGTACCACGAACAAATAACATTCCATCAACTAATCTTACTGTAATTTTATCTTCAGGGCCTGGTACTTCTGCTACAAAAACAAATTCTCCTTCGTTTTTGATTAAATCGTATAACCAATTCTTTGTTTCTTGCTCTCTTCCTTGATTAAATGTTGCAGGCTTTTGTTCAATTGCCATTTTTTTAATTACTCTTACCCAATAGATCATTGTAATTGCTGCTAAACCAATTAAAATAAAACTAACATAGCCTGAATCTGCTCTTTGAGTCATCATGTAAATTATTCCTAAAAATAAAATTACCATTATAGGAATTACAAAATTTAATGACTGTTCATTTGAATACGTCTTTTTGTAACTTGACAAGCAACTCATATCCAAGTCCACTAAATATAAAGTATCTTTGATTTTTATTACCACTTTTGAAAATTAGTCTGTTGTCTGATTTAACGAAATCCAAACTAAAGTTTAGTGAAATTGCTTTTAAGGGAACTATTATCGCTGCAATTCTTACGGTTCCATCGATTATTGCTTTTTTAATTACTTGGGTTATTCTTGATAATCTGATAATTGCTGCAATACTAGGCGGAATTGTACATTTTATTGCAATGGGATTTAGTTTGAAAATTTCAAAAAAAATATTGATTAAAAAATAATCTATTCACTCATGTTTTATGTACTTCTTAATTTCATTAAAAAACTATGGATTCGTCAAAACTGGAAAACGATTTAATTTCAGAAATTAAATTATCTTCAATTCAAGCCAAAATTTTCTTATTAGTAACTTGGTATGGAAAAATGTCATCAATTCAAATTGCTGATAAATTAAAAATTACATCTGAAAATGCTCAAAAAACTGCTACTGAATTAATGTCACTTGGTGCTTTTATTGATATATCTGAAACTGAATTTGAAGCAATGCATCCACGATTTACTGCAGTTAACATGTATAGAAAAATGTGTGAACGAGAACAAATTGAATTTAAACGAAACAAAATTGTTGATAATATAGGAGTAATTTTAGAACAACCCTATAATGATGCAAGAACTAAATAATGCTAATTATTTGTGAACAACGTTGAGTATGAATACTGAAATTTGTAAACACCAGCCAGTCTATTTTGGTGTGATAAACATCAATGTTAGTGAACGAACTATTGGGTCTGTTGATGTATGGAGATGTGGTGTTTGCAAAAAAAAATTTTGTGAGGAAAAGCAGCTAGGAATAGAGTCTATCACTGATATTGTAGGAATGCCAAAAATCGAAGTTGATGAAAAATGGGCAGTAATTGTCAGTAAACTCCAAAAAGGAAAAGACAAATGGAAACTAGTAAAATTAAAAGAAAATGGTACAATCAAGCATCAAACACTAGATGAAAAAGTAATTTCATTAAAAATTGTAAATTTTAAAGTTGAAGATGATCAACATTGGAGCTTTTTGATTGAAGACAATGTTAACAAAGCTATCGAGATTTAGAATTACTTATGGATCTTAAAGTTCACATTAATAATATTCATGGAAGCCAGATGGCTGCAAAGATTAATGGTATTTTTACTTTAAACATGCAAGAATTTCATTTTACTGCAATTGCGTTTGGTAGAATTGGTGGACAAAACGTTGGTGCAAGACTTTCTAAAATTACTGAAATTGAATTAGAAAAATTAGGTTATAATGTTGAGGAAGTAATTATGACTCTTCAACAAAATTTACTTCAAGGGGATCTTACTCTTCCAGAAGGACTCAAAAGAGAGTCTTTTGTGGATGACTAAAATTCTGCTTCTTCTAATGCTTTAGCACAAGAACAAGATCTAGTTTTAGGAATTTCATCAATTAATTCTGTTAAAATTTTCTTTGTAGTATCTACATTTTTTGAAAGTGTTTCTAACACTTCTTTTGCTGTAACTGGTTTATCTGCCCATACATCATAATCTGTAACTGTTGAAATTGATGCATAACACATTTGAGCTTCTCTTGCTAGTTGACATTCTGGTACAAGTGTCATTCCAATAATATCTGCACCAGTTGTTCTATAGAATTTTGATTCTACTCTAGTTGAGAATCGTGGACCTTCAATACACACATAGGTACAGTCTTTATGAATTTCAATATTTTGCTCATCTGTCACTTTAAGAATTGATGATTGTAATTCTGGACAAAATGGGTCTGCTACAGAAATATGAATTACTCTTCCGTTTTTAGAAAATGATCCATCTCTTGATTTTGTAAAATCTAAAAATTGTGTCGGTAATACAAAATGACCTGGTTTTAATTCTTGTTTTAAACTTCCAACTGCTGATGGTGCAATAATTCTTGTAACTCCTAATTCTTTAAATGCCCAGATATTTGCTTTAAAATTAATCATATGTGGTGGTATTGTGTGTTTTTTGCCATGTCTTGGAAGAAATGCAATTTTTCTTCCTTTAAAAATTCCTACAGTTATCGTGTCTGATGGTTTTCCATATGGTGTGTGTATATCAATTTCTTGTGAATTTTCAAGTAATCCTGAATCATAAATTCCAGTTCCTCCAAAAATTCCAATCTCAACATCTTTTTCCATTAATATTTCACCAGTGATTTACAATTGTATTTGCTTATTCCTTTTATGCCATTCAAATCTGTTAATTCAATTATGAATGCAAATCCTGAAATTTCACCACCAACTTTTTCAATTAATTTAGCCGAAGCTTTTGCAGTTCCTCCAGTTGCTAGTAAATCATCACAAATTACTACTTTTTGACCTTTTTTAATTACATCCTTTTGTATTTCTATAGTATCTTTTCCATATTCAATTGTATATGATAATTTTACAGTTTTTCCAGGTAGTTTTCCTGCTTTTCTAATCATTATGATTCCTTTATTGTACTTTAATGCCAAAATTGTTGCAAGAAGAAATCCTCTTGATTCAATTCCTGCAAAGACATCTACATCTTTAGGATGAAAATATTTTGAGAATTCATCTGAAATATATGATAATGATGATGGATCTTTTAAGATTGGGCTAAAATCTCTAAATAATATTCCTTTTTTTGGAAAATCTGGATATTCTGTTATTTTATCTTTTAAATTCATGTTTTGTTATTAAATTCACTAAAATAAAATTGTTTTAATTTTATTCTAGTAAAAATGCTATTTGAGATGAATTAGTAGGATCATATACTTTAATTGTATACATTCCAGGTAAGGTATCTTTAGAAATTGACCAAAATGTTTCACATTTGAATTCTTTTGTTGTGTTACATTTCATTTTCTCTACTAATTCATTTTGTTCATTAATTATCTCTATAAACATTGGAACTTTTTGGGATGAAATAATTGAAATTTTTACATTTGGTTGATATCCTGGTTTTCCTTTTTCTTTAATTGCTTTGATACTTATTCCGTCTTGACCTGTAGAGACTACTTCAAATTGCACTTTATTCAAGTTTGAACCACTTGTAATCTCAATTTTCCATGAGCCTGTTTTAGCATCAGTAGGAATTTTGAAATTTTCTTCTTTAAATATTCCTTCCATATCTGATATTATCTCAATTTTTTTAATTTCAATTCCATCAGGATCAATTAATTTTCCAGTCATTAACATATTTGGCTTTGATTTACCAATTAATAATATCCGTTCTCCAAAAGTGTATTGATCTTGTGTTGTTTGAGCATCTATTTGTCCAGATCCGATTTGTAATCCTACTGAAAATTTTTCATTACTTTGTAAATTATTTTTTTTCATTACTGCTGTATAAATTCCTGAAGCATAGCTTGACAAATCCAATTTATGACTACCTCGACCATTATTATTTAATTCAATTATTGTAGATTCGTCTTTGACAGCTCCTGATGGTGTAATAATTATCAACGTTAGTTTATCTAGTGGATTTCCTATTACTTCAATCACTGCATATTCTGTTTTTTGATAATTTTTTTTATCAAATGACATGTTTAGTGGTATGGTAGGCAATTCACCATGTCCAACGTATATGAATTCCTTAACCCCCTTTTGAATTGCAATTAATGTCCATGTTCCTTCATTGTCATCATTTTCTATACTTTGATATTCAAATTCTATAAATCCAGAGCTCTTAACTTGGATAACATCTGAAATTTTTTCATTTCCTAAATTATCTTCTAGAATTAATTCTAATGAAGAGTTGGGTATTGCAGTACCATTAAATTTCATTAATTCACCTGATTCAAACATTATTTTTGTTGGATTAATTAAAATTATTTTATTTGTAACCACATCAATTTTTTTTAAAACATTATAGTTTCCATCTTCAAGTAATATGCTGTATTCGCCTAATACTGCATCAAATGGTATGGATATTGAGTCTAAAAATTCCCAATTTCCTGTAGAATCTATTTGTGTTGTTTTGGTGATGATTGTATTTTTTTCTGAATTCACAATTTTTACTATTACTGATTTACCTGCTGTTCCCTTGCCATTAATATTTAAAAATTCACCTATTTTAATAGAATTATCAATTTCTTCCATTGTTAGTTTGATATTTTCTGTTTCTGAAATTCTATTATTCCCATTTCCTAATTTTATGCTAATTTTAGTTTCTGCTTGATCATACCCTATAATTTTGAAATCTACTCTTTGTTCCTTTTCCAGATTTGGAATTACTCCAGTTGTAATAAATTCACCATTTTCATTTGTCGCAAAATCTGTTATTTTTTGTGCATCTATGTAAAAACTAAATTTTTGAGATGCACCGAAATTTTCTCCTACTAGTCTAATTGTTGAACCTGGATTTGGTTTGTCTGGAATTACTTTAAATGTTGACTTTAAAAGAATTGTATTTCCTGTATTTTCAAATTTTTCATTTATAATTTGATTTTGAGTTACTATGGGTAAATTATCTGATTTTACTAATCCTGTTTTTATAACTTCATTGTTTTGATTTAGTCCTTTCCAATTAATTATTGCATTTTGTTTATCTGCTTTTATTCCAAATTTTACTGATTGCCCCATTTTGATGCTTTCTGAAGATGTAAAAATTATTACTCCTTGTGGATTCTTTTCGCCAATCCATCCTTTTTCTGTTTTAAATGATTTAAAGTTGAAATCTTCTTCCAACCAAATTCTAAACGTTTTAACATCTTCACTTGAATTATTTGTAAGTGTAATTAATGATGTCTCATCTAATCCTATACTTTTTACATCTAGTTCTTGAGCGTACACATTTGAGGGAATTAAAATTAAAACTAGTGAACATAATACTATTGTTAAAATGGAAATCATTCTTATCGGTGACATATTGATTATATTTTTATTTTTCATTTTTAACTACGCCCTTTAATTTTAAATTTTTCAATATCTGATGTATTTAATGTATTTTGATATTGTCTGATTCTTTCAGCAATTAATCTGTATAATGATCTAAATTGATCTTTAGTTTTATCTGATAAAAAATTTGTCTCTTCTAATGCAATTTTTTCACAAATATATCTAGTAATTTCTTCATTGTTAAATTCACCCCAATCATCATCATTGTGTTCTTGCCATATTCTTTTTAATTTATCTAAAACTCCTTTGGAATCTTTTGAATCTATGTTTTCAGGCGTAAGATTTGAATATCCTTCTTGTCTTAATTTAATTTCATATGTTTGATTTACTGCATGCAAATAATCTTCAATTACTAAATAATCTTCTATTGATTCTAATTTTTTACCTTCTCTTTCAAAAAATATTATCTGAACTGCAGAAAATTGATTTGATTCTAATTGTGCTAAAATCTGTTTAGATTCATCTGTATTATCTAACAAAACAAATGTTTTGTAACCGTGATTTCTATAAAATATTGCTAAAGGTAATACTGAATTTTTATTATATGCTGCAATAACATTCAATGGATTCATTGAAATATTTGGATCCTGTAAAAATTTATCAAATGCATTAAGATACATTGAATCTGACATTGTTTCTACAATAATTACAGGTCGAGAATTTGTTCCAATTTCTCTATCAACAATTGCTTCCACTTGACCTCTACATAATCCATACAAAATAGGTGTAAGCGTTTTATCATCTGCATTCCAATAATCATAAAATATTCGACTTAGATGTTTTCTTTTGTCTAATTCAACTACTAGTAAATTACCTGGTGTGTAGTCAAATATCATAAATGGAGAATGAGTTGCATATAGGACTTGATTTGAACCAGCCAAATTTTTTAATAAATCTGAAATTCCCATTTGTTGTGTTGGATGAAGATTTCTTGCAGGCTCATCTAAAAGTAGTATTGCTTCTTTTAATTCTGAACGTTGTGTTTCAGCAGCAAAGTTAACAATAAATGAAAATGTCCATTTAAAACCTTCTGCACGTCTATTTAGCAATCCTGTGTTTGTAATTGTTCCATCTTTATGCACATCAGAAATTACTACACTCATAATGTTTCCTGGATTATATCTCAAGTCAACATGAATAGGATCTCCCTTCCACGCTGGATTCAATTTTTTAGTTAATCTGTTACTTGCAGTATTGAGCAATTTGATACATTTTGATGGTTGTTCTTTAACTTCATCTAATTCATTAATATCTAATTCTGCTAAATAAAATAAATTCCTAACTGTTTCAGCTTTATCAAATTCTTCAATAAATTCAATAGAATCTTGTTTATTTTCATTTCTTAGATATTCATTTAGATTGATATTTCCATAAATTTTCTTATAATCTGAAAAATAAACAAACCTTGGATGTATCTCAGAAGAAATAAAATTTTGAAGTGCCATTTTTTGGCTTTGACCACTAAGTAGATTTGAAAATTTGTTTTCTGGATTATGATAAATTTTTTTCCATTCTTCAATGATTTGTGATTCTTCAATTGCTATTACCTGCAATTCATTACTAAATTCTGCCATTCCACTATCAAAAATTTCTTGCTTTTTTGGAACTGGTCCATCAAATAATTTTGTATCGATTTTAATTCTTATGTGATTTGGAAGTGTGTTTAAAAATTCAATAATTTCTTTTGTAAAATTTTCCCATGAATTAAGTCCTTGATCAGCACTTTCACTAATTTCCACATCTTCAAATTCATATTGTACTTTTGGACTTCTATTAGTTCTAAATAATTTAATTTTTTTAATATGTGGTAAATTTGGAAATTTCTCTTTTAGTATTTCTACTTCATATTCATTTAACTCAAATTCCCCCTCAGCTAATCGTATTTCCTCTTTTAATTCTTCTGACATTTCATCACATAAATCTAAATCTGAAATTTTTTCATCCTTGTTTAGCAATATCAGTGCTTCTAGGATGGTTGTCTTACCACTTTCATTTCTTCCAACAAAAGCTGCTAAATCTCCTACAGTTATTTCACCTGAATCATGAATGCATCGATATGCTCTGACTCTAAATTTTCTAAGTCGCATATAGCGATATTTACACAGATACGATTTAACTTATTCGACACACTTTAGTCTCAGTGCAAATTTTTGCTAAATAGATATAAGGGAACTCTCTATTTTATTTGAAAATGGCATCTTCAAGGGTGATTATTGTATTTGTTTTACCTGTAATTTTCTCAATTATTTTTGGTTCTGCAGTAATGGCTGATATTCTTCAAAAACCTGGTAGAGAATTAAATATGTGGCCAATGTCTTTTTCTGAGGGTTCATCTTCTCATAATTCTTCTTTAAAAATAATTGGACTTTCCAATCAATATCTTGTTTCAGAACCAATTGAAGTTCAAGTACAAATTAATGATTCATCTTTTATTTGCGGTGATCTATATATCACAATTTACACCACAGGAACTAATGAGGTAGTTACACAAGGTGGCTTTTTTGATCAATGTCTTAAAAATGGAAATTCTTTCCCAACTAATGATAAATTTTCTAAAGTCATAACTGCTCCTGGCTCTTACAAAATAGTTGCAGATATTGTTTCTACTGATTCATCAAATATTTCTACTTCTGGAACATTTACTGTTAAATAGGAATGAATTATTCTAAAATTATTAATAAATTGAAATTAGATATGGTGATTATATGACAAAAATTGATGAAGTAAAAAAAATAAAAGCAGAAATTGAAGAATTAAAGAAAAAAACTCAAATTCTTGAAGCAAAACCAGCTAAAAAAATAACAAAGAAAGCTGAAGCAAAACCAGCTAAAAAAATAACAAAGAAAGCTGAAGCAAAACCAGCTAAAAAAATAACAAAGAAAGCTGAAGCAAAACCAGCTAAAAAAGTTGTAAAGAACGTTGAACCTAAACCAAAAAAATTAACTAAAAAAGAATTGGAGGAACAAAAAAGAATTGCTGAAAGAACAGTTGAAGATGAATTAGAAGAACAACTTACTGAAGCAGAAATTGAAAACTTTCAAATTGAAAAAGTTGACATGGAAAGACTCACAAGTAAAATTTGTGATATCTTAGCAGAACGTGAGTCTGATGGAATGTTTCAAAGTGAACTTTGGAAAAAACTTAAACTTTCAAGTCGTGATGGCTCTAGATTATCTTTGAAACTTGAACGTATGGGAACAATCACCAGAGAAAAACTTCTTGAAGATGATCGTTGGACATACAAACTAATTTTAAAAAAAACTCCTATCAGTACTCTATCCATTGAGAATGCTCCTTGTTTAGTTTGTACTGTTGAAAAAAAATGTTCTATAGATGGTGAAATAAGTCCCAAAACTTGCCAACTTATTGAAGATTGGGTCATTGCTGAATCAAAAAAACCTTTGACAGCCAAATGAAATTAGCAGACGCACGTAAAGATCATTATAGACGATTAGCACATGAACAAGGTTTTAGATCTCGTTCAGCGTTTAAATTAAAAGAACTGAATCAATCATATCGTCTAATTGGTCCTGGATTTTATGTATTAGATCTTGGTTGTGCTCCTGGAGGTTGGACACAAGTTGCAGTAAAACTTGTTGGAAATAAAGGAAAAGTTATGGGCGTTGATTTATCTTACGTTGAAGATATTCCTGGTGCTCATATTGTTCGTGACGATATTGAAAACGAACATTTAGTTGATGATATTTTGTCCTATTTTGAACGTAAAGTAGGTGCTGTAATTTGTGATCTTTCACCTCAGGTAACTGGTAATTGGTCAGTTGATCATGCTAGACAAATTTCTTTAAATTATAATTGTACCAAAATTATGGATAAAGTTTTGGCTCATAGAGGAAATGCAGTATTCAAAATATTTGATGGTGATTATTCCTTAGAATTTAAAGATTATGTGAAGAAAAAATTTGCTAGAATTAATCTAACAAAACCTGATGCAAGTAGAAAACAAAGCAGTGAACTTTATTGTGTTTGTATGGGTTTTACTGGATAAATTAAAATATTTTCATTATTTCATTTATGTTTGCATTAGTTCTAAATCCTGTTGGATTAAATGTAGTTGTGCTAGATGTAAATCCATTTTCTTTTAGATTTAAAATTATTTTTTCTAATTTTGGCGGTGATGATTTTATTTTTTTCGCAATTTCATCTAAGGTAAAATAAATCGGAGGCATCTCTGCTTCATCTAGGCATTTATAGAGAGTTTTTTGACAAGATTTGTTTATTTGAAAGTTTGACACTTCGTCTATCATATTTTTAACATATTCTTTGTCAAATATTTTCCCAATCCATAATGGTCCTGCAATACTTATTTTTGATTTACATAATTCACATTCTTGCTGTTGTTCTAATGATACTTTTCTATGTCCACAATTTTTACAATGTAAGATGTATCCTAAATTTTCTTCTTGATCTGTTCGATTTAAAATCTTGACATATGTTCTATAGTAATGCATTTCACTTTCAACAAATATTGGAATTATTTTTACTCCTAATCTGGAAGCAACTGACCTAAGACATCCTAAAATTAATCTGATAGCCATCTCATTTCCATATCCTACTCTTACTGGAACTCCTCCGTATTTTCTCTTACACGCTCCTTGGAATAAACCATTTAGAACTTGAAGATCAGTTGCTGTTGTGGATAGTAATCCTCCGTGCATTGTTGCTCTAATTCCGCAATCAAAAAATTCAGCAGGTGAACCAAATGGATCAATATCTACTAGTGAGCCACGATTTCCTTTTCTTGTATGCTCATTTAGAAATACACATGCCTCTTTTTCAGAAAATTCAATATTTTCTAAATTATTTAGAATAGCTGAATTTTTTGCCATTTTTAGAGCTGTTGGATTTAGATCATTAATGAAAATTTTTTCAATTTTTAATTCATTTCCAACGCGTAATCCTCTTGCACCTACACCTGATAATGCTTCCAAGAAAATTTTTGGACCGTTAAATTTTTTCAAAAATGCTGCATATGCAATTATTGAAAAATCTCTATTTGTTTGTGCTTTAGGGTTGAAAAATGCTGGTTTCATTGGTGGTACTTTGTCTGTTAATGATTTTTGTGGAACCAATAATTTTGTATTTCCTTCTATAATTTCTTGAAATATTTCATTTGTGTTATCCATTTCTTTTTCTAATTATTAATTCCGTATAACGGTTTAATACTTGTATTTTAAGACAAAATTTATGAAAATTTGTGGAATTGATGATGCTGGACGTGGTTCAATGTTGGGACCTCTAGTTATAGCTGGAGTTTCTTTAGAAAAAAAAAATTTGAGAAAATTGACAAAACTTGGTGTAAAAGATTCAAAAAAACTCTCTTCAAAATCTCGTGAAATTCTTTATGAAAAAATAATTGATACTGTTGATAATTATTATATTACAAAAATTTCACCACGTTGTATTGATGCTAGTGTTAAGAAACATCTTTTAAATAATTTAGAAGCCAAGTATATGGCAAAAGTTGTTTCAAAACTAGATGCTGATACATCATATGTTGATTCATGCGATGTTAAACCTCTTAGATTTGGCAAAGAAATTTCTTATCTTTCAGGCGGTCATAAAATCAAATCTTATCATCATGCTGATAGTAGATTTGTAGTAGTTTCAGCTGCATCAATTCTTGCTAAGGTAACTAGAGATAAATCCATTGAACGATTAAAAAAAATACATAATTTAGGAAGTGGTTATCCTTCTGATTCTACTACAGTTACATTTGTTACTGAGTATTATAAAAAAAATCATATCATGCCTGTTTTTGTACGCAAAAGTTGGAAACCTGTTCAAAAAATAATTGATAACAATTAGCTTTTGTATTTTGAAATTACCATTGCATGATCCTTGTCATATGGATGTAAATCTATTGATTCTAAAATTTCAAATTTTTCTCTTAATTTTTCTATTTCTTCTTCAACAATTCTTTTTGGAGCTTTTGTTACGTCAATACTTCTTGTTTTAATTACTAAAAAGAACAGTCCATCTTTTTTTAGAAACATGTCACAATTATCTATTGCAATTTTTGTTTGATCCGGTTGTGCTATGTCTACATACACTACATCCACTTTTCCAAATACTGAAAAATATTCTTTAGGTTTTCTTGCATCTTGTAAAATTGGCATTATATTTGATCTATGTGTTGCCACTCTATCTAGAAAATCCCTTGCAACTCTACTGGCATGTTCTACAGCAAACACTATTCCACCTGGACCAACAATATCTGAAATATGACTTACAGTTGTTCCAGTTGATGCACCTAAATACAAAACTTTAGTTTTATTTTTGAATGGAAAATTTTTTAATCCATTCATTATTGATGCAGCTAATTTACTTCTAAAAGGGTCCCATAATCTATACTCAATTCCTTTTTTTATAATTAATTTTTCTTTGTAAACCTGATTTCCTGGAACTAAATTTTCAGTAGAAATTTTTTGTTCCCCTTCTGATTTTATCCAAAAATATGATTGATTATCTTCTTCCAAACTTTTTTCTCTTTTTATTTGGGTCTGAATCTTCTCTTCTTCTTTCACCAAAGCTTGATCTTTCATTTCTATCTCCACCTTCTCTTCTTCTTTCACCAAAGCTTGATCTTTCATTTCTATCTCCACCTTCTCTTCTTCTTTCACCAAAGCTTGATCTTTCATTTCT
>SXGQ01088610.1_pt1 | contig 19849 bp, 28 predicted proteins | sample 3178371 | NCBI WGS metagenome assembly SXGQ01 (sample SAMN11356859, study PRJNA531348) | freshwater metagenome | isolation source: freshwater sample F1-20 | place: China: Fuxian Lake, Yuxi | collected 2017-12-25 | reverse complement strand
GATCTTGGAGCAGTAACCGCAGCACGAAACTGATCTTCCGTAAACCAATTCTTTTCCAATTTCATCATATCGGCAATTTGTTTTGTTGTCTTGCTGCCACCATTTGTGACATTATAGATTCCGGGCTTTGGCTTATTTGTAGCAAAAAACAATGCGACATCGGCCACATCATCAACGTGACTTAGACTATTTCGGAAATCTATCAACTTCGCATATTTTTCCAACTTGGTCAAGAAGTTCTTTGGGTGTTTTTCTGAACCAAATGGCATACGAATTCTTAGAAGATAGGACTTGTTTAGATATGGCGCAAGAAGTTTCTGTCCTAGAGCCTTTGATCCACTATAGAAACTACCATTATCAAAATTGAAGTTTGGCTCGTCTTCCTCCGTAAAGTCTTTTTGATATCCTGTGTACACACATCCACTTGAAATGTGAATTATAGGAATGTGCAAATTTCTTCTTTCAAGTTCAATTGGCCATAGTACGTTTCCTGCAATTGTGTCTTCCTTGTATAGTTCACAAGCATCAACGTTTGGAGATCCTGTGTACCCTGCTGCGTTGATTATTACTCTTGTGTCGTTTGAAATCTTGTCTTTGTGTGAGATCCAATATGCAGGCATATGGCTTTGAAAGTCGAGTTTCTTCCATATTGCTTGACCAATATAACCATGTCCAATCAATGTAATCATGTGTTCAATAATCCTGTATCATGTTGGGGTATTTCTTTCTTGATAACTTCATCAAGTCTTTTCTTTTCCATTTCATATGTGCGTTTTCTCAGTTCAGATGATCCATATATGTGCTGACGCTTATGATAGTGCAATTCAATACTGTTGTCAATGCACCACTGTTTTCCTGTAAAATCGCGATTCAAATACTCATCGGAAAGAAAACGAATATGAATTGTCTGTGTCATTAACAATTGAAGTAAATCAAACTCAGTTTCATAGATCAATATCTCATCCACATATTTACATGCTTGTAGCTGAACATATCTTTCATAGACGCTTTGAATTGGTTTGTTCTTCATTCCGGGTCTATCAATCGTGGGATCGACCTGAAGTGCGACTTTCAAGTAATCACACAATTCTTTTTCCATCTTTAGCATGGTCACATGACCCGCATGAAGCAGATCAAAACTGCTACAATTAAATCCTATCTTCATATTTCTTTATCCACTCTATCGTTTCATTCAATCCATCAGATAGATTATATTCTGGTATCCATTTTAATTCTCTTTTAATCTTGAGTATTGATGTGGCATATCTTGCGTCATGTCCCGGACGATCCGTAACATATTCTATGAGAGATTCATCAGCATTCATCTTTTCAATTATCATGCGAAGAAGATCAATGTTTCTTATTTCTTGTTCGCCACCGATGCAATATCTATCATGTGTGTTTCCATGATGAAGTACACGACGAATCGCTTCTGCTGTATCCTTGACAAAGATCCAATCGCGAATCTGACTACCAGTTCCATATACCGGAACTTTTTGCTTTTTTAGAATACGATTAATTGCCAGAGGAATAAACTTTTCGGGATACTGCCATGGACCATAATTGTTTGATGAATTGATTATGGTATATGGAAATCCATATGTATTGCCATATGCTTCTACAAAATGTTCAGCTGAAGCCTTGCTTGCCGAGTATGGATTTCTTGGGGATATATTAGAAAGTTCATTGAATTTACCAGGTATTGCGATCTCGCCAAAAACTTCATCGGTAGATATGTGAACAAACTTTTGAACTTTATGCTTCATTGCTTCATTCAATAGATTGACTGTTGCAATGATATTCGACTGTATGAAAGGCTGACAATCCTTGATTGATCTATCAACATGGCTCTCTGCAGCAAAATGCACGACATGGGTAATCTCATACATCTTGAATAGACTTTCAACAGATGTCTTGTCCGACAAGTCCATGCAATGAGTGTCAATTTTCATGTTATTGACGAGTTCTTCAGGATTACTTGCATATGTGAACATGTCGGCAACGACGATGTCGGCTCTTTCAATGTCGAGTATATGCTTTATGAAGTTGATGCCGATAAATCCAGCACCACCAGTAACAAGAAGTTTTCTCATTTATATGCCAACATCTTCAATACAGAACCGCGAGCGGGTTCGGGGTTTCTCATATCAGGAACTCTCATTGTACTTTTGAATCCTGCACGAGTCAAATACTTTGTCAATTTTTCTTGATTGAATCCATTGATGTGACCCATGCCAGGAATCTTGTGATCCGTCTCATGAAGCCATCCTGCGTAAATCACTTCCATCGCATCTTCAAACGGATCCTTGTTCTTGTTGAGCCAATCTACATTTGCCATAATATGCCAGTCTTTCTTGTAGATTCTCTCAGCAACCCATTCGATATCAGGTGTTGTGATCTCCATAAATCCACCAGGCTTTAGAACACGATGAATCTCTTTTAGAACATCATCAACAATGAACTTTGAGAGATGTTCAATGACATCGCCAAAGTATATCTTATCTGCTACATTTGATTCAAATGGATATGGAACTTTTGACAAGTCGTGCTGAACATTTACATGCGGCCAAGGATTCACATCAACGCGAACTGTCGCATCTGGCTTTGGCCAAGGTCCACTACCAATATCTATAATCATATCAAACTCCTGTCACATATACAGAACTTGCTGTCTGGTTATTGCTTCTTTTCTCAATTAAATCCAAAACTTTTGGATCATTTGCTTGCTCCTTATATGGAACAAACTTTGCACGAAATCTATCGCGTGTCATTTCATCAATATTAGTCAAATAATAAACCGCCAAACTCTTTCTCATTTGTCCTTGAGGACATTTCAATGGCTCTGGTAATCCATGCCAAGAATTTTGAGTCGTATCAAATATTATAGCACGATTGAACAATGGTGCAATTCTTTTTTCACAATGTTTTGGTGCATTTTTTTCTTCATCGTGAGACCATAATTCTATATGACCACCCCATTGCGATTGCCACTCTTCATTTAAATATACAATTAAGTTTAATTTTCTTTGAAGACCTAGTTTTGGATGTATCGAATAATCGAGATGAACATTTAATTTTCCGCCACTTGGATGGGAGTGCAATCCACCACCATGCAATCCATGATCAACGTATAAATTATTGATTCCGACCAAAGTTTTCAACTTATCGACAAATTCATTACTAAGAAGACGATGAAATGCTTTATAGAATTCTACAGAAAAATGTGACCAGGACTGATTTGCTTTCTTGATCTCTATCGGATTATTATATATTCCTTTCCATGAATCATCTTCATAGTTTGGGAAATTGCGCGACAAAGTACGAGCAACATCATTCTCGAAAAAATTGTCAATTACAACGTGATTAAAAGGAGTTGCACTCTTGAACTCATGTGACTTTTGTTCATAGTCAATGTCCTGAAACATTACCAATTACCCATCTTGAATCTATGATAGGTGACTTGTTGATCTATCATCATTGAATCATGACCAAACACTTCACGCGCCATTCTAGGATATATAGTGGTCATGAATGCGTTCAATTCATTCATTGCACCTGTTTTGTCATAATATGCTTGTCTTGGTGGATGATAAATTGACGCATTATGAACAACATGTGCGTGTGATTGTGCGATATCACAGTATGCCTTATCAAGCCCCCATCCCTGTTCGTATCCTGACCATGAATTCAAGGCTTTGAGTATGCGAGAAAATATGTCTGTTCTAAAAACAGGAACACCACACTCTAAAAAGTTTGTCTCGGAAAAATCAATTCCTTTGTCTTGAGCCAAACATTGATAAAAAAGATCAGAACCTTCAGCCATAGACAACTGCCATAGACGAAAATCAAAACGTCTTGCCATTTCAAGACCTTTATTCAAATTCCATACATCGGTAATTTGATCGTCATCAATGCATCCAACATAATCATACTTTGTATAATCAAATTGATTGAATACATCACGAATCATTTGCCACTTGTGACCACGAATATGATACACATAATCATATGTGTTTGGATCTGGTTCAAATCCTTCTTTGTAGACACAACTAACTATTTCATACGTTCTTTCTGGATGCTTTGATCGCCAATGTGCATTCTTGTCATATCTATCGTCAAATGTATCGGGATTATTTCCAGTTGGTACAAATACTATTGCCTTTTTCATGATGTTTTCCATCTTTTGAGAATATCGGAAGAAGAATTGATCTTCTCGATTCCACCGACGCCAACTGCAAATATTGTCTTATCGTCAGCTGCTTGCATTTCAAGTTCACTCTGACGAGTGCCACCAATTCTATCTCCACCATTGGCAAAGATTAGCAATGTATCTGGATTATCTCTGCGTATGTTTCTGATCAAACTTGCAGCACTATCGTCATCATCATTAAAGCCCATTGCTTGATCGACATATCGTATGCTTTGCACGATCTTCAATCGTTCTTCAAATGGCATGAAGAAGTTGCCCTTCTTGCGTGTTAGCCAATTGTCAGAGTTGACACCAACATACAATCTCATACCAAACATTCTTGCTGACTTGAAGTATTCAATATGACCAGAATGAATTGGATCAAATCCACCACTCACGAGTACAATTGTATTCATTGACGAACCTCATATATCCAGCGATTGTGAAGAAGCCAATCAACAGTTTCATGTATGGCTTGCTTTGGTGTATAATTTGACTTCCATCCATACAATTTGATCTTTGACGTATCCAAATGAATATATGGAATATCGCCCGGCCAACCCTTTAACGTATTTCCATATACAATATTGGGTGTCAAACCCATGGCACTCGCAACCCATTGTGCTGCATCAGAGACGCGATATATGACATCATTGCCGATATTGAATACCTCATATCGTCTCTTCTTGTCTCTTGCCGGTCTGATATCTTCACCAATCATAGTCACAGCCGAAACAACATCTGACACATGAATGGAACTCTTTATTCCTGTGCCATCACCAAGAACCTCCAGATAATATGGATTATTCAAGAGTTTCTTAACGAAGTCAAATGCAAAGCCGTGTGGATATCTTGGACCAAGTACAGTCACGAAACGAAATACATATGCTTCAAAATTAAAGCCTTCGCAAAATGCAGAAATCAAACCTTCGCCCGCCAACTTTGATGCGCCATATAAAGAAGTTTGCTCCGGCATGGCTACTCTTTCGGAAGCGGGTAATCTTTCTCTATCTATCTCTCCAAGAACTGCTGAAGTTGACGCAAATATGATTCTCTTTACTCCATGGTAATTCATGGATTGTAATAGATTCATTGTTCCTTCAATATTGTTCTTGAAGTCGAGATTTAGATTCTTGAATCCTTTTCTTATATCAGCATTCGCAGCAAAATGATATACCGCGTCAGTATCGCCAAGAAAAGAAAGATTTCCATTGATATCGCCTCGAACAAATGTAAAGTTCTTATTGTCTAGATTATGCTCAATGAATCTCATTTGACCAGTGGATAGATTATCAATCGCCACAACTTCATGACCGCGTCTTAGTAGTTCATCAACTACATGACTACCAATATAACCTGCACCACCAGTCACAACATACTTCATGTTCTTACTGTTCCATTCTTGAGACCATCAATGTACCAATTATACATTCTTCTTAGACCATTTTCAAGAGAAATCTGTGGTCTCCAGCCAAGAGCATGTGCTTTTGATACATCAGTCAACTTACGCATCGTGCCATCAGGGCGAGATGAATCATACAAGAAGTCATCATTATATTCAACGACCTTTGCAAGTATTTCGGCAAAATCACGAATTTCTAGATCGTATCCGGGACCAAGATTGACAAATCCGCCTGTTTTTGCAAACTCTTCTTTTGGCGCATTCAATACATGAATACATCCACGAGCAAGATCATCGCAATATAGAAATTCACGACGAGGTGTTCCAGTTCCCCATAAGACCGCTTTTGTTTCGTTGAACTTTGCCTCATGAAACTTACGCATAAGCCCAGCCGCGAGATGATTGTTTTCTGGATGAAAATTATCGCCAGGCCCATATACATTGCTTGGCATCACGGCACGATAATCGGTTCCATGTTGACGATTATATGCTTGACACATCTTTATTCCTGCAATCTTTGCGATTGCATATGCATCATTCGTAATTTCAAGATGACCTGTAAGTAGATATTCTTCCTTGATGGGTTGTGGGCATTCGCGAGGATAGATGCATGTTGATCCCAAGAACAACAACTTTTGTACGCCATGACGATATGCTGTATCAATCACATTTGTTTGTATGCGTAGATTGATGTTGATCATGTCCGCAGGAAAAGTATTATTTGCTACGATGCCGCCAACTTTTGCAGCAGCAAGATAGACTTCATCCGGCTTTTCTTGTGTGAAGAATTCTTCAACTGCAATAGGATTTGTCAAATCAAGTTCTTTTGATCTGCGTGTGACGATATTTGTTTCACCATGCTCACGCAACATTCTAACAATAGCAGACCCTACAAGACCGCTATGACCAGCAACATAAATCTTTTTCATGATAACCTCAGTTCTGATAATCGTGATAAATCAATTGACTTCCAAGATAGTCAAAGTTCAATGGTACTTGTCTGAGTTTCAACTTCTCAGCAACTTTCTTCTGCATATGTGGTGGTGTCAAGAATAGAATGAATCCGCCACCACCAGCACCCAACAACTTTCCACCTACAGCACCGGCTTGAATGCCTTTGTCGTAAATATCATCAATCTCCGTATTTGTGATTGATGACTCCATGCTTTTCTTTAGCTTCCACTGATCGTTGAGAAGATTTGCAAAGTCATATATTCTATGCTCATATAATACACGCTCTGCTTCGTGTGTCAAGTCTTTCATGATGTTTAGATCAACTTTTTTTGAACTAATGTTTGTTATCTTCTTCTCGGCAATATCAAATGAATTGCGAAGTTTCTCTGTAAAGAACAATTGAACCCACGACTCTAGTTCCTGTAGAATGTCCTTCTTGAGATGCAATGAATAACATGTGAAGTCTGTATATCCGCCAAATTCAATTCTATTGAAACCCCCAAATGCCGCTGCAACTTGATCTTGTGATCCCACAGCTTCACGAAGAACATTTTGCTCCAGATAGATTGACTTACGAGCAAGATCCCTCTTGGTAATTTGTTCATTCTTGAGAGTGGCCAATCCGTGAATTAGTGATACTGTGAAACTTGAACTTGATCCAATACCTGTGCGGTTTGGAAGATCACCATGATGTGTGATATCCAAACCATCTTCAAAGTTCATGTACTTGATTGCTTCACGAATGACTGGTATTTGAATGTCTTCCACACACTTTGTTGTTTCATCAGCAAAGTAACGAATCTTGTATCTATAGTCAAATATTTCTGGCAACTTTCTAAGAACAAGAAAACTGCACTTGTTTATGGAGGTAGACAAAACACAGCCTCCATGCTCCCTATACCAAGCAGGATAATCCGTGCCACCACCAAAGAATGAAATTCTATACGGAGTTCTGATTATGATCATCACACATTTCCATGACGAGTATTACGAATAAGTTCATAGCCCTTGATCAATTCAACAAGACCATCCTGTAGATAGTATTCTGGCTTGAATCCAGTTGCTTCAATCTTGGCATTTGATACTATGTAGTTGCGTTGATCTGGATCTTGTCCATATGGTGCTTCCATAAAAGTAAACTTTGGAACAAGACTCTTGATCATCTTGCACAATTCAAGTTTAGATATGTTTGCATTTGAAAGACCAACATTGTAGATTTGACCATTCATCTTTTCAAAGTTGTTCATGCAATGAATAAATGCATTTGATACATCGCGAACATGAATATAGTTTCTCTTGAAGTGACTTTCAAATAGTACGACAAAACCATCATGTACTGCACGATATGTGAAATCATTTACAAGCAAATCAAGACGCATACGAGGTGACATGCCAAACACAGTAGCAAGCCTTAGACTAATTGCATTCTTGTGCTGCATCAATCTCTTTTCTACTTCAACCTTGTCTCTAGCATAAAGAGATATTGGATTCAATGGCGACTCTTCTGTGCAAAAATTATCCTTGTTACCAGAACCATATGCACTATTTGTAGTAGGCATGATGATAGTTTGTTCCGGACTAATCTTGTCCAACATGTCAAATATTGCATCTTTATTTGTAGAAGACGCTGCAACTGGATCTCTATTGCATATTGGTGCTCCGACAAGAGCAGCTAGTGGAACAATAATGTCCGCTTTCTTTAGCAATGGATCTATGTCACTTGGCTTGCGTACATCTCCGCGTCTGACTTCCAAGTATGAATCATGCATCAAATGATTTAAAGATGATTGATTGTTGTAATATAGATTGTCAAGAACACAAACTCTATGACCACCTATTTTCAATAATTGTTCTACGAAAATACTACCAATATAACCAGCGCCACCAGTAACTAGAATGGTACCCATAACAAACCTCACATTTCACAAGCTGTAATAATATCCTTCATCCTACTAGCATATGTATGCTTCTCTTTTACCTTCTTCATTTGATTGAGAATCAGATCTCTTGATCTTGGATTATTTCGCATCTCTGATGCTACATGAAATAGATGATATGGATCTTCATGAAATGCAATTTCCTGATCAAAGAAATCATAAACTGTGCGAGAGTTTGTCATGCCAAGTTGACCATAACTAATGACCTTGAATGCGCGACATGACTTGTATCCAATATCCACATGAAACTTTGGACGAAGTTCAAGAGCAAGAAACGCATCAAGTGATGCTCTCTTAACGGATTCAATCGTTAAAACTTGACGCCACACATCATTGAAGTAGAATTGCATTTTGTTTTCATTACATGCACGAATAAATGGCTCAAATTGATCATGATTATCTTCGCGAATTGTGCCGGAGAAAAACACATGCTTTGGTTCTTTCCATGGTGTCAAGCAATCATCAAAGTTGATTTCATTTGGCATGAGATCGGTTGCCCACATGCTATAGAAATTATCGTATTCAGATCCTTTTTCTAGATGAGAAACTCCATCATTTATAGGAATATACTTTTCAGGTTCGTATTTATATTCCCAATATTTGTCAGACCAATTGTTTGCAAATCTAAAGTCTATTATTCTTCCGACTCTACCAAGATAATATGAAGCACCGGGATTATCGGTGTCTTTCTTGTTGCCCAAATAATTCATCACATATGTTGATGATTTTCTTAGTGGTAGACGATGACTTCTTGGATGTGTTGTTGCTATCCAATGTTCTGATACGATTAGTGAATCGTCAAAGAATGAAGGATCAACATTGTCTGTATCGTCAAGCCAATAGACTTCTTCATTTAGATATTGTGCGCCTTTGACGAAAGCTGCATGTGTAAATGCATGGGTGTGACCTGTTTCGTATTTTGCGCCCCACACAATGATCTTCTTGTGCTTTTTCATTTCACTCTCGGATATAATTTATTGTATACGATTGCATCAAACCAATTCAAGAAATTATCATAGATCATGCACGAAGGAGGAAGACCATGCTTTAGTTTTGATTGTGAAATCATGTTGTTGTATAGTATATCGTCGTTATCAATCTTGATTACATAATTGATAAATGATTCCATTGAATCAAAATTTCCAGCATTAATAAAAGATGCTTCGTTGAAATCTAGATCTACCGTAGATGAACCCCAGTAGATTGGAACTGAATTGACATAGAATCCATCCATTATCTTTTCAGTCACATATCCTGGGTGTGGACTATTCTCAAATGAAAGAACAAACTTGTAGTCCTTGATAAAATCAAGTTTTGCATCATAGTCTGCACTAATTACATGTCCAATATTATTAAATAGTGGTCCAGCACTATCAACTTTCTTATACTTGCATAGTTCGTGAAATACGGCATTTCGCACATTGTTATTCGGATTTCGATGTATGAAAACACAAAACTTTGTTTTTAAATGCTTGATGTTGTGTGCATTTAAAATATGTGTAAATTCAAATTTCTTATAGAAGAATGGAACCAAAGCCCAACCCGGAAGTCTATAATGCCATGGATTAGGATTATGATCAAAAGTCATGGCATAGTGACAATCGTAATTCTCTGGTCTACGATTTTCGCCAGTATGAAAAATCTTTATGCATTTATCTTTTGAGTATTGCAGATTTCTTGTTCCAAAGTTTTCATCACCAAAGAAAAGAAAATCTGGATTTTCATTATCTATCGTCAAGTCATATCTTTGAGATAGAATTGTCTCATAAAACTCGGATGTGCATACGTCAACAAATCCAAGTTTCAATGGTTTCTTTTGCATTACTTTACCCAGTACCAAACATTTACATCAGTAAACTTCATTTCTTTTTCAATACCCTTTATTGATCTAAACTCTTTCAGTGCTCTTTGAACGTCTGGAAGATTAATATCATGACCAGAAAAGATACCACCGACTCTTAACTTGTCATAATAATTATATAAGTCTTTAATAACACTTTCATATGAATGATCGCCATCTATGAAGACATAATCAAATTGTTCATCCTCAAACTTGCTTACACAATTATCTGATGTTTCCTTGTACATCACAATCTTGTCCATGTATGGAGCAAAATTCTTCATCGTGATATCATACCAAAGATCCATATCCTCTTGCGTTACTGGTCCAACCCAATCCATGTATGGTAGATATGGATCAATACAATGAATCTTGTTGATTCTATTTGTTTGTTCAAAGAAGTGAACAATATTTTCACCTTTACAAATACCAATTTCTAGACCAACAACGTTTCTATCTAGACTTACAGATAAATTGTTGATTACACTAACAAGACCTTTTCCGGAAATAAAATCAAATGGCCATTTTCCTTGCTCTTTATATTCGGCAATCGTCAATGGTCTTTCAACTTTTTGAAAAGCGTTTGTTGCGGTATTGATTTTAATTACATCTGACATGTCACGTTCCATATTTTGAATTGATTAGTGGAAGAAGATTTGGCACCCTATCGTATTGATGTACAATGCAGTACTTACGACCTTCATTATTGAAGACTTCGCCATTTTGAATAACTGGCTCAAAATCTGTCAAATATGGTCTATATTGATTTATCTTGTTTGGATCAGCAACTGTTCCAAGTTGTGCTGCCCATGCATCTTTAGCATTTGTATATCTTGTAATGCTTTCATATTGATTCATTGTTAGCAATACGTTATATGCTGCTTGATCTGGGCCACCACCACCAGAAATAGTATGTGGCATATTAGCACAGATCATGAATATATTCAAGAACAAATCCTTGATTACAGACACTTTTCCTGCCATGACACCTGCATTATAAATGCCCCTATTCATCATGTATTCATGAACGAAAGGAAAACTCAACTTCATATTGTTGTTTCCCCAAATCTCGTTCTTGTATCTAATACCCTCAGTCGAAGCAATTATTGTATTAAGCTGTGACGATGGAAGTTTATCTAACCACTCTGTTGGATTATATTGAAAAACAACATCTCTAACGTCCGTGGCTATCACATATCTCACCTCGTTTTCAATATCACTTAATACTTTCCAGGAGTGATAGAAACGATCAACAACGATGTTGAAGTTTTCACGATATGTAAACCGTTTATTTGCATTATCACGATTGAAAGTGACTACCGTGAAATCTTTTTTTGTTAGTTCATCTACAATGTCAAATCCAACATTATACGCAATCACAACTTTGTGTCCGGTAAAGCCCGAACGCTCAATTGAATTTACCCAGTTTGCAATCTTGTCAAAAGTATAGTTTGTGATGCATCCTAGAATAAGATCCTTCATGTCACTTCACCGTAGCGCAAATGATATCGTTGGCTTGATGACCATCAAGATAATGAATCTTATAGTTTGAATTGATTGCAAATAGAAGATCCATGATCTGCTTTTCTTGCACATATCCCCATTCAGCAGAACCTAATAGACGGCGATCATCAATCATTATTGTGTGTGTATCTATTGAAGACTTTTCGCGAAACATTTCTGAGCCACGATCAGTAAAACGAAACTTCTTTTTCCCATAGATTGCTTCAAGTTCTAGCACAAGTGGACATGGTGCATAACGACCACCTTGAAGTGGACCACTTGCATGAGCATCAAGCCAAAATGTTGCCGGTTCTATCAATTCATCAGCAATCTGTGGGATGATATCTACCGAATCACCAAGCCACAATTTGACCTTAGGATTATCCTTGAATCGTGTATGACACTTATCATACATACCTTGATCTACTTCAATAGTATGCACATACTCAAATCCTGCATTCAATGCAAGTTCAACTGTATCACCAAGATATGTTCCAGTCTCTACAAATATCTTACCAGAGCCATACTGTTGCATATATTCAATTTTTATGTTGCTCATGCTTTTCTCCAAGGGTATTTTCCATAATATTTTTGCTCCATGACTCTATTGCCATGAAGAAAGAAGTCTGGTGATGCTGAATTTGGATTTCCATCAAGTCTATAATTCAATGTGTATGCACCACTTGTGCCATATGGTGCATTTGGTATTGTCTTGATCATGTTGAAGAAACGACGATCACCAGCATAACCAGAGTGCCAAAGTGATGCGACTTGAGTAATGAATTGACGACGAAATGCATATGCAGATGTATCTACATGAAAATTATCAAGACCATTCCACACAGGCCATCTACCTAGATTCTCGCAATCATCACGACAAAGAAAATTATTATCCTTGTCATAGATGTTGCGAAGACTATGTGCCCATGCAAGATTTTCTGATTGTATCGTGTTTATCAGTTTCTCAACATGATCTGGCTCAAACCAATTGTCCTGATCAAGAAAGAGAACAATATCTTCATTTACCAGATGGGAAAACCCAGCATATATTCGATGTCCATAGAATCCATCAGCACCCGTATTGTGCTTTAGATATACAACATCTTTTGGTGGCATATATGGATCAGCATTTACAAATAGATCATCAAACTTATGCTTGAACTTGTTACCATCAACAACGACAAGATAACTCGTATCCGCATAAGTTTGATTTTCAACGCTCTTGATTGCTTCTAAGATTTTTTTGTCGCCTGTTGTTGGAATAATAACAACGGCTTTCATCAGAATGCGCTCATGGGAAATGGAGCAATCACACCCCAATGATTATCCATGCGAATTGGATACTTACCAAACAATCTTGGCTGATGCAACTTACCATCACGATACAGTTCCAAAAGAACTCTATGACACGCATCATAATCCAAATCATTCCAAGAACGATAATCACCTTTTGGTAGACTGTGATATCCGCGAGAAACTTCTGCTACATGCTGATCATTTTCTATTGAAGTGCGACCAATGATAACTTCTACTGCATAGATATTGACACGCCTCTTTACTATGTCGCGTACACAACGAGAGACTGAGTATCCAATATATCTCATGACAAAATCTCCAAAACTCAATTACAATATATCAAATTACTTACGATAAATCAAGTCTTTCTTGACAAGTGTATTTATCTTGCTCGTAATATGATCTACTGCAACTTCAGGATCGCAAGTACCACACATAAACACATCAATAGCAGCATAATTTTTCTCGGGCCATGTATGAATTGAAATGTGACTCTCTGCCAAAACAATCACTCCAGTAAACCCACAACCTTCGCCAAAGTGGTGAAAGTGGTCGCTTAGAACTGTAGCACCTGATTTCTTGGCTCCATCAATCAGAATTTCTTTCCAAAAATCAATAGAGCCAAGAACTTCAGCCGATACATCATGTAGATCAGCAATAACATGCCGACCCATGTATGATACGCCGCTCATCTCTCATGCCTGTCTTTCAATGTAGTTTACTGTAATCTGACGAGGATTAAAGAACTTGATGATCTCGTCGCGAACCACATCACGATCATAAGGCTTGCAAGAAAATACGTCAATGTAGGCATCGCCCGTGTCATTGCAGAAATGAGCACAGATATTGCTTGTTTCAATAAGCTGAACAAGTGTATAACCTGCCTTATTTCCCTCACCAAAATGAACAATCTGAGGTTCTCCAAAAGCTTTCATATCAATAGCATTCACAAGACTTTTGGCAAAATTATAGATATTATCATGACTTTTGATTGATTCAATATCACAAGCGCGGCAATCGAGCATGGTGTGATAACCCCAGTATTGTTCCATCAAAGTATCCTTTCTAGATAGAAAGTCACCGTGAACGACATTGCTCACGGTGACTGATTAGTTATTGAAATGAGTGTGATTATTTATTCAGAAATTATTCTGAAGCGAGAACTTTTTGTGTGCTACCCAAGGAAATCTTTCTTGGCTTCTTGCTTTCTGGAATGATATTTTGTAGTTCAACTATAAGCATTCCATCGACAAGATCAGCACTATTTACTACTACCGTATCAGCGAGAGTAAATACACGGGTAAAATTACGAAGAGCAATGCCACGATGATAGTAAGTTTTATTTCCGTCCTCATCTTTCTTTGCGTTTCCTTGAATTGTCAGTTTGCTATCCTCAAGAGCAATATCAATCTCTTCTCTCTTGAATCCAGCAACAGCCAGTTCAATTACATACTTGTCTTCGCTGATCTTGGCGATGTTGTATGGAGGATAAGAGGTCAGTACCTTCTCGGGAATATTTAGTGCTTCATCCAGAGTGGATAGAAGTCTATCAAAGCCAACAGTTGAAGGAAGCAGATTGCGACCGTATGCGAATGTCATGTTTAACTCCTTTTAAGCAAGTTGAAAACAACTAGCCCATTTGGCGCTAGTCTGTGTATTATATAGTATTCGCAGTAGGATTGTCAAGTACTTTTGTGCCTGTAGAACCAAATCCACCTTTACGATTTGTGTTATCGCGTGTTGGTCTTGTCTTTACTTCTTCAAATGTCGCTCTATTATTGCGTACAAGTTCGCCTTGACAAATTCTAGACAGATTTGGAATAACAATATTTCTTGTTGTAGTATTCGTCAACATTACATATGTTTCTTCCATGTAATCCGAATCAATCACACCCTCGGCGTTTGCAAGTGTAAGGCCTTCCTTGAGAGAAAGTCCCGAGCGAGGATGAATGCGTACAGAATACTCCTTAGGAATATCAAAGATCAATCCAGTTGGTGCAAGCACACGATCTCTTGAACATATCGTTACACCACCATCGCTTGTTAGTAAACGAGTGAACTTCTTTCCCGTATCGTCGTATCCCTCAAATGCCATCTTATCAAATGTGCATAGAAAAATGTCAAAGCAAGCAGCATCAGTCGTTGAATATATTGGTGCTTGTGCTTCAGGATGCAGCTTGTAATACTTCAATTTTGTTGCCATGATATAAACTCCGTCAATTATTCGGTTTCAATTTTCTTTTTACCAATATTATATTTTGCTACAAGTTGCCAATCGTTTTTATCTTTGAAGGCCAGTATCTTGATTTGATTTAGTGGTGATATTGGATCTGCTGTTCTTTCTGGCTTTACTAGCGCAACAAGTGCCCATTCTGCCAATAGATTTGCAATTGAGTTTCTTCTTGCAATATCACCTTCTGAGAAATTTGTTGGCTTGCCATCAAGTGCAAACAACTCCTTGAAATGTGCGATATAGTATTTGCCCTGTTTGTGAAGAATGTGACAAGACTGATAGAGTATCTGATCCTTCTTTGAAGCTACGCCTATTCTGGTCAATGTTTCCTTGACCTTCAGGAAGTCATCACGTTCTTTTAGAGTCACCTCCACCATGTCTTCTACGCTCCACATTACCAACTCCACCTTTTTTTGTTATAGTTATTATATGATCAACCTGATCAGTGGAGAGAAGACGCATTGCCTCTAATGCCTTTGCGCTGGAAAACTGATAGTACTGTTTTACGGCCTCCAGAATATCATTCTTCTCTTTCTTGACCCACGGCTGAAACTTGCGTTTCATAGATCTTATACTATTTAGATAAAAATGATATTGTAGATTTTCGTCCAGTCCGTGCCTACTATTCATTTCATTGGCGTGGAGTATAGAATCCACATGATATGATAGCGCACGATTGACCACAAATGCGTTATACGACTTTTTAAAGTCTGGCTCATCTGACAAATCCTTCTTTGTCTTTTGAATTGATGGTAGAATATCCTTGAATAGATCCATTATGCAAAAAATCCTTCCAAATTACTCTCAAGCTGCTTTCTTCTAGCTTGAGAATATGAGTCTTTCCTTCTCAAATCATTTCCAATAACTACCTTGTGATCTGAATTTAGTAGCGGAATCTGACCAAACTTATTTGAATATGCTAGAATTATATTGCTTTCCATTGCCTTCAACCATGCCCTAATCTCACCATCTTTTATTGTCTTTCTAGGGCGCATAACACACAATGCAACCTTATCTACATTATTGACACCATATAACTCATGATAAAGATTATACATCTTTTCTTCAGTCAAGATATTGGTGTTGAGCCTCTTGATATGTGTAGATATTCTTTTATGCAAGATACTTTGTGACCAATATGAATTATTTACAGTATCACGTTTTCTATCATGATGAAAATCTACATATGATTCACTCTTGCCCGCCATTCCAAAATATTGAGTTTCTTCCATCATATGTGGCCACATGTTGTCTTTTGGTAAAGACTTCATTGGCTTTGTAAATGCATATACTCCGTAAGGAACATTGACGATCTTTTTGATATCAGCTCTAGTCATGAACATCCAAGATAGAATCTTTAGTTCAGACTCTACAATATCACGAAAAATACTCACTTGAACGAACACTCCATCATGAGGGTTGTCAAACATGCAACCATATTGATTTCTTGATCAGCAACAAAAGCCGACTTGTACTGATAATCCGCCAACACAATCACAGTCTGTGGAATAGACTGTGGCTGCATGATATCATACATTGCATCATAGATTTGACGAAAGATCTTGTTTTGATCAGCATCAGAGTTTGTTGCAACCCACTTACGCATGGATGTGAAGTCTTTCTCCTTCAAGAAACCAACAAGTTCCTTGAGATTGACATCACCAACTTGTGCAAGCACACCAGAGTCAATCTCGCCACGAACTGCATATCTCTGCAACTCATTCAATACACGACGATAGTCTGGGAAATGCTTTTGAATGATCTGAACAAGAGCACCATTGACATACTTGACCTTTTCTTGATCAAGGATGTGCTGGATTTTCTTTAGAAAGCCAGCAGCCATCTTTACCTTGTTGCCATTCTTGATCTTGAACTCAATCACAGAACAACGTGAATGAATGGCTTCAATCAAGCGAGCCTTGTAATTACAGGTAAAGATGAAAGAACAATTAGATGCAAATTCTTCAATGGCAGCTCGCATGGCAGCTTGTGCTTCTGGAGTTAGATAGTCTGCTTCATCAATGATGACAACTTTTCTACCACCAGAAAAACTCATAGAAGATGCATAAGTCTTGATCTTGGTGCGAAGAACATCAATACCTCTCTCATCCGAACCATTGATAACCATGAAGTCACAACCAACTTCATTACACATGGCCTTGGCTATGGTTGTCTTACCAACGCCAGGACCACCTGTCAAAAGAAGATTTGGAATGCTCTTCTGATTCACATATTCTTGAAATGCACTCTTGATGCTTTCTGGCAGAATACAATCTGCGACTTTCTGTGGGCGATACTTTTCAGTCCACAAGAATTGATCGTTGTTAGCCATTCCAAATCTCCATGATCACTTTTTGTTGGTGATCGTCTCGTATGTGCTTTCAAAGTCACGATTTTCCTGTAGATCCATTTCAAAGGATCTTTGATAATGTGTCTTTGCAATACGACGCAATAGCTTCTTAGGAAAACCTGTTTCCTCATGAATCCTATTGACTGTCTCTTTTACAAGATCACGCTCGGTAGCAACTCGTGTCATGCTATCATTGATGACATTGACAGCATCAACAATCTTCTTGATCTCCTCTGGAGCCAGAGAAGGAATACCACTATTGTTTCCAATTGTAGACATTGATCACTCCTTTGTCTTTTCAGTTGCAATCCAATACTTGAGTGTAGAGTTCTTTGCAGAGAATGTGATAATACCCTTGGTAGCCTCAACCTTGTAATCTGCTGAAAGCAGCTTGATGTTTTCCGTACGAAGAACAAACTTGTACGTCTCACCATTACCATCAGCAATCGTGAGTTTCTGTGTATGTGATGCATCATTTGTAGAATCAAATGTAGTTACATACACCTTTTTTCCATCACTTTCAATAGATACGTTTGGCTGCTGAAGTACTGCAGCACAACGTAGTACCCATTCAAGATCAACTTCCGTAAGATCAAACGATACTATTGCAGCTGGTACAGTCAGCTTCTTATCCGGAGGAACAACAATCATTCCTGCATCAGTATAACGAAATGTAATCGTTGAACGACCATTGTTACCAGAAATAACAAGTTGCTTGTCTTGAAAAGCGATCTCGGGGCTTTCATTGCTAAGAGAAAGCACACTAATCAAATTAGGAAGATCATAAATGCCAAAATCCATAGGAAAACTTTCCTTGATCGTGGCTTCAGCTAAGATGTTCTTCTGCGGCGAAATAGTTGCAACTACATCACCTTTCCTGAATACAATTCCCTGATTGATTTGAGAGAAGTTCTTCAAGACATTCATTGTCTCTTGTGAGAATTTCATAATAAAACTCCGTGGTTATATGAAGATAATAGTATCACTTTATCTTGGTGGTGTCAAGCACTCAAGCATCAATTCAATGTCATTTTCAAGATCTTCCAAAGACCCATCATTTGGAATTGTATAATCGGTCTTGTATCCCATCCATGCCCACTCTGAATAATGTGCATCTGGTTTTACACCAGAATCTCCATTATTGTACATGCAGGCATGAATATACCAATCCGCGGGTTTTCCGCGTTGAATCTCTACAATCTTTCCACCCATCTTGTGAATGGAATCAATTTCGTTTGGAAAACGAACATCTGTAATCACATAATCATGATTCGATTCGATTCGTCTTTCAAGACACGCAACCCAAAAGTCTGAGTGTATGCACTCTCGCATACACTCAGTACCAATAAGCTGCAATATCAAACGAGGAGTAATGTCTTTACCAAATCTATTGGACCACCACTCGTCTTTTATCTCACGAAATTTGCGTGACTCAGGCGTATCGCCTTCAAGTAAATGTCTTGGCCAATCAAAAAGATGAGAGGTAATATGCTTTAGAGGTGCAGCGAAGCTTTCGCAAAAAAAGCCTCGCTCCAACAGTATATTGCCAGCAGTTCCTTTACCGCTACCAATATTACCAACAAATCCAATGATCATATACGTCCTGTATATTGTGCAATTCTAGTAAGATCACCAGTGAACGCATATGTACCAACATGCTGCGTCTTCATCCATGGGCACAACCAAATATTGATGCCGATTTTACGGCACATCTGACAGAAGAAATAATCTTCCGAAAGATATCTCTCGGATGAACCAGGTGCATTTGGACCACGATCAATGATGGTGTCAAAATATGCATGAATGTATCGCGAGCCATCAAAATGCTTTTGACCAACATGATCTGGCTTGTAACGATACTCTGGATATGCGTCTTCAAACTTCTTGAAGACCTCTCGCTTGATCATCATGAAACCTGTTCCGATTTCCATGACTTCAAGTGGTTCAGTAATTGAGAACTGCTTTGTTCCAGCTACAGGATTGAATACGAATTCACCAACCAATCCTTCAAGTTCTCCAGCATCAATGTCGGGCTTGCTTCTTACAGCGTTTGCAACATTACCCCAATTGATTGACTTCTTCGGATATGGTCCACCAATGATGTCCTTGTCAAGTGCAAGTAGCGTGACAACATCTTGTGGGTTG
>SXGQ01349074.1_pt1 | contig 19860 bp, 22 predicted proteins | sample 3178371 | NCBI WGS metagenome assembly SXGQ01 (sample SAMN11356859, study PRJNA531348) | freshwater metagenome | isolation source: freshwater sample F1-20 | place: China: Fuxian Lake, Yuxi | collected 2017-12-25 | reverse complement strand
GTTCACCGGTGTGTCCGGTGAGTACGTGCCGGTCGCCGAGACGGTCGAGAGCTTCGAGGCCCTGATCAATGGTGAACTCGACGAAGTTCCCGAGCAGGCGTTCTTGAACGTCGGTGGCGTCGAGCAGGTGCTCGCCAAGGCGAAGGCCCTGCAGGAGACCGCCTGATGTCGTCCGAGGCCGCCGGCTTCCGAGTGGAAGTGGTCTCGCCCGAACGCGTTCTGTACGCGGGCGATGCGAGCCAGATCATCACGCGCACCATGGGTGGGGGAGAAATTGCCTTCCTTCCCGGTCACGTGGCGTTCCTCGGTGCCCTCGTCGAGAACCATACGCGCGTTTACCAGACCGACGGCAAGGTCGTCGACGTTGCGGTGCACGGAGGGTTCGTCGAAGTGTCGAACAACACCGTCACCATCCTCTCTGACGGTGCGGAACTCGCAGGCGAGATCGATGTCGATCGCGCTCGTCGCGCCAAGGATCGCGCTGAAGAGCATCTTCGCGGTGACCACGACGCCGAAACCGAAGGCGCCCTGCGTCGCGCACATGCGCGGCTTTCTGCGGCCGGCGGTCTGACCGGTGCAAACGTCGGCCACTAGGCCGATGGCCACGTTTCCCTTCCGTCGGGCGCTCGTCACGGGAGCCTCGGCAGGCATCGGTGAACGTTTCGCGCACATCCTCGGTGGCGCGGGTGTGCCGTGCGTCGTCGTTGCGCGCAGAGGAGACCGACTGCGCGATCTTGCCGACCGCTATGCGGGTTTCGAGGTCCTCGAAGCCGACCTACAGGACGATGAGGGTGTTGGTGCGGTCGCTGCGCGCATCGCGTCGACTACTGATCCGGTCGATCTTCTCGTCAACAACGCCGGTTTTGGCAGCAGCGGTCTTTTCCATGAGGTCGAAGTCGAACGGGCGACCGGTCAGGTGGACCTGAACGTGAAGGCCCTCGTCGCCCTCACCCATAGTGCTGTGAATGCCTTCCGCGCGCGCGGTGGCGGCCACGTTCTCAATGTCTCGAGCGTGGCAAGTTTCCAGGCCAGCCCGAACATGGCCGTTTACGCCGCGACGAAAAGCTTCGTCACCAGCTTCACCGAAGCAGTACACGAAGAGAATCGCGCCCACGGCGTGAAGGTGAGCGCGCTCTGTCCCGGGTTCGTTGCAACCGAGTTCCAGGCGGTGTCCGGTGGCGCCGATCGTTTCACGCGCACTCCACGAATCCTGTGGCTGAACGCCGACAAGGTGGCACTCGCCGGTCTCAACGGAGTTGCAAAGAATCGGGCCATCGTGGTGCCCGGGTGGCAGTACGCATCGCTGCCAATCCTCGCGAAGTTGACACCGCGCCTCGTGCTGCGTCGCATCGCCGGCAAGATCGTTTGAGTACGCCTCGAAAGAAACAAAGCCTCACTTCGCGTGATGGACAAGTGCACAAATCAGGTACAAATGATTTTCGGTAAACGAGAGATGGCGTGTCAGCATCTCCACGACGCTGGGTGCTCCGGTTCATTGAGTGAGAGGGCTGTGTCTTGGGATTTCGATCGATCCTCATTTTCGGTGAAGTGACGACGCGGCTCACGGTTGCCTACGTCGCCGCGGACAAGGTGCCTGGAACGGTGCGACTCATCGCCCGCTTTTCCGGTGAATCCCGTCCCGTTCCGGCGACAGAGCCCATTGACGTCTTGATCGTGGGACGGGAATTCATCGAGGACGTGCCGAGTCTTCTCGCCAATTCGGTGCTGTGTTCGATGACGGTGCCGCTCACGTGATTCGTTCCATCGGTGAGGCTTTCGAGACAGTTGTCGAGCCCCTTGCCCGAGACAGAGACAGCGTTCAGATGGTGGCAGACAAGATTTGGATTTCGGACAAAATCGACCGTGGAATCGTGCAGATGATCGCCGCTGGTTACTCGGATCGGGGGATCGCGGAATTCATCTGTTTGAACCACCAAACGGTGAGGAACCACGTGAGCAGGATCCTCGGCGAGACGGGGGCCCGCAATCGAACACACCTTGCAGCGATCTGCCTCGCGGCGATCCATGCCGGGACGTCGCCGCTCGATCATGAATTACAACCGGCTCAGTCACGAGAGAACTTGCGCAGACACCGTAGGGAGGTGTGAGTGCAGTGAACTACTAGCCGTAGTTCACTGCGCCTATTACGTGGACTACTAGCCGTAGTTCACTGATGCATACGTGCCGAGTTTGTCGAGGCGGTGGTGTGCGTCGATGAGACGCACGGTGCCCGACAGCGACCGCATGACGAGGCTCTGCGTGTGGGCGCCGCGCGAGTCGAAGCGGACACCGCGCAGCAATTCACCGTCGGTGACGCCGGTCGCGGCGAAAAAGCAGTTGTCGCCGCGCACGAGATCATCGGTGGTGAGCACCTTGGACAGGTCGTAGCCAGCGGCAACCGCGGAATTGCGCTCTGCTTCACTGCGCGGCCACAGGCGTCCCTGAATTTCGCCGCCCATGCACTTGAGCGCTGCTGCCGAGACGACGCCTTCGGGGGTGCCGCCGATGCCGAACAGCACGTCGACGCCTGCCTCGTGCCAGGCGGTGGCGATGGCTCCGAAGATGTCGCCATCCTTGATGAGCTTGATGCGGGCGCCCGTACTGCGCACCTCTTCGATCAGGTCCTTGTGGCGGTCGCGGTCGAGGATCATGACCGTGAGGTCACGAACCGACTCGTTCTTCGCACGTGCGATCCAGCGAAGGTTCTGCGTGGGGCTGGCGGTGATGTCGATCGAACCAGCGGCGTCGGGGCCGACGGCGATCTTCTCCATGTACATGCAGGGACCCGGATCGAACATCGTGTTGCGCTCCGACACTGCGATGACCGAAATCGCGTTGCCGAGACCCAGCGAGGTGAGCGTGGTGCCATCGATCGGGTCAACTGCAACGTCCGTCTTCGTGCTGCTGCCGTCGCCGACCGCTTCGCTGTTGAAGAGCATCGGCGCGTCGTCTTTTTCGCCTTCGCCGATGACAACGAGCCCATCCATCGGCACGGTCGCGAGCACCGTGCGCATCGCTTCGACTGCGGCACCGTCGGCACCGTTCTTGTCGCCGCGGCCGACCCAGCGTGACGCGGCGAGTGCGGCGGACTCGGTGACGCGCACCAGTTCGAGGGCAAGGTTGCGGTCGGGTTTCTGGACTTGGCTGTCGGGCATGGACCCACGGTAGTTCCGCCATTGGTCGCGACCGATACCCTCGGCTCGTGGTCGGACCGAGTGTTGCGCGATGCCTCGCACAGCGTGATCTGACCGAGCCACGCCTTGACCCGACGGGGACGCGGGTCGCGTTCGGGGCGGCCCACGACGGGGTCGGGACGCTGCGATTGATCGAACTCGCCGACGGGTCGGAGCGCGAGTGGCCGCTGTCAGCCACGCCGGCGCTCGCGCGCGGCATGGGAGGCGGGTGCTTTCGATGGCTTCCGGACGGGTCGGGCATCGTCTATGCGGCAAAGGACGGTGGTGTGTGGGAGGCGACGCTTCCCGTTGCCGGCGAGGCCGTGGAGCCGTGTCGTGTCGACACTCACCACGAGGGATCCCTCACCGCATTGCACGGCGTCGCACTGTCCGACGACGCGCGTTTCGTTGCAGCAATCGATTCATTGACCTCCGTGGTGATTGTCGAGCGGGCGAGTGGTGTGACACGCAAGGTCGTGCACCAGCATTCGTTTTCCCTCGACCCCGTGTGGCACGGCGACACGGTGTACTGGCAATCGTGGTCGCAGCCGCACATGCCCTGGGACGAGGCAGAGATCTGGTGTGCGACGGCGCCCGACTTTCGTGCCCGGCGGGTGGTGAGGCTGCGCGACGTGTCGTTGCAACAATGCGCAGTGTCGCCGTCGGGTGAGCTAGGTGTGATGAGTGACGTCACGGGATGGGTGCGGCCGGGGGTGGTCGATGGTGGTGTCGTCGAGCCGTTGCCGATCAGCGGTGAGCCATGCGAATGCGCGGGCCCGCAATGGGGCGGAGGCCTTCGTTCCTGGTGTTGGTCGCCCGACGGTTCGCGTTGGCTCGTCGCCCGCAACCTGTCGGGTTTCGGCGATCTTGCAACCGTCGATCGCGCGACGGGGGAAGTGACGACCTTCGCGCGCGCGGTGCACGGGGCAGTGTCGTGGTCGGCCCACGGAATCACGGCCCTGCGGTCGGGGGCAATCACGCCAACTCAAGTCGTGTACTTCGCCCCCGACACATTCGAGCGTCGCATGCTCGCGACGTCTGAACTGCCCTGCGACGACGGACCGTGGTCGTCGTTCGATCTGGTCGAACCGACGATCGGGGTCGTCGATGGGATCCCGTACCGACTGTTCGCTCCAGATGAAGCATCGGAAACCTCTCCGTTGTTGGTGTGGGTGCACGGAGGACCAACAGATCAGTGGCAGGTCACATTCATGCCGCGCATTGCACATTGGGTGGGCCGCGGTTGTCGAGTGTTGGTGGTCGACCACCGAGGCACGACGGGTCATGGGCGCGAGTTCCAGCAGGCGTTGAACGGCCACTGGGGCGAATGTGATACCGCCGATGTCGTCGCCGTCACGCGTCACGCGCACGCAGCCGGTTGGGGGACGCCCCGTCGAACGGTGGTTCTGGGTGGTTCGGCGGGAGGTTTTGCCGCGTTGAACGCTGCAGGCACCGATCCGGGTCTCTTCGCCGGCGTGGTGGCTTTGTACCCCGTGGTCGACCTCGCGAATGCCGCCGAGCGTTCATGGCACTTCGAGCAGCATTCGATCGCGGTGCTCGTGGGGGATTCGCCCGACAACGTCGATCTTTACCTGGCTCGTTCACCTTTGTCGAAGATCGACGCGCTGTCGCGGGTGAGGGTGCTGCTGATGCACGGTGATCTCGACGAAGCTGTCCCTTTCGACCACAGCGTGCTCATAGCGGATCAACTGCGACGTCGCGGCGGCGATGTCTCCTTGCACGTCTTTGAAGGTGAAGGTCACGGCTTTCGCAAGCACGCCAACCAGGAACGCGAATACGCGTTGATTGGTGACTTCCTGCGGACGTTGTAGCGTTCCCGTTCATGTCCGACTGGAACCCTCTCGACCCCGACGCGGAGAGCGTTCACTACGACCTTTCCGATTGGTCACTCGACCAGCGCGCCGCCGTTGCGGAAGTTTTTGCCGAGGCCGAGGTTCCGCATGCCTGGGTGGGCGACGAAGTGGTCGTTCCTGCCGAGTTGGAAGAGGCCGCCGACACGCTGCTTGACCGCCTCGAGCAGGAATTCGCGGTCGACGGCGGGGCCTTCGTGCGACGCGGTTCTGCAGCTGCGATCGATGAGGCCAGCGACGACGAAATCACCGAATACGAACTCGACGAGTGGGCCGACAACGAGCGCTCGCGTCTCAGTGAGTTGTTGGTTGCCTCGGGCATCCCGTTCAAGTGGGAGGGTGCGCTTCTCGTCACGCTCACCGACTTCGAGGACACGGTCGACGAACTTCTCGACGCAGTCGAAGCGGGTGACGTCACGATCGTCGACTCCATCGGTCCGCGCGGTGCCACGGTGTCGGCTGGTGGGTCGGAGTTGTCGGGCGAAACGCTGACACGGATGTTCCTCGCCGCCGAACGCCTGCAGCGCGACCCGCTCGACGCGAACGGTCTCGCGTCGTTGGTTCAGGTGCTCGAAGACGTCGAGGATGGCGGTGTTCCATTCGGGGTTCCCGTACCCGCGTGGCGTCAGGCGGTTGAACTGGCCGATCAACTGGCCGAGGCACTTGCGGGCAGTGAAATTCCCGATGAAATCGGTGCGATGGAAGTCGCACAGCGATTGTTCGTCACGCTGAGGCCCCACGTCTGATCCGCCACTAGCGTCGCGCGCGATGCTGCTGGCTGAACTCGAGATCTGGCATTCCCGTCCCATCACGCCGACACGGCGTGTGGCGCTCGGCCATCTCGTGTTGCCGGCGGACCCGACACCGGGCTTCGGTGGGGTCCTGCTGGGTGCGGTGATCGCGCGACACCTCTTCGAGGTCGACGACGATCTGCACCCCGACATCCAACGCCTCATTCTCGAGGTGCAGCGCGGTGACCGTGTCGTGCAGCCGCGCCTGCGACACCGTTTCCAGGTCGATCGTCACGGATTATCGCGCAGCGTGCACCGGTTGATGGGCGAGGACGACGCTGCCGAGTTCGTGTTCGGCACGAACGGCAACCCGCTGCAGCAGGTGCTCGGCGCCATCTACGCCCTCGAACGCCTCGAACCGGCGACTCGCCGAGCGCTCGGCCCGGTGTTGGTGCGTTCGATGTCGTGGCGTGGGCCGATCGGGGCATCGTTCATTTCCTACCTCGTTGGCAACGCGACGAATTCGGTGTCCGCTCTCGCCGACCCGCGCGCGTGGGCACTCGAGGTGCTGGGTTTCCCGGCCGGCACGATCAAGCCCTCGAAGCGCGAGATCACCCAGCGCTTCCGTGACAAGTTGCGTCTGGTGCATCCCGACCACGGTGGTGCACAAGACCGCGCGAGCAGGGAGATTGCCGACCTCGCCGAGGCGCGCCGCGTGCTGACGAAACTCTGAGGCGCGCGTGAAGGCGAAAGGACTCGTGTTGTTTCCCGGTGCGGGCAGCGATCGGGAGCATCCGTCATTGCGTGTGATCGAGTCACGTCTCGCACCGCGACCCGTTGCGCGCATCGATTTTCCCTACCGCCGCGCGGGGCGCCGCGCACCCGACCGCGCACTCGTGTTGGTCGATTGCGTGGTCGACGAGGTGAAGACATTTGCCAGCGATATCGGCTGTCGCACGTCATCGCTCGTCATCGGTGGCAGGTCGATGGGTGGACGCATGTGTTCGATGGCGGTGGCCGATGGTTTGTCGGTGAAGGGTCTGGTTCTCGTCTCGTACCCGTTGCATCCACCCGTCAAGGCCGAAAAACTGCGCATTGAACACCTTCCGCGCATCACTGTGCCGACGCTCTTCGTTCACGGCACTAACGACCCCTTTGGCTCACCCGCCGAAATGCGCCGACACGTCCGCAAGGTGAAGGGTGATGTGACGCTTCGGTTCATCGAACGTGGTCGACACGATCTGAAAGGAAGCGATTCGTTGATCGCCGACATCGTCGCCGACTGGATGGCAAGTCTCTAGACCGCGTCCTCTGGGTTGAGTTCCTCGAGTTCGCGGTGTGCGGTTTCGGGGTAGAAGACCCACACCATCACCGCGATCACGACCGACACCGATGAGAACATCAACATCACCGTTCCGTACGACCAGTGGTGGTCGATCAGCGTGCCTCCGACGATCAGGCCGACGCTGCCACCCAGTAGCGCCGACACGGTGACGAGGAACGACGACGTTTGACGTTTCGCGGTGGGAGAAAGCTCGCCGCGGTACACGGCCATCGCGGGGTAGGCGGTTGCGGCGAACACGCCACCGACGACCGCGCACAGCCACATCAGCGGACCTCCCACGACACAGGAGAGCGCGATCATCAGTGCACCGACGGGGATGCACGTCGCGGCGATGAGGCGCCGGCCGTAGTCGTCGGCCAGTCGCCCGCCGAACACGAGACCGAGTGCCGAGGGGATCGTGGTCACGAGCGTGAAGGCCGCGACGAGGGCTGCCGAATAACCGCGGACATCTTTCAGGTAGCGGTTCTGGAAGATCGACGCGGTGGCGAGAAAGACGTTGCCGAGGAACGCCACCACGAGGATGACTCCCTGTGTCCTGAAACGCCCCCTATCCCACACCCCCCTCGCCTTCAGGGTTCTCGGTGCGTGGCTACCCGTTTTTCGAGTCTTTTCACACCGAGAACCCTTGTGCGCGGTGAAGCGGGTGGTCTCGGACAGCCGGCGTGTCAGGCGCGCGGCGACGACCAGCCACACGAGCGAAACCACATAGACGATGCGCCAGCCATCCTCGCCGGCATCGGCGAGGGGAAGCGCGAGGACGGCGAGGCCTGCACCGAGACCACTGGCAAGAGCGAGGATGCTCAAGCCGTACGCGCGGGCATTCTTCGGCATCTCTTCGACTGCGACGACGAGAAGCGCGACATCGAGCGCAAGACCGAGTGGTCGTGCAATCGTTTGGTTCGCGGTGAGCAACCAGAAGTTCGGCGCAAGGGCACCGAGCGCAGCCACCAATGGGGCGACCCAGGCGAGTCCGACGATGATCCGCCGGCGTCCGATGCGATCGCCCAAGACTGCGAGAGGAATGGCAATGATGATGCCGAACCGCACGATTGCGCCGGCAATGCCCTGGCCCTGTTCGCCGACGTCGAACGCCTCTGCCGCGTAGGTGACCGTCTGGGTGAAGAGCGTGTTGATAAAAGCGCTCGCCATCGACGCTGCAGCCAACAACGCGAGCACGAGAACCTCGCGCTCGTTCAACTCTTGGGGTGGCGCCCACCACGGGCGTTTGTCGCGGTGTGTGCGGCGTGCGAAGTGTCGACCGATCAGCGGTGTGAACATCCACCAGAACCACGGGATGTCGACAGACCACGTGGTGGTCTCGGTCGCGCCACCGTCGGCGCGGCGCGCCACGCGGCGTTCGTAGCGAGTGAAAGGTCCGTTGTGCTGTGCAAACGTGGACGAGTCGGAAGAACTTTCTTCGGGCGCCTCGACCACGACGTCGGCATAGGGCGTGAAAATGAGGCCAAATTCCGCGTGGTTCGGCCCGATTTCGCGCTGGGTGACATGTGTTCTGCAACCCACACCCGTGCGAATGATCGGGTCGCCCATACCGGCGGGAGCATACTGACACGGTGACTGCGTCGCGTATCCGGGTTCGCCCGGGGAACAAACTGACCGGAGCCGTCGACGTGCCCGGTGCGAAGAACTCGGTCCTCAAGTTGATGGCCGCGTGTCTGATGGCCGACGGCGACTTCACGTTGACGAACGTCCCCGACATCGCCGACGTCGTCACCATGTCCGATCTTCTCTCGGCCATCGGTCTGCGCATCGACCATGACACGGCGCATGGAAAGCTGACGATCACCAATCCGGGTGGCCTCAGCCTGGTGGCGCCGTACGAACTGGTCGAGCGCATCCGTGCCAGCATCAACGTGCTGGGTCCGTTGCTCGGTCGCTTCGGTGAGGTGCGCATCGCCCTGCCGGGTGGCGACGACTTCGGGTCGCGACCCATCGACATGCATCTGAACGGCCTCATGCAAATGGGGGCCGAGTTCACGATCCGCCACGGCGACGTCCATGCCTTTGCCGAACAACTTCACGGTGCCGACATCACACTCGACTTCCCGAGTGTCGGCGCAACCGAGAACCTCATCACCGCGGCCGTGTTCGCAAAGGGCGCCACGACGATCGACAACGCGGCGCGCGAGCCCGAGATCGTCGACCTGTGCAACATGCTCGTCGCGATGGGAGCGTCGATCGAGGGCATCGGGTCGACGACCATCAGCATCCACGGCGTCGAACGAAATGCGCTGCGACCCACCACTCACGCGGTCATCCCAGACCGGGTGCAGGCGGCCACGTACATCGCCGCCGCGGCGATCACCGGTAGTGAAGTGCTCGTTCGCGGAGCGCTTCCCGAACACATGGAGATGCTGCTGCGTCGATTCGACGACATGGGCATCACTGTCGAACCGCAGCACAACGGCGTGCTCGTCGTCGGGCCCGAAAAGCTGAAATCGATCGACGTCGTCACCTTGCCGTTTCCGGGCGTGGCAACCGACTACAAGCCGCTCGTCGTCACTTTGCTGGCGGTCGGCGACGGGGTCGGCATCGTCACCGAGAACCTCTATCCGGGTCGCTTCCGCTACGTCGACGAATTGGGCCGTCTCGGGGCCAATATTCGCACCGATGGCCACCACGCCGTCGTCCGTGGCGTACCGAGGCTGTCGGGTGCCCCGGTGCGTGCGCCCGACATTCGCGCGGGTGCGGCCCTCGTCGTCGCGGGTTTGGTCGCAGAGGGAGAAACGGTGGTCAGCGACGTCCACCACATCGACCGCGGTTACGACGACCTGGTCGGTCGCCTTGCCTCACTCGGCGCCGACATCACCCGCGTCTGACGATTTCGTCCGCGAGTTCTTGCGCACGCGCACCGTCGCGACCCTCAGCAAGCCGACCATCACGACAATGGGCACCATGACCCAGAGGATCTCGTCCCAGCCACCCTGGTGGGCCAGCAGGCCGACACCGAAGTGCGCAGACAGACGCTCGACCGCCGTAACCGTGAAGATGCCAGGAACCATGGTAGGAAACACTGTGTCACCGTTCCGTTCAAGGCAACAATTCAGCCGTTCATCTGGTTGAATTTCACCCGTGTCGGACACCGTGAGCGCCCCCCAAACCGGACGTATGCGTCAGCAGGTGGAAGAGACCATCGAGGTCATCCGCCCCGCCTTGCATGCCGATGGTGGCGACATCGTCCTTCGTGATGTGAACGAAGAAACCGGCATCGTGTCGGTCACGTTGATCGGCGCATGCGGAACCTGTCCTGCATCGACGCAGACATTGAAGGCCGGCATCGAGCGCATCATGCGCGACCGGGTCGACGGCGTCACCGAAGTGGTGGCGGTCGACTGATGGCGGCACGCAGCAGGGACCCGAAAGAACTCTTCGACGCAGCCACCGCCGGAGATCGTGCCTCGCTCGCGCGTCTTTTGTCGTTGATCGAACGCGGTGGCGAGGATGCACGCACCGTCGGCCGCCTCAGCTATCCGAAATCGGGCAGCGCCTACACCGTCGGTCTCACCGGCGCACCGGGTGCGGGCAAGAGCACGCTGACGAGCGCAGTCATTGGTCATCTGCGCTCGCTCGAAATCGAGGTTGCCGTGGTGGCCATCGACCCGTCGTCGCCGTTCACGGGCGGGGCGATTCTCGGTGACCGCGTGCGCATGCAAGACCACGCCACCGACCCCGGAGTCTTCATCCGCTCGATGGCGACGCGTGGTCACCTCGGTGGTCTGTCGCTCGCCACGCCCGAGGCGATTCGGATGCTCGATGCCGTCGGTCGGCGCTGGGTCCTGGTTGAAACCGTCGGCGTCGGTCAGGTTGAAGTCGAAATCGCGGGCAAGGCCGACACGACCGTTGTCGTGCTGAACCCCGGCTGGGGTGACTCCGTCCAGGCCAACAAGGCCGGCCTCATGGAAATCGCCGACGTCTTCGTCATCAACAAGGCCGACCGCAAGGGCGTCGAGGAAACTCGACGCGACATCGAACAGATGCTCGACCTCTCCGACCTGTCGCACGATGCGTGGCGTCCGCCCATCGTGACCACGGTCGGCTCGACGGGCCAGGGTGTGTCCGACCTGTGGGACGCCGTGCTCGCACACCGCGCCAATGCCGAGACGTCCGGGCAGCTGGCCGAACGTCGCGCCTTTCGCATGCGCGAGGAACTGCGCGAGATCGTCGCCCGTCGCCTCGAGGCAAAGGCTCGTGAGATCTGTACGGGTGATCGTTGGGACAAACTTCAGGACGAGGTTCTCAGTCACACCATCGACCCGTGGAGCGCCGCCGACGAAATGCTGCGCCCCGTCGGCGCCTGACTCCGACGGCTAACGTCGCCGACATGAGCAACGGACTCGTCGACCTCGAGATGCGTGACGATCGCGTCGCGGTCATCACACTGAACAATCCCAAGGTGAACGCGCTGGCAAAAGGCGTGCTCGACGACCTGCAGGAGATCGCGCACGAACTGCATGCAACGAGACCGGGAGCCGTCGTCATCACCGGAGGAGAGCGGATCTTCGCCGCGGGCGCCGACATCTCCGAGTTCGGTGGCCCCGTCGAGGCGAAGCGTGTCGCCGACACCATTCATCGTGCTTTCGACAAGGTTGCGGCAATCCCCGCATTCGTGATTGCTGCGATCAGCGGCTACGCCCTCGGTGGTGGATGCGAGCTCGCACTCGCGTGCGACTACCGCATCGGCAGTACCAAGGCGGTGCTCGGCCAACCAGAGATTCTCCTCGGCATCATCCCCGGCGGAGGAGGCACCCAGCGTCTGCCGCGGCTCGTCGGCGCGAGCCGCGCGAAGGAACTGATGGTCACGGGTCGACAAGTGAAAGCCGACGAAGCACTGCGCATCGGCCTGCTCGACGAAGTCGTGGAACCCGAGGCACTCCACGAGCGCGCCTTCGCGCTCGCCGTCGAAATCGCGGCAGGTGCAACGGTCGCCTCTGCACTTGTCAAGCAGGCGGTCGACACCGGATTGAACATGCCGCTCGCGGGTGGTCTTGCGGGGGAGAAGGACCTCTTCGTCGAGGTGTTCAAAACCAACGACAGCCAACGCGGCGTGAAGAGCTTCCTCGAAAATGGGCCGGGCAAAGCCGTCTTCGAAGGCAACTGACGACTGGTCGGGAATCATCGGGCCGGCACTCGGCCTGGGATTCGCCGTCTTCGCGTTCGGTTTGTCGTTCGGTGTCATGTGTATCGACGCCGGCGGCAGCGTTCCGAAGGCGATGGCGATGTCGCTGTTCGTCTTCACCGGCGCATCACAGTTTTCGGCCGTCAGTGTGGTTGCGGCGGGGGGCAGTGCAATCAGTGCAGTGGCCGGGGCGCTCATCCTGGCCTCGCGCAATGCGGTGTACGGCGTCGCCGTCGCACCGTCGTTAGCTGGGTCTTTGCCCTACCGTCTCTTTGCCTCGCAATTCACCATTGACGAGACCACGGGCATGACGCTGGCTCAGGACACACCCACGCGCAGCCGCCGGGCGTACTGGGTCACCGCGGCGAGCATCTATCTGTTCTGGAACCTCGCGACCTTCATAGGGGCCGTTGCGGGTAGCAACATCGACACCGAAAAGTACGGCCTCGATGTCGCCTTTGCCGCGGCATTCGTCGGCATGCTCGCACCGCTCGTGCGTTCACGGCGTGCGCGTCGCGTCGCCGCTGCCGGAGCCGTGGTGTGCATTGCCGCAACACCATTCGTGCCCATCGGTGCGGGCATCATCGGTGCCGCACTCGTCGCCCTCGTCGGGCTGAGACCCGGCACAGAGCGCGCGGCGCCGGTGTCGAAGGGTGGGCCCGCATGACCTGGACGTTGATCATCGTCCTGTCGCTCGGCGCGTATGCGCTGAAGGCCGCCGGTCTGGTGGGCGTTGGAGTGCGCGACTTTCCGGCACCCGTGCGCAACGTCATCGCCCTCGTACCGGCGGCCGTGTTGTCGGCGCTCATCGTGAAGGACACGTTCACGAACGGCCACGATCTCCAGATCGACGCTCGCGCGGTGGGTGTCGCGGTCGCATGTCTGGCCGTGTGGCGGAAGGTGCCGTTGTGGCTGGTGATCGTGCTGTCGTGTGCAGTTACTGGAACAGTGCGCGCAATTTCTTGAGGTTGCGACGCCAGATCGCCTTCATCACGATGTTGCCGCCGATGACCTCGCCGAGGCGCCCACCGAGCCACCACGGGAAACGCAGTTCCTCGCTCCACGTGAACCGACTTGTCGAACCATCGCCGACGGACTCGATCGTGAAGCGCCCGGTGCCGGTGACGAGACCCGTGTGGCGGACACCCATGACCGCTCCGGGTTCCCACTCGGTGATCTCCATGTGATCGACCAACTTGATAGGCCCCACCTTGGTGTCGCACAGGAACTTGGTTCCCACGCCGCGGGTTTGTTCGGTTTCGAAGCGAATCGCCACCGCGTCGGCCATCCAGTCGACGTGACGTTCCACGGGTTCGACGACCTCCCATACGCGCGCCGGCGTGGCAGGCAGTTCGATCGAAACGGTGATGCGCGACATCAGCGATTGTTCGCGCTGAGAAGTTCGAAGGCGGCGTCTTCGGGCGGCACGATGTTGATGAGAACTCCGGTGCCCTTTTCGAAGCCCGCCGTGGTGGTGAGCTTGGGCCACAGGTGCACGTGCCAGTGGAAGTTGCCCGCGTGGTGCGACGGTGCCGTGTGGAAGACCAGGTTGTAGGCGACGTCTCCGAGGGTGTTGTTCAGCATGCGGATGGCGTCGCGGATTGCGATGCCGATCGCGGTCAACACGTCATCGGACGAATCGGTGAGGTGGGCGTCGTGCGACTCGGGGATGATCAGCAGTTCATAGGGGCTGCCGCTCCAGTAAGGCGCCACGACGACTGCATGTTCGGACTCGAGAACGACCCTCTTGTTGTCGACACGTTCGGCGTCGATGGTGGCGCAGAGAATGCATCCACCCTTGAAGCGTTCGAAGGCACGCTCTTCTTCGAGAATCTCACCAGGCACGAACGGCAAACCGAGGATCTGTCCGTGTGGGTGCGAGAGCGATGCTCCGGCTTCGCGACCGTGGTTGATGAAAGCCTGCGTGTAGCGCACGTTCGGCGTGCGCGCGTGCTCGTCGAAGCGGCGACGCAACGCCGCCATGATGTTGCGGATCACGTTGTCGGCGAAAGTGCCGACACCCGAGGTGTGGTCGGGAGTGATGACGAACACTTCGTGGATGCCGCTCGCGTCGGCCATCGTGTGCACCGGACCGAGGTTGCGCACGGTGAGATTGCCGTCGCCTTCGAATGCGGGGAAGAGGTTCGGCACGACGCGAAGTGTCCACTTCCCCTCGCTGTCGACCTGTTCGAGCGCGGGTGGTGTGGCCTCTTCGTTGCCCGGACAGAACGGGCACGGTCGGCTGGGGTCGGCCTCGACCTGGGCGAGACGCGGTGCAAAGTCGGTCGGACGCTTGGCGCGATCGGCAACGAGGGTCACCCACCGGCCGGTCAGGGGGTTCAGTCGCAACTGGCTCATCTGGTGTTCAGCCTACGGCGCAAAACGCACACCTGCCGAGCACTTGTCGCAAGAAAGGGTCGGCGACCGAAGTCCTCCCAACGGTCCGTCACGACGAGGCCCGCGTCGTGTGCCATCCCGGCGAGCATCCGGGGCGTCACATAGCGGATGCGCCACGGCCGATCGCGCCCTGCGTCGTCCGTGAACCTTCCCGTCACCGTGTGTTCAACGGGGTCGATCGTGCTCGTGCTGACGACGAGTGTTCCGTCGGGTCGGCGGCGTTCTTCGATGAATTCGCCCGCAATGGCATGTTCGTCGTCGGGGAAGACCGCAAACTCGAGTGCGATCGCCCCGCCGGGCGTCAGTACCGCTGCGGCGTTGCGCAAACAGGCCCGCTGCGTCTCGTGGTCGGAGAGGTTGAAGAAGGTGTTGAAGGTGCAGAACACGATGGCGAAGGGTCCGCGGGGAAGGGGCGCGGACATGTCTCCCTGAACGATTTCACTGTGTGCTGCAGAGGCGGGTGCGGTCGACAACTTGGCGCGCCAGATCGCGAGCATCTCGTCGGACTCGTCGATTCCGACGATGCGTGCGCGGCCGCCGAGACGTGCAGCGAGCGGTACCGCGATGCGACCCGTACCGACACCGAGCTCCAACAGATCGCCTCCACCGGCGAGGCGCACGAGCGTGTCGACCGTTTCGTCCACGTTCGTCACCTTTTGGTACCAGTCGTCGTAGACGTCGGCAAACACACGACCGTACGTCTCGTCGCGGCGTTCGGGTTCGTGGTCCACGGGGCAACGGTAGATTGCACCCATGTCAGTCGGTGTCATCGATCGGGGTCTCATCTACCTCGATCACGCCGCCACGACCCCGATGCGGCCCGAGGCCATCGAGGCCATGCAGCCGTTTCTCGCCGATGTCTACGCCAATCCGTCGGGGTCGCATCGTTTTGCTCGTGATGCACGTCGGGCGATCGACGAGGCCCGCGATGCCGTTGCCGCCGTGATCGGCTGCAAGCCGGGTGAGGTCATCTTCAACGGTGGTGGCACCGAAGGCGACAACACCGCGATCTTCGGTGCGGTGCGGCGGATCCAGGCGACGGGTGGCGCGGCGACCGCCGTCTGCAGCGCGGCCGAACACCACGCGGTCCTCCACTGCGTCGAACACCTCGCACCGCGTGGTGCGGGAATCGTTGTTGGCACCGATGACGGTGGCTGCATCGCCACCGACGAACTGGCTGATGTCGTGCGTCGATTGGCGGCCGAGGGCACCGTTCCCGTCGTATCCGTGATGGCGGTGAACAACGAAGTCGGCAGCATCACTCCGCTCGACGAAGTGGCGCGGGTCGTTCGTGCCGGTGCGTCGAATGCGATTCTGCACACCGATGCGGTTCAAGCAGCGTGTTGGCTCGACCTCGCACCACTCACCGCGTCCGTCGATGTCCTTTCGCTCTCGTCGCACAAGTTCGGCGGCCCGAAGGGTTGTGGCGTCATGTTCCAGCGCGCCGGTGTCGAGATCGAGCCACTCATCTTCGGTGGCGGTCAAGAGCGCGACCGCCGCAGTGGAACGCACAACGTTGCCGGCATCGTCGCAACCGCGGCCGCACTCTTGGCCACCGCCGCGGAGCGCGCAACCGAATCCGCCCGCATCGCCGAATTGCGCAGCGAACTCGTCAGTGGTCTTCTTGCAATCGGTGGCGTCAGCGCCACCGTGCCGGCCGATCGTTCGGTGCCCGGTATCGCGCACCTCTGCATCGAGGGAATCGAGAACGAAGCCCTGCTGTTCCTCCTCGACGAAGCCGGCCTGTGCGCCTCTGCCGCTTCGGCGTGCGCCAGTGGCGCAATGGAGCCCTCGCACGTGCTCGCCGCCATGGGTGTGCCGCGCGAACTCGCCCGTGGTGCGCTGCGTCTCAGCCTCGGCCACACCACGAGACGCAGCGACGTCACCTCGGCGGTTGGCATCGTCGGTGCGGCCGTTGCCCGCCTGCGCAGCCACACCCGCGCCTGACGGTTGTCTCCTTAGACTTCACGGCGTGAAGGTACTCGTGGCCATGTCGGGTGGGGTCGATTCGTCGGTCGCCGCCGCCCTCATGCAGCGCGAGGGCCACCACGTCGTCGGTGTGACGATGCGGTTGTGGGGTGGTGAAAGCGACACTGGTTGTTGTTCGGTGTCCGACGTCGATGACGCGCGCCGCGTCGCGCAGCAGCTCGACATCGACCACCTCGTCTTCAACTTCTCCGACGACTTCCAGGAAAAGGTCGTCGATCCGTACGTGCATGCACACGCCACCGGCGTCACGCCGAATCCGTGCATCGAGTGCAACCGCAGCCTGAAGTTCTCGCGACTCACCGAGCGCGCCGATACCCTCGGTTTCGACGCCGTGGCCACGGGCCACCACGCGCGCCTCGTGCGCAACACGAACGGCGAGACGCGCGTGCACCGCGGTGGTGACGCCGCAAAGGATCAGTCGTACGTCGTGCACATGCTGACGGGTCGCGAACTCGAGCGCACTCTCTTCCCCGTGGGCGACATGACGAAGGCCGAGGTGCGTGCGCTCGCCGCCGAACTCGGTCTGCGCACCGCCACGAAGCCCGACAGCCAGGACGTGTGTTTCATCCCCACGACGGGCGGGCGCGAAACGTTCCTCGGCAAGCGCATACCGTTCCATTCGGGTCGTGTCATCGACACCGAGGGTCACGATGTCGGTCGGGTCGACGCCGTCGAACTTGTCACGATCGGCCAGCGTCGCGGTATCGGTCTGTACAAGACGGAAGCCAAGCGCTTCGTCGTCGACATCGACACCACGTCGCGCACCGTCGTCGTCGGCACCGAGAGTGATCTCCGGCGCACGGGCTTGGCTTTGCACTCGATGGTCTGGGCGGGTGGGTCACCCGAGTCTGGGCGTTACCGCGTGCAGTGCAGTGCGCACGGTGCGTCGTTGCCCTGCGCGGTCGAGGTGATCGATGGCGATCGCGTGCAAGTCACGCTCGACCAGCCGCACCGGCGCGTTGCTCCCGGGCAGAGCGCCGTGCTGTACGACGAGTCCGATGCCTATGTGGTCGCGGGTGGTTTGGTGAGCGCCGCAAGTGCGTGGCCCGCAAGCGTGGGCGCCACCGCGTAACTGCGCACGTGCACCGCATCGAGGGTGCCCAACATGCGCGCGAGATACGGACTGAGGGCCAGGTTTTCGGCTTCACGCATCGACACCAGCAGCAATGCCCCGCGTGTCACCCCGCTGAGGTCGAGTGCTTCACCCGGTGACTCGGCGATCCGTACCGAAGTCACCGCATTGGCCTTGACCATGAAAGTCTCGGCCAGCAGCAAATGATCGTGAACGACGACGCCGGCGGGTACGAGTACGAGCCAGCGCCGAGCAAATCGATGCAGACGGGTGGCTGCCACCCACACGAACGGTCCGGCAACCAGAACGAAGCACGCAGCCAGCCACCACACTTCGCCGGCGAGTGCGAAGAGAAGCGCGGCGACCGAACCCACCGCCAACACCCAGGCGAGAACGATCGGAGCAATCTGCGGAACGGGCACACGCAAGGGCAGCCTGGTTTCGGCGCCGTAGGCGGACGCCTGCACATGGGCGGCCGCGTAGTCGGGGAGAAAGGCCCCGAACGCGGCAACGACGCCGAGCGCGACTGCAACGAGAGGCCACAACACCGCTGCTTCGGCGAGGCCGGGGCGGGAGAGGGTCGCGACGACGAGGCCAACGACGGCGAGAGGTGCGAGCGAGCGGATTGCAGTGAGCGACACGGGCGACAGCCACGCAACAGCGCCGACGCCGACGACCCACACCAGCCACGCAGTGAGCGTGAACACAACCTGCGCGGTGCGCCCCGATGCCGCGACGGCATCTCCGATGGGGACGGGTACGAGGGCGAGGAAAACCCATGCGATGCGAACCATCCACACCGCGATGTTTCGTGCGTCGGGGCCCTTCTTCATTCCGTCAATGTTCTACCCGATTGGTACGGTGAAACCCGTGGCGTCGAAGCAGAACAAGTCCGGCAAGGCCGGCACGGCGGCGCGCATTGCCGAGCTGCGCGAACTGATTTCGCAGCACAACCAGGCCTATTACGGCCACGATGCGCCCGAGATCAGCGACGCCGAATACGACGACCTCGTAAGCGAACTCGCCGCACTCGAAGACGCGAACCCCGATCTCTTCAGCGCCGAGTCGCCCACGCAAACCGTCGGCGGTGCGACGGTCACCACGTTTGCCCCGGTCACGCACGCGATGCCGATGACCAGCCTCGACAACGCGATGGACGAGGACGAACTTCGCGCGTGGGGTGAACGCGTCGCCAAGGGTCTCGAAGGCGAGGCGGCCCGGTACGTCTGCGAACTCAAGATCGACGGACTCGCGATCAGTATTCGCTACGAGAACGGTGAACTCGTGCAGGCCGCGACACGTGGCGACGGTCGCGTGGGTGAAGACGTCACCGCGAACATCGCCACCATCGCCGCGGTTCCGAAGAAGCTCGTCGTGAAAAAGGGCGAGGTGCCGGCGGTTCTCGAAGTTCGCGGCGAGGTCTACATGCCGATCGCCGCGTTCGAAAAGTTGCGCGCCGCGAAAGAGACGGAAAACGCAGAGCGCATCGCCGCGGGTCGCAAACCCGAACCGGTTCCGGCCAACCCGCGCAACGCGGGTGCGGGTTCGTTGCGTCAGAAGAACCCGGCCGTCACCGCACAGCGCGAACTTTCGTTCTGGGCGTATCAACTCGGCGACACGCGTGGAGTTCCCGCTTTCGAGTCGCACAAGGACACCCTCGACTACCTCGCGTCGCTCGGCTTTCCCGTCAACCCCGCCATCACACGCGTCGACACGTTCGCCGAGGCCGTCGGTTTCTGTCACCAGTGGCGCGACGCGCGCGACACCTTGGGCTACGAAATCGACGGGGCCGTCGTGAAGGTCGACTCCCTGGCCCAGCGCGAACGGTTGGGTTTCACCAGTCGCGCCCCCCGATGGGCGATTGCCTTCAAGTTCCCGCCCGAAGAGCGCACCACACTGCTCCGCGACATCCAGATTTCGGTCGGTCGCACCGGCCGCGTCACCCCGTTTGCCGTGCTCGAGCCCGTTTTCGTGGGCGGTTCCACGGTGGGCATGGCCACCCTCCACAATCGTGCCCAGGTGGCAGCCAAGGACGTTCGCCCCGGTGACACCGTCACCGTGCGCAAGGCCGGCGACGTCATTCCCGAGGTCGTCGGTCCGGTCCTCGCGAAGCGTCCGAAGAACTGCAAGCCGTGGGTGTTTCCCGAC
>SXGQ01014265.1_pt1 | contig 19861 bp, 16 predicted proteins | sample 3178371 | NCBI WGS metagenome assembly SXGQ01 (sample SAMN11356859, study PRJNA531348) | freshwater metagenome | isolation source: freshwater sample F1-20 | place: China: Fuxian Lake, Yuxi | collected 2017-12-25 | reverse complement strand
TTGCCGGCCTTGCGCTTGCCTTTGGCGGCGGCCGGCGGAGGCGCGGCCGGTTTTTCCGACCACGGAATCGTGCGGCTGAATAGCACGGGGTATTTCTCATAGCCGTGGCCTTCCACGCGCGTGGCCGCGATGGCGGCGAGCTCGGCGTCATAGCGGGCGCGGAGATCGGCCAGCACCGACGCATGGCGCGGATCGGCGGCGACGTTCCTCATCTCGTAAGGATCGGAGTTCAGGTCGAACAGCTCCTCGGTCGGTTTCATCCCGTCGCCGCCGTGCGACCAGAAGATGTATTTCCACCCCGGCGTGACGATCGCGAGCGTCTGCGCCGAGGTGGCGCCCCAGAAGTTGAAAAGCGGCAGCGCGTCGCGGGCGCGACCCGCTGGCTGGTCCAGGAGCGGCACGAGGTTGCGTCCGTCGAGGCCGGCGGGTGCGGTCACCCCGGCGAGCGCGAGCAGGGTGGGTGCGATGTCGACGTTGCCGGTGAGGGCGGCGCTCGTTATCCCCGACCGGGCGCCGGGCCGGCGCGGGTCGTGAATGATCAACGGCGATTTCGACGCCTCCTCGTAGGGCAACACCTTGTCGCCGAACCCGTGAGCGCCCATCGAGTAGCCGTTGTCGGAGGTGTAGACGATGACCGTGTCGTTCGCGAGGCCCTCCCGTTCCAGCGACTCGCGGATCATGCCCACGGCCGCGTCGATGCCGGTGATGAGCGCATAGTAGGCGGCGGCCGATTCGTCATAGTGGTTGATCCATTCCCGGTAACCGGTCGCGGCGCGGCTGGTGCGCGACTGCGGTGAGAGATGGCGGCCGTTCTCCACGCCGTAGTTGGGCGGACGGGTGAACTTCTTTCCCGCGTAGAGTTTCGCGTCCTGCGGGTCCGGCGTGAAAGGCAGGTGAGGGGCCTTGAGGCTGATCGAGAGGCAGAACGGCTGGCCCGAGCGTTTGGCGGATTGAAGGAAGTCCGCCGCCCAGGCGGCGTAGGCGCGGGAAGAGTGCGGGTGCCGGTCGGCGTATTTCGCGATACCGGGGTTTTTGGCGGTTTCGTAAAACGTCTGGCCGGGCCCGCCCGCCCATTCGTCGAAGAACGCGGCAAGCGCATCGAACTGCTCGCCCTGCAGGTCGAAGCCGATCTTGCCGGCGAAGCCCGTGTAATAGCCGGCGCGGCGTAGCAACGAGGGGTAGGATCGCTCAAGAAAGCGCCGGGCCAGATCACCGTGGTCAAAATTGCAGCCGTGCCGGTGCTCGTAGAGTCCGGTGAGCACGTTGCAGCGGCTGGCCATGCAGATCGACGTCGTGTTGTAGTGGTTGGTGAAGCGCACGCCCTCGCGCGCGAGGCGGTCGAGGTGCGGCGTGATGACCTCGGGGTTCTCGAGCCCGATCGCCCGCGCCGTCTGGTCGTCGGAAAAAAGGAAAACGATATTCGGCCGCGAAGCCGGCCCGGTGGCAGCGGCCGTGGCGGCGGCGACGGTGCCGGCGAGGAAGGCGAGCAGATGGAGCAACATGGAGGGCGGTGTTTTTACCGTGAATTTCCCGCTGCGGCTCTGCCACGACGGAAAGGTTGTAGCTGGGTCGAAAGGACTAGCCTTGGGATCGTGGGGCGGATCCGAACAGCTCCGCGAGGGGGCGAACACGGATGGACACAGATAGCCACCGATGAGACCGCCATGGCTTTCTGTAGCCGCGGCCGCCAGCCGCGGATCCTGTCGTGGGCCTGACGGCCGAAGGCGGTTCCGAAGGCGGCGGATTGCTGGCTGGGCATTTCAGAGCGGGGGCGGAAATACGATGATTTGCGCCAACTGGCTGCCTACCTGGCCTTCAGCGTCGCGATGAGGTAGGCCGTGGCGTCGGGGTGTTTCACGCGCGGGGCCCCGGGGTAAACAAGTTCGCAGGCGACGCCCGCCGCCGCGCAGCGCTCCTGCAGTTTCACGCCGAAATTGGACGTGTGCGTGGGGTCCTTCTGGTCCTGTCCGAGCGCCGGCGGGGCATTGTAGGAAAGGTGGACGGGCGCGTCGCCCGCGTTAACCAGCGCGTACGGCGAGTACTCGTTGATCCACGGCAGGATTTTCTCCCGGGCGGCGAGAAATTGCGGGAATGCACCGACGCCGAACGCGTGTCCGCCATAACGGCTGTTCGGCGTCCACTCCTTCATTTGCAGCGGGTCGAGGGTGGTCTGGGCGCCGTTGACGGCCGCGCAGAACAGGCGGGTGGACTCCCGCGCGACGGGATCCGCGCTGCGCGGGTCCGCGAGATCGTCGTGGAAGGCAAGCCACAGGCTGGAGCAGGCGCCCGCCGAGCCGCCGGCGGCGCCGATGCGGACGGGATCAAGGTTCCACTCACGCGCTTTGCTCCGCACGAACTGCAACGCGCGGGCGGCATCGTGCAGCGGGGCCTTCACGGGCGGAACGACGCCGTCCGCCTCGGCGTGGCGGATGAGCCGGTAATTGATCGCCGCGACCGAGATGCCGGCCTTCAGTAACGCGGCGACGTCGACGAAGCGGTCGACACGCTCCTTTTCCCCGCTCTGCCAGCCGCCGCCGTGGATCACGAAGACGAGTGGCGTGGGTGAGCGGGACTCCGCCCGCCAAAGATCCAGCACGTGCCGCTCGTGGGCGCCGTAGCGCACTTCGGTCAGTGTCGGCTTGGGCACGGACGCGGCGTAGGCGGCGGGAGCCGAACTCTTCGCGGCGGCTTTGCCTTTCGCCTTGGTTTCGGCGGCGGAGGCGGCGGTCGCGAGGAGGCCGGTGAAGGTGAAGATCAGGGGTAAGGGGATTCGCATGGGGATCGTGCGCAGCAAAGCACGGATCAAAAAGATCCGGCAAGCGCCCGGTGTGCGGATGGGGCGGCTTTCCGGTTCCGGGATTGTGTCCGGCCGGGGCGGGTGCAGGTTGGCCGAAGCACCCCGCGACCCATGTCCGCCCCGCAATCCTCCCCTTCGTTCGAACCCTTCATTCCGGCGCACGTGGCGATGCGCGAGTTCACGCTCCGTGCCGTCCTCTCGGGCACGATCCTCGGGATCGTGTTCGGCGCGTCCTCGCTCTACCTGGTGCTCAAGGTCGGTCTCACGGTCAGCGCGTCGATCCCCGTCGCCGTGATCTCGCTCGCGCTTTTCCGCGCGTGGTCGAAGGTCGGCGGGCGCGACGCCACCATCCTGGAGCACAACATCACCCAGACGGCGGGATCGGCCGGCGAATCGATCGCGTTTGGCGTGGGCGTGACGATGCCCGCGATCCTGATCCTCGGTTTTGATCTCGAGCTGACGCGCGTGATGCTCGTCGGCCTGCTCGGCGGGCTGCTTGGGATACTCATGATGATCCCGCTGCGGCGGGCGCTGATCGTGAAGGAGCACGGCGTGCTCAAGTATCCGGAGGGAACCGCGTGCGCCGCGGTGCTCAAAGCGGGAGCGAGCGAATCCTGCCGCGCGCAGGCCTCCGAGTCCGCCCGGGCGGAGATGCGGGCCGCCGAGGCGGCTGGCCTGGGTCGTTCAGCCGGCGCCAAGGTCGTCTTCACCGGTTTTTTCCTCGGGCTCGCCTACAAGACCCTGATGGTGGCGTTCAAGGGTTGGAAGGACGTGCCGGAGAAGGTGTTTGGCGCCCCGCTCAAGTCCGGTTCCGTCGGCGCCGAAATCTCCCCGGAACTTCTCGGTGTGGGCTACATCATCGGGCCGCGCATCGCCGCGGTGATGTGCGCGGGCGGCGTGATGTCCTACCTCCTGCTGATTCCACTCATCTCCTTCTTCGGCGCCGGGCTGGCCGCGCCGCTGCCGCCGGGCACGAAGCTCATCTCGGAAATGACCCCGAACGGCATCCGGAGCGCCTCCATTCTCTACATCGGCGCCGGCGCCGTGGCCGCGGGCGGGATCATCAGCCTCTTCCAGGCCCTGCCCACGATCCTCCACGGTATCCGCGCGGGGCTGGCCGGACTTTCCGGCGGCGGCGCGGCGCGCGACGACGGTCTCCCGCGCACCGATCGCGATCTGCCGCTCAAGTTCACGGGCATCGGCATCATCGTGCTGGTGACGCTCATCGTGCTCGCACCCGCCCTGCACATGAACCTGCTCGGCGCACTGCTTATCGTGCTTTTTGGCTTCCTGTTCGTGACGGTTTCCTCGCGGCTGACCGGCGAGATCGGCTCCAGCTCCAACCCGATCTCGGGCATGACGGTCGCCACGCTGCTCTTCACCTGCCTGGTGTTCCTTCTCGTCGGCTGGACCGGTGGCACCCACTACGTGACCGCGCTCTCCGTCGGCGCCATCGTCTGCATCGCCGCCTCCAACGGGGGAACGACCTCGCAGGATCTCAAGACCGGCTTCCTCCTCGGCGGCACTCCGCGTCTGCAGCAGATCGCGATCCTGATCGGCGCTTTCGCCTCCTCGCTCGTGCTCGGCCCGATCCTGCTGCGCCTGAACGAGTCCGCCACAGTCTACGTGCCTGCGGCGCAGGTGGCGCCGGGTCTCCGGGTCGACGCCGCGAAGCTCGGAGCCGAGCGGGAACGCCTGGCTGGACCCCAGGCCAAGGACGACGCGGCGACCTACCGCGTGTGGCACAAGCCCGAGGGCCCGGGCGGCCCGGCTGGAAAGTATCTCATCAACGATCGCGGCGAGGCGGTCTGGCTCGTCGATCCAGGCATCAACGGTTCCCATAACCGGCGGCCCGACGGCACCGAGGTCCGTAAGTTCGACGCCCCGAAGGCGACCCTCGTCTCGTACATCATCAAGGGCATCCTCGACCAGAAGCTGCCCTGGGCGCTGGTCCTGCTCGGGGTGATGATCGCCGTGACGCTCCAGCTCTCGTTTGTGCCGGCGCTGGCGTTCGCGGTGGGGGTCTACCTCCCGCTCTCCGCTTCAACCCCGATCCTGATCGGCGGGCTCATCCGCTGGATGGTGGATCGCCGCATGCGGCGCCAAGCCGCGCACGCGCGGATGTCGGAGGAGCAATTCGCCGCCGAAAGCGACAAGAGCCCCGGCGTGCTGCTGGCCTCGGGCTACATCGCGGGCGGTGCGATCGCCGGGATCCTGATCGCTTTCCTCGCGGGGGTGATGGGTGATTTCGACGCGGCGGTGGGCCGTTGGGCGGAGCAAAACAACCCCTTCTTCGCCGGGCCGCACTCCGACCTGCTCGCGTTGCTGCCCTTCGCCGCCATCGCGGGGTTCCTCTATCTCGTCGCGCGCGAGCGGCTGCTCGGACCGCGGCGGGACTGATTCTTCCCGCATCGCGCTCGCATTTTATCCCGCTGCTGACACTTCAGGAAACGCCGTCCGCCGGCCGCCATGAACGAAGATCGCGAAGCCATTCTCTCCCGCGTACGCGGCGCCCTCGCGCCGCTCCACCGTCGCGCACCGCTGCCCGATTACGACCCCGAGATCGCCGTGCTGCGGCAGGTCCTCGCGGGCCGCGATCTCGCCGAGCTGTTCGCCGAGCGGCTCAAGCGGGTGGGCGGCCTGGCCTTCACCGAGCCCGCCGCGCTCGCCGCTCACCTGCGCGCGGGCGGTCGCCGGCAGGGATATTGCGACCCGGCGCTCTGGCCCGCGTTGGCCGCCCATCTGGGTGACGGCTTCAACGTCGAGCAGGCGTTCGACCGCAAGCGGGTCGACGACTACACCTTCGGGATCACGCGGGCCGCGGGCGCGATCGCGGAGTCGGGTTCGATCATCCTCAACGACGCCATCTCTTCCTCGCGGCTGGCCGCCTTGGCGCCTTGGGTGCACGTCGCGGTGCTGCGGCGCGAGGACATCCATTGCGACATCTCCCAGGCGGTGACTGCGCTGGGGGACGACCCCAACGTCATCTGGTGCACGGGTCCCTCCAAGACCGCTGATGTCGAGGGCATCCTGATCGAGGGCGTGCACGGCCCCGGCGAGCAACTCGCGCTGATCGTCTGAGGAGGAGTCCGGTCCGGCCCCGGCCCGCCGGCGCAAGCCCGCGCGGCGTCCGCCCGGTTTGTCACGTGTCACGTTCCTAACCGGGGAGCACGCGAGGGCGGCGATCAGTCGCGGGGCGGCAGCGGGCGCAGTTCGTCGCGGGTGAGCTTGCCGTCCTGGTTTCCATCCAACGCCCGCAGGCTGGCGGCCGCGTTGGCGATCTCGGCCGCGGCGAGGCTGCCGTCGGCGTTCGCGTCGAGGGCGAACATCACCGGATCGACCCGGAGCGGGGGAGTTGCGCCCTCCGGCGGCAGCGGACGCGACCGCGTCCCCTGCGTTTGCGCCGGGCGCAGCTCGTCGATGGAGACGACCCCGTTGCCGTCCAGGTCAAGGAGCGGCAGCACGGTGGGAGCAAGACCGATCTCCTGCGCGGAAATCTCGTGGTCGTGGTCCGTGTCGAGGGTGCGAATCACCGGGTTGCCGCGGCCGCCCTTGCCGGGCGGGGTGTCGGCGCCGCGCCCGTGGTGGGCGGGGCGGCCGGGGTTTTCGGCGGTCTGGCCGAACAGTGCGTCGGCGAGGGCGATGACCGCGGCGGCGAGGAAACGATGATGGTATTTCATGGACGGATTCGGTGGCGCCGATCGCCACCCCCGGGGGCGGGGATGAGGAAACGACCGGCGTTGTTCACGCCGCCCACTATGCCGCGGGTCCGTCAGGAAACTGTGTGTCGCGCGCTCCTTTTTTGTGAGGCGCGTGTAAATCTTTGGTAAACCCGGCTAGCCGGCGGGAGCTGCGGCCCGCAGGTGGGCGACCAGCTGGGCGGTGCCCGCGGCCATCGAGACGCGCGGGGTGTAGCCGAGGAGGCGATGCGCCGCTTCGAGGTCGAACCAGTGGTCCTTGGCGAGTTCGGCGGCCACAAAGCGCGTCATCGGCGGCTCGCCCCGGAGACGGAACAGACGCCACGCCAGCTCGCAGGCCGCGCCGGCGGCGGAAGCCACGGGCAACGGCACGCGGCCGGTCACGGTCCGCTCGCCGAGCGCGGCGAGCAGCGCGTTGATCCACTCCCAGAGCACGACGGGTTCGCCGTTGGTGATGAAGAAGGCCCGGCCGTTGGCCCCCCGGTCGCTTCGCGCGAGCGCCGCCTCGGCGAGGAGGTGGGCGTCAACGGCGTTCGCGACGTGCACCATATCGACTCTATTCCGACCCGAGCCGACGATGCGCAGCCGCCCGGCGCGGGCGCGGGACAGTACGCGCGGAACCAGATGCGGATCACCGACGCCCCAGATCAGATGCGGCCGCAGGGCGGTGACACGCAGCCCGCCGTTTGCGGCCGCGAGCGCCTCGCGTTCCGCGGCGGCCTTGGTGACGGGGTAAGGGCTCGGGCAGCGCACCGGGAGCGGGAGCGACTCGTCGGCGCCGGCGAGATCGCGCCCGTTGTAGACCACGCTCGGGGAACTGGTGAAAACGAGACGACTCACTCCGTGGCGGCGGCAGCCGGCCACGACCGCGCGCGTGCCGAGCACATTGGTCCGGAAAAATTCCTCCCGTGGTCCCCAGACACCGACCCGGGCGGCGGCGTGAAAAACAGTGCCCATGCCCGCGCAGGCGGCCGCGACGGCGGTCTCGTCGTCGAGTGCCGCGCGGATGAAGTGCACACCCCGGCGTTCCAGGTCCGGCGCCGGATTGCGCGCGAGCACGGTCACGGCTCGTCCCTGCGCGAGCAAGCGTTCGACCAGATTTCGTCCCAGGAAACCGGTTCCACCCGTCACCAGCACGGGGCGGGTGTCGGGCGGCGGCGGTTCGGACGGCGCGGACATGGCGGGTGGGGCTGCAGACTACCCGGCGTGGGTAGGGTTCGACGGATGAACACACTTGGGGCCGGTGAGAACCACGAAACACACCAAGGGCCCGGTCTAGAAACGCGGCCGCCGCAGGCGCGGCGTAAGCCGCGGACCCCGGCGGAGGGTCCGGGGGCGACGGCTGCCGCGGGATGGAGTCCGCCGGATCCGCGGGAGCACGCGCGGCCGCCGTGAGAGACTCCCCGAATGCGCCAGCGATGCCTGCGTCGCGCTGCACTGACCTTCGCGCCCTTCCTCCGCCTCACTCGTCGTCGACGTCGTAAGCGCGGGCGCCGGCGGCCCAGCGGGTGAGGGCGAGGCGGTGGATCTTGGCGTTGTGACGAACGTCGACGGGAAATCGCGGGTGGAAAAGAAAGCGGCGGATTCCGGCGGTATGCGGGTGGCGGAGAGCCAGCGCGCGCAACTCGCGGGCCAGCGCCCGTGCGGCACCGCGACCGGTCACGTCGGCCTCGATCACGATCGCGGGCTCCTGCGCAGGGCGCGCACCGAGGCCGACCAGCGCGCAGCGCGCGACCGCGGGATGCGCGCGGAAAACCTGCTCGCAGGGCTCGGTTTGCAAGGTGCCGGCGGACGTCTCGACGCGTTCCGCCTTGCGGCCGCAGAACCACAGGCGGCCGCTCTCGTCGAGGTAGCCGCAGTCGCCCATGCGATGCCAGACCGACCCGCCGTCGGGGATCTTGGCGGCGGCGGTCGCCCCGGGATTGCCGTAGTACTCCCGCGTCACGACCGGTCCGCGGACAATGATCTCCCCGATTGCCCCGATCGGCAGTGGGCGGCTCTCGGCTGGCGACGCGAGCGGGCCCTCCTCGAGGGCGATCACGCGCGCCTCGATGCCGGGCACCGGCCGACCCACGCAGGCGCCGTGAACGGACCCGGATTCGACCTCGTCGGCCGATACCGATGAGACCGGCAGGGCTTCGGTGGCCCCGTAGGGGCTGTGCATCCGGCCGTTCGGGAGGAATTCGCGCGAGGCCGACCAGAGGTCGGCGGGCACGGCGGCGCCGGCGCAAAGCACGCGACGCAGCGAGGGCAGGGTGACGCCCCGTTGGCGGCAAGCGGCGGCGATGCGTCGCCAGAGCGTGGGCGAGCCGAAGGAGTTCGTGACGTTTTCCTGCTGGATTGCCTGGATGGCGCCGCCGGGGTCGAAAGCCGCCGGGCGCCGGGGATCGAGTTCCGGGACGATGGTCGTCATCCCGAGGGCGGGGTTGAAGAGCGCGAAGACGGGCAGCAGCGGCAGGTCGATCTCGCCCGGCTCGATGCCGTAGGCGTCGCGGATCAGCCGCACCTGCGCCTCGAACATGCCGTGCTCGTAGCGTACGCCCTTGGGCGCGCCGGTGGAGCCCGAGGTGAACAGGATGGCGGCGAGGTCGTGCGGTTTGGTGCCGCGGACGGCGGGCGCGGGTAGCCGGAAGCCGGGTCGGATCAGCCGGTTCGTCAGCGCGCCGTCGGCCGGCACGCGAACGGCGACGGAGCGGAAGGATGGCCGGAAGATGCGGCTCGCGAGCCGCGCCAACGGGATGCCGACCAGACCGCGCGGCCGCGTGGCGGCGACGCACCGGAGAAAATTGGCGAGTCCCATGCCCGGATCGATCACCACGGGCACGAGGCCGCGGTTGAACAAGGCGAAGACGCACGCGATCAGCGGCAGACCGGGCGGCACCATCACAAGCGTGCGGTCACCGGCCCGGAGGCCGGCGCCGTCGAGCCGCGCGCACCAGGCGCCGACCTCCGCGTCGAGTTCGGCGAAGGAAAGCGAGAGGTAGTCGATGTCGCCGCCGGCGGTGCGGCCGCGCGGCACCTTCAGCGCCGCGGCGTCCGGGCGGGTCGCGGCCATCAGGCCCAGATGCCGGGCGATATTGGCCCCCGCGACCTCCTCGGCGGCCGGTGGATGGGCGGGCGGCGTCATGGCATCGCGGAACGTGCGGCGCGGGGGGGAGGCGGGCAACAAAAACGCCGCGACGGGAAAGTCGCGGCGCGGGGGTGCGGGTCCGGCAGCCGGTTCAATAGTCGTGAAGCGTGATGAGGCCCCAGAGCAGGGTGACCTTCTTTCCGGAAGGCCCGTTCTTGCCGACGATGGCGGAAGTGTCGGCGTTCACGGTCGCGGGATTCACGGGCTGGAAGGAGTCGCTGGAGTAGGTGACAGCCCCGGCGAGCACGCTCGTTTCCTTGCCGCCGCTGGCGGTGTTGCGCGTGGCGCAACCGGAGGCGAGCAGGGCGATGAGAAGGACAGCTAGGAGGGGCAGCTTGGGTTTCATGGACGTCGGGGAAGGACGCTGGCTGGCGGGGGGAAGTTTCGCAAGGGCGCGGTTTGACCGGCGTCGGCGCCGGTGAGCCGAGGGGGGGGAGCGGCTGAACGTGGACCGGCCGCGCGGGTACCCGGAGCACGGCTCAGTGCGCGGCGCTTAAGGAAGGCTCCGAACGCAAAAGATCCGCCTGCCAGGGCAGGAGGATCCGGTCGAGGTCGCCCGGCTGGCGGGCGATCTGAGCGAGCAGCGAGCGGTTGGCGATCAGGGTGGGATCGATGCCGAGCCTGGCCGCGACCCGGTCGCGGTCGGCCTTGATGCGGTCCTGGAACTCGACCTGCTTCTGGCTCAGGGAGACGTGGTTCGGGTCACGTCCGGGGCGGCGCGGAAGGGTCTGCGGGTCGCGCGTGAGGCCGGCGCGGATGGCGGCGGCGAGCGACGGAAAGATACGGTCGTGACGCTTGCCGAGATGGATCTGGGACAGGATCGCGGCCTCGGCCTCGCCCGACTCGGCGGCCTCGGCGATTTTCAGCAGCAGCGCGTTGCCGCAGACTTTGAAGGGCGGCGTGTCGATGCGCTGGGCCTGGGCCTCGCGCCAATGCCAGATGGCGTGGAGGACGGTGAGGCCGGGACCGCGCAGGCGCTCGCTGCGTCCGATGCGCCAGTCGTTCTCGGTCGGCGGGGCGAAACCTTCGGCCCCGGAGCGGATCTGGGCCTCGCACTGCTGCTCCAGCCAGCCGAGCCGGCCGAGCTTGCGCAGTTCCTTGGCGAGGATGTCGCGCAGGTCGGGCAGGTGCCAGACGTCGAGCGCGGCGTAGTTCAGGAGTTTGGGCGTGATGGGCCGGCGGGACCAGTTCGCCTTCTGGCCGTCCTTGTCGAGCAGCACGCCGAAGTGCTCCTCCAGCAGGGCGGCTAGACCGAAGCGCTGCCGCCCCAGCAGTTGCGCGGCGAGCATCGTGTCGAAGAGGCTCTGCGGCGCGAAGCCGCAGAGATCGTGCAGCAGCCGGATGTCGAAGTCGCTGCCGTGCATGATCAGGTGCTTGCCCGCCAGCGCCTGCCAGAGAGGTCGGAGGTCAAGACCGGGGGCCAGCACGTCCACGAGAAAAACCTCCCGGCCCACCATGAACTGCAGGAGGCAGACCCTCGTCTTGTAGTGGTACATGTTGTCCGCCTCGGTATCGAGGGTCACCTCGCGGACGGGCCCGAGGGCCTGCAGCAGCGGTCCGAGGGAGCCGGGCTGGTCGAGCAGCAGATACGAGGGGGGACGGGAGGCCACCTTCACGCCGAGGAGACGACGCACGGGAGGCGGCAGGAAGCGGGAAATCATGCAGATGCCTTCGCGGTTTTATCCCACGCCGTCAGGAAGGCATCAATCAGCAAAGGTAGATCGTCATGATATCCTCCCTCAAGGACCGCGGCGGCCGGGCGGCCGGCCTGCCCGAGCCAGCTTCCCAGCGCCGCGAAATCCTCCGCCTCCAGGGTCATCGACGTGATGGGATCGCGCGCGTAGGCGTCGAAACCGGCCGAGACGAGGATCAGATCGGGCGTGAAAGCGAGGACGGCGTCGAACGACTCCCGCAGCGCCTTCATGTGCCGGAGACGGGGCGAGCGTGGCGGCACGGGCCAGTTGCGGACGTTGGGCGTATGGTCCTGCGTGCCGGTTCCGGGGTAGGCGGGGTGTTGGTGGACGGAGGTGAAAAACACCCCGTCGCGACCGAGCAGAATGGCTTCGGTGCCGTTGCCGTGGTGGGCGTCGAAGTCCCACACGGCTACCCGTCGCGCGCCAAGCGTTGTCCGGGCCACGAGCGCCGCGATGGCGATCTGGTTGAGGTAACAAAAGCCCATGGCCTGCCCCGCGCTCGCGTGATGTCCCGGCGGACGCATCAGCGAAAACACCGGGTCGGACGGTCGGGAGGAGAGGGCGTGGCGCGCGGCGCCGACGGCGGCGGCGACCGCGCGGCGCGCGTGGTCGCCGATTTCCGGGAAGAACGGTGTGTCGGCGTCGAAATCCCGCGGTTGGGAAAGCCGCTTCATGTGGGCCGCGGTGTGGGCTGTGAGCAGCGTGGCATCGTCACCGTCGGCGGCTGCGGGTTCCCTCCACGTCCAGTCCGGGTGGACCCGGCGCAGGTGGGCGGCGGAGCGGAGGACGCGGGCCGGTTGCTCCGGCCGCATCGACGATCCGTAGCCGGTGCAGCGCGGGTCGTGGAGGATGAGCATGGCGAAAACGTCACCGTACGCGTGCCGAGGGTCGGAACAAGCCCGTTGAGTCCCAGCGCGGTCCCGCGGCGGCTGAAGGAGCATTAAAGCTGCTCCGCGCCGGGACAGATGAGGGACCCGGCTTCGCCGATTCAATCGGATGGATTAGGATTTCCTTCCTCCCTCTTCGCGGGCCGGTCGCGGTTTCGCGGTGGTCGTGAATTTCGTGGTCAACCCGCGATCTTACCTTTCCGAGGCCCGCAGTCTTCTGCGGTTCCCTCCCGCGTGGATTTCGGGAAAATCGTTTCCGCGGGTGACTTTGCGGCGCGCCCCCGCCAAGTTGGACCGGAATGAAGGTGATCGTGCTCTGCTCCGGCGGAATGGACTCGGTGACCGCGCTGCACTGGGCGCGGCGGGAGCATGACGTGCGTTTGGCGCTGAGCTTCGACTACGGCGCGAAACACAATGCGCGGGAACTGCCGATGGCGGCGGAACAGGCGCGGCGGCTCGGGGTGGCGCATGAGGTGGCGGGCCTGGATTTTGTCCGCCGTCTTTTCCGGTCGGCCCTGCTGCAGGGCGGCGATGAGATCCCCGAGGGGCATTACGCCGACGATACCATGCGCCAGACGGTGGTGCCTTTTCGCAACGCGATCCTGCTGGCGGTGGCCTGCGGGGTGGCGGAGAGCGCCGGTGCGGAGGGGGTGGTGATCGCCGCGCACACCGGAGACCACACGATTTATCCGGATTGCCGGGAGGACTTCATGCGCGCGATGGCCGAGGCGATGCGGACGGGGACCTACGCCGGCGTGCAGCTGGTCCGCCCGTTCATCCATCTCGACAAGGGCGCGATCGCGGCGCTGGGAGGCCGGTTGGGGGTGGATTTCGCGGTCACGTATTCCTGCTACAAGGGAGGCGGGCGGCACTGCGGAGCCTGCGGCACCTGCGTGGAGCGCCGCGAGGCTTTCCTGCGCGCTGGGCTGGCCGATCCGACCGACTACGAGGCGCGGCCGGCCTTGCCGGCGGGACCGCGGACCTGAGGACGCACTGATGCTGGTCGCGGAAATCTTTCAGTCCCTGCAGGGGGAGGGTGAGCTGACCGGGGTCCCATCGGTCTTTGTGCGGGCGAGCGGGTGCAATCTGCGCTGCGCCTGGTGCGACACCCCTTACGCTTCGTGGAACCCCGAGGGCGAGGCCCTCACGGTGGCGCGGATCATGGTGGCGGTGGAGGAGCATGCCGCGACCCGCCATGTGGTTTTCACCGGAGGGGAACCGATGATCGCGCGGGATGCCGCGGAGCTGGCGGCGGCGGTGAAGGCCAGCGGCCGCCACCTCACGATCGAGACGGCGGCGACGGTGGCACCCGCGGGGATTGCCTGCGATCTGGCTTCGCTCTCCCCGAAGCTCCTCAACTCCGCGCCCGACGCCGCGCAGCACGCCACGTGGCGGCGCCGGCACGAGGCGACCCGCTGGCAGCCGGATGTCGTCCGCAGCTGGATCGACGCCTACCCCTATCAGTTCAAGTTCGTCGTCGCGCGGGAGGAGGATATCGAGGAGCTCGAGACGATGCTGGCGGCGCTGCGGCGCGACATCCCGCGCCACAAGGTGTTGCTGATGCCGGAGGCGACGACGCCGGAGACGATGCGGGTGCGTTCGGCGTGGCTGGCGGAGGCGTGCAAACGGGGTGGTTACCGCTACGCGCACCGGCTGCACCTCGAGCTTTACGGCAACCGCCGCGGCACCTGATTTCCATCCGCGATGCGTGTACCCGACTCCCCCGCCTCCGTCCGGCCGCCCGCCCGCCTCTCGGCGGAGTTGCACCAGCTGGCGGAGACGTTCCGGGAGCGGACGGTCACGTTGCGAGAGGTGATCGCGACGCTGGGCGAACGGGCGACGGCGTTGCTGGTCGTGATCCTCGCGCTTCCCTTTTGCGCGCCGGTGTCGATCCCCGGCCTCTCGCTGCCTTTCGGCGCCGTGATCCTGCTGTTGTCGGCCGGCTACGCGACGGGGCGACCGCTGTGGCTTCCGCGGCGTTTGCTCGCGGTCGAGTTGCCGCCGAAGTTTTTCCGAGCGTTGCTCGAGGCGACGAGCCGCCTGCTGGGCTGGATCGAGCGCCGGATGCGTCCCCGCTGGGTCTGGTTGACGGCGGGCCGCGGCCTGCTGCGCCTGCACTCGCTGGCGGTGTGCGGTGGCGCCGCCCTTCTGCTGCTGCCGCTGGGCGGCATCCCTTTCACCAACACCCTGCCGGCGCTGGTGGTGGTGGTGGGGACGCTCGGGATGCTGGAGCGCGACGGGGCGGCGGTGGCGGCGGCCTACGGGCTGCTGTTCGCCACGCTCGCCTACTTCACGCTGTTCGCGGGGGTCGCGTTCGAGATCACCCAGCGGATCATGCGGGCTTGGTCGGGCTGACGTCGTCCTTCGGCGGGATCAGCCAAGAGGCGGCGACGGAGGCCCCGAGCAGGCCGCCGATGATGCCGAGGGACCAAGTGATGGGGAATTTCCCACCGAAGAGCTCGTTCAGCCACGCCATCTTGAGGCCGACGAAGATCAGCACGAAGCCGAGGCCGTACTTGAGGAAGCGGAACTTGTGCACGATGCCGGCGAGCAGGAAGAACATCGAGCGCAGGCCGAGGATGGCGAAGATGTTGGAGGTGAACACCACCAGCGGTTCCTTGGTGATCGCGACGATGGCCGGCACCGAGTCGACGGCGAAGATGATGTCGCTGAACTCGATCGCCGCGAGGGCGACGAGCAGCGGGGTGCCGTGCCGCACGCCCTTTTCCATCACGAAGAACTTCTGCCCCTCGGAACGGGTCGTGATCGGCACGATGCGCCGCAGGAGGCGCAGGAGCGGATTCCGCTCGGGGTCCATCGGTTTCTCCGGGGCGAACAGGATCTTCAGGCCGGTGAGGATGAGGAAGCCGCCGAACACCCAGATCACCCAGTGGAACTTCATCAGCACCGCCCCCAGCGAGATGAACATCACGCGGAAAACGAGCGCCCCGAGGATGCCGAAGAAGAGTACGCGGTGCTGGTACTGGCTCGGTATGCCGAAGAACGTGAAGACGACGATGAAGACGAAGATGTTGTCGACCGACAGCGACAGCTCGACCACGTAGCCCGTGAGGAACTCCAGGGCCGTCTGCCGGGCGAGCCCGGTCGCCTCGGCCGCGGTGAGGCCCGCCGCGATCAGCCGGGGGTCCTGCGGTAGCTTCCACTCCGCGTAACGCCAGAGGCCGAAGCAGAACGAGAGCGCCAGCACGCACCAGACCACGGTCCACCCCAGCGCCTCCTTGAAGGAGACGTCGTGCGCCTTCCGGTGGAACACTCCGAGGTCTAGTCCGAGCAGGCCGATCACCCCGACGGTGAAAAGCGCGTAGAACCACCAGTAGTCGGCGAGCGGGAACAGGGGGATGGATTGCATGAAATGGGAGGACGGTGCCCTAGGCGGCCCGACGCTCAAGGTGAGCATTGGTGGAATTTTACGCAAAGGTTCCAAGTGTTTTCCCGAATGAGACAGGGTTCGACTTCCGGGGCGGCTTGGACCGGGACCCGGCATGGATCCCGCCCCCGACGCCTCCCCCGCCGCCATCGCTGGTCTCGCCCAGATCGCCCTGACCATGGCGGATGTGCCGGCAGAGCTGATATTCTACCGGGACACCCTTGGCTTGCGCCTGCTGTTTTCCGCGGGGCCCGACCTCGCTTTTCTGGAGGCCGGCGGCGTGCGCCTGATGCTCACGACCCGCGGGGGCACGGAGAGCCGGGGAAGAATTCCGCTCTCCACTTCCGCGTCCAAGATCTGGCGGCGACTTACGCCGCGGTGGTGGCGCGCGGAGCGGCACCGGAGCGGGCTCCGGCGCTGACGGCGCGGCTGCCTGACCACGAATCGTGGATGGCCTTCGCGCGTGACCCGGAAGGCAACCTCGCGGGGCTGATGAGCGAGGTGCGGGCTGTCGCCTGAGCAGAGCGGGGCCCTCAGCGGGGACCGTCGGTGAAAACGCGGCCGGCGACGACCGTGGCGGTGACGTGAGAGGTGTACTCGAAAGGATCGCCGTCGAAGAGCGCGAGATCGGCGTCCTTGCCCTCGGCGAGCGAGCCGGTGCGACCGTCGATCCCGAGGATGCGGGCGGCGTCGAGCGTGACGGCCGCCAGCGCCCGTTCGAAGCCGAGGCCGCGGGCGGCGGCCACGGCGGCCTCAAACAACACCACGCGCGTCTTCGGCACGTAGCCTTCGTAGCCGCTCTGCAACGCGAACGGGATGCCGGCCGCCGCCAGTCGCGCGGCGGTGTCCATCGCGAGGTTCTCGGTGTCCTCGCTCGCGCGGGCCATGGTGGGGTGCAGGATGACCGGGAAGCCGGCGGCCTTGATCTCTTCGAGCACGAGGGGTGCGTCGGCGCAGCCGTCGAGGACGATGCGGAGGTTGAACTCCCGTGCGAGGCGGAGCGCCGCGAGGATGTCCTGCTGGCGGTGCGCGGTGATCAGGAAGCGCTGCGAGCCGTCCAGACCGCGGGCCAGCGTCTCGAGCCGCAGGTCGCGGGCCGGCCGCTTGGTCTCGTCCTTCGCCTCGCGTTTCCGCGCGTATTCCTGCGCCTTGATGAGCTCCGCCCGCAGCATGGCGACCGCCTTGGCGCGCGTGCCGGGGGACTTCGCGGCCCCGCCCGACGGACCTTCCGCGCGGCTCACCGCGCTGCCGCCAAGCGAGACCGCGATCATCGCCGCCGGGTTGATCACATCGTTCTCCACGCTGTGGCCGGCGGTGCGCACGATCATGGTCTGGCCCGAGACGAGCGCGCCCGGGGCGTGCCCGGTGTTGAGGGTGGTGACGCCGAACGATCGCAACCACGTCACCAGCGGGTCGCGGGCGTTGTACGCGTCGATCGCCCGCAGTTCCGGCTGCAACGGCGCGGAGCGGTCGAGCATGTCCTGGTCCTGCGCCTGGTTGAGGAGGCCGGACAGGCCCGCGGTCGCCCGGGCGTCAATGAGGCCCGGCGTAACCACTTTGGCCCGCAGCACGCGGTGGTCGGCAGGAAGGGTGCGGCCAGCGGCCGGGCCCGCGTAGGTGATGCGGCCTTCACGCACCAGAATGAGGCCGTCCTTGATCGCGGGGCCGCCAAGGGTGTGGACTGTCTCGCCGAGGATGGCGACGGACGGAGAACTCTCCGCGGCGGTCAGGGCCGCCGCACCCGACAGGGTAAGGATGGCGATAAGGGCTCTCATGTTCAGTTTCCTCCGTTCGCCGCCATGATGATATCCCAAGCGCTGCCGAAGCAGCAGAGCGGGGAGCGGCGGCTTTCGCCGGCGCCGGGTCCGCCGCGGGCGTAAAGGCGGTCCGTCGGGTCCGATAAGTCGAAGACTTTAAAGCCGTCGACCCAGGTCTGCTCCACCTCGGTGTAGACGCTCAGGGGATCGCCCGAAAGCAGGATGAAGTCGGCGTCCGTGCCTGGTTCGAGTGTGCCCACGCGGGTCTCCATCCCGAGCATGCGGGCGTTGGCGATCGTCACCGCGCGCAGGGCGCCCTCCGGGGTCATGCCGGCGCGCACGGCGAGCGCGGCGGAGCGGAGGAAGAGGCGCGAGTCGGTCACGCCGTCGTCGGTGTGCAGCCCGACCTCCGCCCCGGCGCGCTCTAAGGCGGCGCAGTTCTCGAGGGCGAAGTCGCGCGCCTCCAGTTTTCCCCCGGGGGAATCGATCATGATCACCGAGCTGGGGACGCCGGCGGCGGCGATTTCCGCCGCCACCTTGGCGGCCTCGCTGACGTGGTGGAGAACAACCTTGAACCCGAATTCCTTCCGGAGGCGCAGCACCGTGAGGATGTCGTCGTGGCGGTGCGTGTGGTGTTGGACGATACGGCGCCCCTCCAGGACCTCGACCAGCATCTCGAGCGCCAGATCGCGGGCGGGGAGTTTCTCCGCGTCGTTGCCGGCGCGTTCGCGGCGCGCCTTGTATTCCTGGGCTTTCACGAACTGCTCGCGGACCAGGGCGGCCGACTTGGCCCGGGAACCGGGGAACGGCCCGCCCGGACTGCGGATGGAGTTGGTGCCGTTGGCCATCTTCAGCCCGCCGGCGATCGTACCTTCGGGCAGGCGGACGAGCAGGTCGTCGATCACGCGTCCGTCGCGCAGTTTCAGGTAGAGGGTCTGGCCGCTGATGAGGTGACCGGAGCCGGGCATGACGTTGACGGTGGTGATGCCTCCCGCCTGCGCCTTCTGGATACTGGCGTGGCGCACGTCGATCGCGTCGAGCACGCGGACTTCGGGCTGCACCGGGCTGGCGCCGTCGGCCCCGGAGGCGCCCCCGATGTGGCTGTGGGAGTCGACGAGGCCCGGCATGATGACCTTGCCGCGGGCGTCGCGCACCTCGGCCCCGGCGGGCAGTGCGGTCGAGGCGGCGGGACCGACGGCCAGAATGCGGCCTCCCTGCACGACGAGGACGCCGTTTTCGACGGGTTGCCCGAAGATCGGGATGATGCGCGCGCCGGTGAAGGCGAGGGGTTTGTCCTGCGCGGAAACGTGGGTTCCGACGGAGAGGAAAGCGGCCGTGAGGACGGCGGTGAGACGTTGGGGCATGTCGGGACGATGCGGGTGGACGGTGCGCGGGCAATGGATTTGCCGCGGTGCAGCCGCGGAGCGGCCGCGGTTCATTCCGGCCGGCGGTTGCGGCCGGCGCAGGCGCAGCTGTCGTGGCAGCCGGCTCGTTTGCGCCGGCGAAAAGCGCGCGCGATCAGGACGGCGGCGGCGAGCGCGACCAAGGCTAGCGCGACGATCCGCTGGGTGGAGGCGTCCATGCTCAGAGTCCGAGGGCCCGACCGGTCTGGTAAACGACGAGACAGACGAGCCACGCCGTCCCGGTCATGTACGTTACTTGGAAAAGCGGCCACCGCCAGGAGTGGGTTTCCCGGCGCACGACCGCGATGGTGCTCATGCACTGCATCGCGAAGACGTAGTAGATCATGAGCGTGAGGCAGACGAGCGGCGTGAAAAGGGGTGATTCGTCGGGCCAGGTCGCCTTCAGCATCGCCTGGCGGAGCGGCGCGGTGTCCTCCTCGCCGGTTTCCACACCGAAGATCACGCCCATCGAGCTGACGAACACCTCGCGGGCCGCGAACGAAGTGATGAGCCCGATGCCGATCCGCCAATCGAACCCCAGCGGCTGGATGACCGGCTCGATGAGCCGGCCGGCCTGCCCGGCGAAGCTGTACGCGATCCGCGCGTCGGCCGTGGCCTGCGGATCGGGATGTTTCGGGTAGGTGGTGAGGAACCAGAGCACGATCGAGATCGCCAGGATGATGGTGCCGGCGTTGCGCAGGAAAAGCCACGCCCGTTCCAGCATCTGGCGGAGGATTTCCTTCAGGCGGGGAGGTTGGTACGGCGGGAGTTCGAGGATCATCAGCGGGTGGCCGCCACGGAGGAAGGTGCGTTTGAAGAGCCACGCGAAGGCGAAGGCGCCGCCCGTGCCCAGCGCGTACATCAGCAGCATGAGCCCGGCTTTCGTCGTCGCCGGCACCTCGCGTGCCGGCAGCAATGTGGCGATCATGAGGAGGTAGACCGGCAGGCGCGCGGAGCAACTCATGAGCGGCGCGACGAGGAGGGTCGCGAGTCGGTCCTTCGCGTTCTCGATGGTGAGCGTGGCCATGATGCCGGGGATCGCGCACGCGTAGGACCCGAGGAGCGGGATGAAGGATGGGCCGTTGAGGCCCACGCGGCTCATCGGGC
>SXGQ01684928.1_pt1 | contig 19863 bp, 14 predicted proteins | sample 3178371 | NCBI WGS metagenome assembly SXGQ01 (sample SAMN11356859, study PRJNA531348) | freshwater metagenome | isolation source: freshwater sample F1-20 | place: China: Fuxian Lake, Yuxi | collected 2017-12-25 | reverse complement strand
TTCTAAATAATATTGATTCTAAATAATATTCTTTCTAAATAATATTCTTTCTAAATAATATTGCTTCTAAATAATATTCTTTCTAAATAATATTCTTTCTAAATAATATTTTTTCTAAATAATATTATTTTATTCTAAATATTATAAATTTGTACTTTCTATATTTTCTATATTTACTTGCTGTTCGACCAAATTGTATCATTATTCCAATACATACGGTCTCCTTTTTTTACGTCGTATAGTTTCTTGAATATTTTTAAACGAGACATCGGACAATTTGTCCTATATTTTACTAAAGGATGTGGATTCGTCTTAATATTAAAATTTATCGACTGTTTATATATCGCCTCTCTCCACTGAAACGCTATATATATAAAAAACTTCTTAAGTGAATCGTCCTTCACCTTCTTCGGTTCATCATTGCTATTCAAGTAGTTGTTTAAATAATTAACGCATATTTCTATACCAGATATATCCGCTACACTTTCCCCAACCATCATTGACGCATCCATCTTTATACCATCCCACGACGCAAATAATTCATATTGCTTAATAACATTCTTTACCTTATCCTCAAATATCTTCGCATCCTGTGGAAGCCACCAGTTTCTCATATTACCTTTATAATCATACAACCTACCCGTATTATCCAAACAATGCGATAACTCGTGTCCGAATGTATATCCAATATGCGCTAAATTATACTCAAGACCAGTTAAATTCAATGACACAAACGGTTCCTGCAATGTCGCAGCAGGAATATATATATTGTTTTTCGTAGAGTTGTAAAATGCATTCACTATATAAGGCTGCGTCCCTGACAGCGCCAATCCCCCATTTACGCTAAAGTTAATCTCCGGAAGTTCCACATAATGCTGCCCATCGTGTGCTATTAAATACTCGCGCCTTACTTGCGACTGCGCATACATTATACCATACGCATCCATTATCGGCAAATCTGTCACCAAGTCTTCTATCATATATTTCGGATATACCGTCTCAATTGATATAGTTTCTAGTTTTTTTAACGCCTCTAACTTCGTTTCCGGTTGTAACCACAGATTCTCATTTATGATTCGTATAAATACATTTCTTAAATCGTGTCCTATCGTGTTTGCTATATATACCGCCTGAGAATGCACGTATTTCTCAACGTACAGCCTAGATAACAATGTGTTAAAACAATATGATAGCGCAAATAATGGAAATAACTCACTTGGCATATTTGCCTGTTGCCCCTTTGCAAATTTATTGAAAAAATTAAACCTCAGACGGCTTGTTTTATTCGAGTACAAACATAACTGTCTTAGATACATATAGTACCAATATGCCTTCCATTTTGGCGTTTTCCAGTCGGCGTGTAGCTTCTTCATTATGCAACCCAAATAACTTATGCTACCTGCGATATACGTTCTCGGCGCCTTTTTATAACCAACACCCTCTGCGAATTTTTTCCAGTCGAAGTGATATTTCGTTCTACTTTCTTCAGCTGTAACTATGTTGTAAAATTCCTCCGAGTCACCCCTTTGAAAACAATTCATCGCGTTCAACATATCTATCTCGCACTCGATTACATGTCGCGGATTTAATCCGTGTCCCTCGCCTAGCATTTTATCGTATAGTTCCGCCACAAATTCGCAAAACTTATTTGCAAAATTCTCCTTAAATTCTTTCGTGTATTTTTTATTATCGTTGCCTGTTATATACAAATCGTAGTCGTAAAATGATAGCTGTGGTGACTGAACATGGCTTCGTAAATTTACTGCGTCTTTTTCGTCTTGAGAAATATCCCATACTATAGGGCACCCCCACGATATTATCTCGCATTTGTTTATTGCCGCTAAATATCCGATTAAGTCATCTTTCCCTATATACTTTTCGTATTCGTTCTCCATAGTTTTTACATGTTTCATTACTTTATTGTCATCGAGATTTTTATACGTCATTGAATCGATTACATTTTTAACTTTCCTAGAAAAAGGGGTATTGTTATTCGCACAATACTCATTCGCTAGATGAATAACACGATAGTTTACAGTATTTTGTATAAACCGAAACGTGTCTAGCTTGATAAAATAATAGTTTTTATAGTCCATTACAATATTTTGGGCTTTCATCCACGCATAATTTATATACGTGTAATAGTCTTTTTTAGGGCTAAGTTTGTATTCTTTTTGTATTTTTTCTACATCATTCGCTTCCTCGAGTAAACTTTGTTCATTATCTACACTCTCTTTATTTGTATGTATGTTCTTAAGCGGCCACAGCAAGTATTTAGACTCTACTAATTTGGTATTTATATAGGGCATTTTTATTAATTTGAAATTCTTATTTACCTTTGTATTCTCATATTTATTGAACTCTATTTTTTTAGTATTTGATATTTTTCTTTTATTGTTTGTTCTGTTTTTTTTTCTTATTATTACTCTACGTCTAGAATATTTTCTTTTTTGAGTTATTCTCATATTCTAACTAAAGTATGCTACTACTATATATTATATTAATATATATTATTTGCATATATTATTTCGCTCTCTTAAATATATTACTAAAAAGCATAAAGATATAATATTATGTCATATTATAATGGTACACACAATGAAGGCTTTTTTACTGTTAGCAAGTTTGTCTTTTGCTTCAGCTCTTATGTTAGTGCCGCATGATGGGAATGAAACGCGGACCGGTATCCATGATGCCGTACTTCCCGAAAACTCCACAGATACATCCAATATTTTTGTTAATGAAGTAAATCATACTAAACATCGCCCACATTTAGCTATTGTTGAAAATAGAAAGTTGTTCGAAGATGAAAATATTGATTCTTCGATTAGCAGTGATGACAGCTATATGAGTGAGGAACATGATGGGAAAAGAAAACTTCTTATCTCGATAAAAAAATTGTTTTCACGTAAAGCATCTCCTCCACCTGCTCCCAAAGCTGCTCCTAGACCTGCACCACCTGCTCCTAGACCTGCACCACCTGCTCCCAAAGCTGCACCTAGACCTGCACCACCTGTAGCTAAGGTCGTATCTATTATTAAATCCCGTGTAGCTTCTCCTGTAGCCAAGGTCGTATCTATTATTAAATCCCGTGTAGCTTCTCCTGTAGCCAAGGTCGTATCCAAGGTCGTAGCTGCTCCCGTAGCCAAGGTCGTAGCTTCTCCTGTAGCCAAGGTCGTATCCAAGGTCGTAGCTTCTCCTGTAGCCAAGGTCGTATCCAATGTTGTTTCCAGTGTTAAATCAAGAGGATTTAAATTGTACGGAAACTACTGTGGTCCGAACTACTGTGGTGGTCAACGGTTTAAAGGCGCAGAAGGTCCCAATTGTATATGGGGTGTCGCACCAAAAGATTCACTTGACTCGTGTTGCAGAACACACGACCAATGTTGTGGAACACCTAGCAGTCGAAGCACAAGTTGTAATCAACGCATTTTGTCTTGCCTTAACGCAGTCAATTGCAAAGATACCAAATGCAGATTAGCGCAAGTTGCAATGGTAAGTACGTTTAGGAATATGCAAAATAATGTATGTGGTGATTTAACTCCTAGCAAGACAACCGTTGCGAGATTAAGTGCTGCATCCACCCCTGTACCTCTTGCTCCCTCAGTTAACAAATATTCAGTCGTTGATTCAAAGTTATCTGCAAAGACGAAAGAAATTGCTAAGAAACTTGAGTCTGCTTTCGCTGCATGGGTAGTCACCACCGACGGACAAGATGCTGTCAAATTCTGTCAGTCTTTAGGCATTACCAATAAACAAGCAATCTACAATGGATGCATTGAAGACATGCGCGTTACTAAAAGCAAATCTATCGCAAAAGAGAGTGCTATTGCAGCCGAGGAGTTTTTAGCAAAAGCAGCAGAAAACCCAAGCAAACGTTTTTGCGTAGCATCTGGAGACCCTCATATTACCAACTATGATGGAACGCTATTTCATATCCAAGAGCCCGGTATTTATACTGTTGCTCGAACTCCTGACGGCATCTTCGAGATTCAGGAAAAGATGCGTAAAAATGGTGCGAGTAAACCAGGCGTACCTTCTTGTATGACAGGCGCGGTTGTTCACTATAAACAAATGAATATTGAAGTTGATGTCGCCAATTTCGGAAAAATCCGCGTCAATGGTCAAGAAATGGAGCTTCCCGAAGATTTCACCCTTACTTTTGGTGGTGTGCAAATTCGTTACGGAAACCAGGCTGTCGAATGGAAAAATAACAAAGCAAAATCTAAAGGTGTGAAGATTACAACACCTAATGGTTTTTCTGTTATGATTACAGGTGGATACTGCGGCGTTCTTGAAACGAATGTTCCTACCTCTTTTTTCGGAAAAATGCAAGGTATCTGTGGTAACGCGGATGGTGTAAAGAGTGCTGCCGACTGTATGAACCCTAATGGTGTAACTATGAATGTAAACTATGGTGCAAAAAATTGGGAAAAAAGTGGCTATAATGGTCCTGATGCGCCCCTTTCTAAATGGCAGCTTTCATGGAAGCCTCGCGGAAGTGAGTGCTACTTCACCAAAGATTGCGAGGGCGGTGTTCAGACACGTAAAGTGATTCCTGTTGCCGCACCCGTCGCTGCTCCTACCCCTAGTCCTGCTCCTGCACCTGTTGCTGCACCTACTCCTACACCTGTTGCTTCACCAGTTGCTGCACCTACTATTGTACCTGTTGTTGTAACTAAGTCTACTCCTGCATCGGTTGTGATTTCTGGTTCTTCTACCGTCTCTAAGTCTGCTTCAAGCCCTGCTGCTAGTATTGCTGTATGCAAACCCGACAGTTTCCCTCGTACATCGCATAAAAAAATCAAGAAACAGGTCGCCGATATATCTGCCAATGCTTCTGCTAAGATGAGCGAACTGTATACGAAGTTCAAGTCAATGATGGATGAAATAAAGAAAAAACAGCGCGAACAATTCGAAGCAGATGGTAAAATACTTACCCAAGCAAATAGCAAAGCATCCGATGGTTATGCTACCTACAAAAAAATAATCAATAATTCTAAACAGATTATGGGGCAAATCGAGATGTTGAATATTACCCTACATCATCATCATAAAGTTATCGCCCAAGAATCAGATTACTTGTCTAAACTTGAAAAATTCAAACCCAAATTCCTATTCTCTCTTGATAATATCAAAGCACATGTGTCAAATATCAAAAACGATATTCACTCTACTATTGTCGACGGGAATGACAAAAAGGGTCTGCTTACCATTTTGGAAGAGGTTCGTTCTTCTACTGACAAGTCGGCGAGTCTTTTGGCAAAAGCGTTTCTCGATCATTACGACAAGTATAGTAAACAACTGAAAACGGATAAAAACCAGTACGACGATGAACTCAAGCGTATGGGATTTTTAAGCAGTACTTACACCACTTCCGTAAAAGAAAGCACTACACTGTGGAAGGAGTATTCCGATATTCTTGGTATCGCCAATAAACTTAAAACTAGTATGAAATTTTCAAAAGATGACGAAGAATCATTCGATGAATTAATCGCTAAAGTTACTAGGGCTTTCAAAAAACAGAGCGAGAAAAGTGATGCTAAACTTTCCACTCGCAATACTGGTTGTGCCGCCGATGTACTGAAAGCACATATTGACCACAATCGCGTTTAAATAATTTACGCTTTATATGTTATATTTTGGTCCGTCCATGTAATATTTGTTTGTTATACAATACATAACAAACAAATAACAAACAAATAAAAATAGCTGCATACTGCATACTGCATAGCCGTTACGTAATATGTTTTACATCTTTTTATCTACATGTATTTCTTTCCCAAGATTTTTTAATATTTTCCGCTCGTAGTTGTCATAGTTTTCAATAGGTTCACAAATCGAACGCACCATTGTCAGGTAATCCAGTTGTTTTCTTTCGGTTTCCATCCAGTCTGGATTGTCAATAGCCCACTGTTGCAACGCCGTTCTCTCCTTGTCTGCGATTTTCACAATCGTGTTTTTCATCATCTCGTGGTTCTCATCTTTACACCACTTGTCTTCATCCTTGATATACATGATGTCGCGCTTTATATCCGTGCAATGTATCGGACGTCGGTGGATATCCAACTCTTTTAGTCCCTTTATCATCACATCTGTTATCCCGCGGGATATACCGTTTGTCTTTGAAAAAAGTAAATCCTCGAGCGTTATCTTGAGCGAATCAATAAAGTCGGAAATATTCAGCGCATCTTTGCACTGCTCGTTTAGAAACACATTGAGATTAAAACTATTATTCATATTATTCGTATTATTCGTAATATTTGTATTCCCGATTTTGGGTACCATATCGTGTATCGTCTTAACAAGCTCGCCGTTCTGTTTTATTAACTCCTTAACCAAATCCTTCAACTCTTTGTCCGTTTTTGTGTCTACCTTTTCTTCTATTTTATTCTCTGAAACGACACCATCATTGCTGTTGATATTTATATAATCTATGCATGTTTTTCGATGAACAAAAAGTCCCTGACGGTACTTAAAACTCTTACCACAAATGCAGACATTATTTTCAGCGGTTTTTTGCGCTTTTTTGTCATCATTTTTATGTTTACGTGTCAACAAGTGTCTTTCAAAGTCACATTTCTTGCTAGATATAAAGTGACATTTTTCGCAGGTAAAAAAATCGTCGTTTTTTTGCGTCATCATTGTCATCATATATAATGATGACATAAAAAACTCCTAAATCCTTTTCATATAATATATATAAAAGTTGAAAAAATTATGGTAACAAAATTTCAAACTTAAAAATGCAATTTAGAGCATTATGCTCTGAGTGACGAATGCAATGAATTTTTTATATTTCTACCCCCGGTTTTGAAAAAAGGACATTTATAAATGTCCATTTTTGAAAATCCAGCTTTAGATTTGAAATTTTAATACATCATCACTTCTTCGGCGTCCGCCCTCCCAATTCCGCGGGGTTACCTTTATGCTCTGGGTGGCGATGCGAGGGCGTGGTCACGTGGCGACCATAATGCTGCGAAATATAAAAAGTAGTAAAAAAGGGGAAAAAGAGGAAAAAAGGGTGGTTTTCGGTGGGGTATTCTTTTGATGTCCCTTTTTCGGGGAAAGTAGTTTTTCGCAAACATGTTTGCCACTTTTTTGACCATTGCGCGGGAACCATAGCCGTGCAAACTATGCTGCTCCATCTCACCGAACATGCTCCATCCGTACTCTCCATCTCACCGAACCATTCTTGAAAATCGCGAAAATATTGGCGGCAAAAGAATTGTCGCAAATATTTATGAAAACTTGTCCTCTATTTTTTTGAAAAACTCTTTCCCGTATATCAAATTGCCGGTTGGTTTATAGTCATTAATCGGCTTAAACTCCTTTTTATTCGTTGTGTTGTCGGCAGTATTTTTAGGATTTATTTTACGTGTCAAGCCCATATTAAATGGGTCTAACGTATTCCCACTTAAGGGAGTATGCATTGCTTGAGATGGAGGTACCGGATTACCGTATTCATCTAACTCGTCTACGCGATTACCGTGCTCGTCGATGATAATACCTGTCTTTTTTTTAAACTCTGTTCTTACATATGATGGTATATAATGCTTCCAAGAGATAAATATGAGGTTTGGGTGTGTATATCGAACAACAAAACCATTGTTTGTAAGCTCTTCTAAAATGTAACTAATACATGATGCGCGATCATATGATGCAACACCTAGCATAATTTCCGGAATAACATACCAACAAAATTGCGTGTCTACTTTTTGACGTGATGTTATTTTTATTTTTTCGTGGATTCTATTTAAAATCTTATTGTAGACTGAGAGTTTAGACAAATCATATGTCTTTTTCTTATCGTATAATTCCTCTAAATTTATTTTTTTGATTTTGTCGCTATCTTCCCTATTTCGAAACAATTCGTCCATATTGTATATCGATAACCCCTAAATCATAACTAGAAAAAAATATGAATATTTATACTATTTCCTATTTCATATTTCCTATTTCCCATTGTGTTCATATAATAATTAAAATTTGTTATTATATTAAAATGACAATTAAGCATTTAGTGATTGGCGGCGGAGGACCCTTTGGTATTTGCGCACTTGGTGCTTTAACATATTTGCACAATAAAGAATTCTGGAACATAAATAATATTAAATCTATCTACGCAACATCTATTGGTTCTTTAGTTGCAGTATACCTATCTCTCAAATATGACTACGATTACATTATAGAATATATCGTAAAAAGACCATGGGAAAAATTATTCGAGGAAATCGGTATAGAAAATATACTTGAACTATATAACAACAAAGGTTTTCTTAACCCTCGTTCTATTTATCTTAAAAAATATGGTATATTATTTGAGGCAAAAGGGCTGGCACCTAATGTTACAATGAAGGAATTTTACGAGTATTGTGGTATAGAGTTTTATTTTATTACTTGTGATGCAAACCGATTTACGCGAGATATTATATCATATAAAACGCATCCTGACCTAGAATTAATTACAGCAATGTGTATGACAGGCGCTTTCCCCATCGTTTTTACACCCGTTATTATAGGCGATAAGTGCTATATAGATGGCGGTATGTGTAACAATTATGCAATTAATATTTGTTTAGAAGAAACCGGTTGTAAACCAGAAGAAATATTGGGTGTTAAAAAATATATACCAAGTGATGCAAACAGTACTCTTGTTACTGAAGAGTCTAATATTTTTGACTTTATAGATAAAATTAGTAGTAATATTTTCGATATTATAAGTGACAAATTTGAAATAGAAAATATACCATATCAAATAGAATGTGATATGAGTGTATTTACAACATATGATGCATGGACTCAAGTTCCATATTCTTCTGAACATCGCAATAATTTAATTATGTACGGCGCAAAAGTAGCCGAAAATTTGTACAAATCATTCGTTTCTCATCGGGACTCCTTGTCTGAAGAACCCATTCACGACGCCTCTTTAAACCATGAGACGTAACAGATGCGTGAGATTAATCGAAATTACCCTCATATAAATAATAGAAAACTACAAAATTATTACAAATACATGACAAAACATGTAGTTGTATTGTATTTTTATTGTATACAACACTTTCGCATTTTACAATATTTTATTAGAGAGAACTGTTCAAAAATTGCGTGAGAGCATCCCTTTCCGGTTTTGATTTAAATTCGATAACATCAGAACCGGTATCTAGTTTAATAGTGGGATAACCTGATACGTCATACTTATCGGCAAGGGCGGAGTCTTTGTCACAATCGACAGTTACAAAGTTGACTTTCTTACCATTAAATGTCTTATTTTCGTTTTCTTTTACAAATGCCTCCCATTCAGGTTTAGCGTGTTTGCAATGAGGACACCACTCTACGCCGAAAAAGTACAGTGTTACTACTTCACTTGCGGGACGGTCGTTCCTTATATTCATACCATTTGCATAGCCTTCTAGATACGACCTATCAGATTGTGGGACAATATATGTCTTATAAATATAATATGCACAAGCTATTAAAATAGCAGCAAAAGATGCTATTAAAATATATCTGGTAATAGTCGGTAAAGAGTTTATTACTTTTTTAAACTTGAAAACAGAATCGTCCATTTTGTTCTATATTATTATATATATAAAAGATTAATATATGTTTTGCAAATAAACGAATAATATACCCATTAATATACCCATTAATATACTACTAAATAATTACTACAATGATTTAAAAATATAGTATAACTAAATATAACTACAAGCATTATTTCGACTATAATGCTTATTCGATGCTGTGATGGGAAAATAATAGATATCAAAATTCAGTCGTTTATAACTGATAAAGACTATTACGACATATTGCTAAAGGTAACTAAAAGTACCAAATCGGTGTCTACATAAAATAAAATACTTCATTTGAAAATGGTATAAAAAATATAAAAAACTAAAAATATTACTATTATTTCAAATATACAGTATAGTATAAAAAATAGTTTGACTTTAGACATAGACGGATCTATAAATAGCCCATTTGTGTTAAAAATTACACCAAGTGATTTATATACAGCGGTAAATACATATAAATACAGACCCACAATTCCTATCTTTAGAATAAGAGAGAAAAAACTATTGTTACTTATTTTTGTTCCATAGGTAATTATAATAAGAAGTAACCCTAAAATAATAATATACGTAATATTTTTAACGGAGTCGGAAAAATTCTTTAATGTATCTATTGAACTATTTGACATATTTTATGTTTATATATATATAAAAATAGATATATATAAATATAGTTAAATGGCGTATAAAAAAACATCAAAGAAATACAACAAATATAATAGAAAAAAAACCAGAAATACAAATACAAATACAAGGATTGTTCCGAATTCTAAAAAGCGTACATTTTCGCGTAAAGATTATATGAGTGGTGACGGAATGTTGACGAGCGTATGGGGTCCTGCAGCATGGCATCTTCTTCATACGATAAGTTTCAACTATCCTATTCACCCCACCGAAGAAAACAAAAAAGAGTATAAAGAGTTTGTAGAAAACCTAGGATATGTTCTTCCTTGCAAATATTGCCGTATGAATTTGAAAAATAATTTGAAAGCCCATCCAATTAAGCCGTGTCATATGAAAAATCGCGATTCTTTTTCGAGATATATGTACAATTTACACGAAATCGTTAATAAAATGTTGGGTAAAAAATCGGGGCTTTCTTATTGCGATGTACGTGAAAGATATGAACATTTTAGGGCAAGGTGTACTCAAAATGACGCGCCTAAAATATTTAAATTCAATACTACGCGTAAAAACCAGAAAGAAAAAGGATGCACTGAACCATTGTATGGCAAAAAAGCAAAGTGTATTATACAAATTGTTCCTCAAGAAGATAAAAAACCGTCATTTACAGTGGACGACAAGTGTATCAAGATTCGGGGAGTATAGTATTGCGAGGGGAGTGGTTCGTGATTCATGATTCGTGTTCATGTTTTATACAATAGACAATGTGTAAAACATGAGATGTAAGAGATATGGTGAGATTTGTGGTAATTCAAATCATAAATCATAAATGATAAACTAAAGAATGTAAAATAACTTTATAACTTATCAGCCCAAGGAATGGGTAACTGATTCATCAATCCGACACTATTATAGTTTGGCACCTTTTTGCATTCAAATGATGGTTCCGGACATCTTGCGCATGCAGGACATGGTGGGCATTTATTAGCATTAGCGCAACTACCACAATTTACCTGTGGACATGCGGGGCAAATAGGAGGGACAATCTCGGACTTGAGAATATATAAATTCTCTTGACCAGGTGGGATTCTACCTTTTGGAACTCCTTGTTGTTCATTTGCATTTGCGCTTGTGTTTGCATTTGCGCTTGTGTTTTCGTTCGCATTTGCATTTGCGGGCGTGGTTTTATCGGTAACATTAAACATAGGGGCGTTCATTTTTCCCTTTGATACAGAGTCAAATATACCGACTAATCTATCAAGTAACTTCGTATTTGAATCAAAGTCGCTATCAATATATTCAGAATATTTCGTTTTCTTTGTATTCATACTTGAACGATCTTTTTCATTTCCAGCGTTAAGGTCGGTCCTATCCCTGTGAATATCTCTGTGAATATCTCTGTGAATATTATCGCGCTTATCTTTATCCGACTGCCAGTTTGCTTTATTGTAAAAAGGATTGTTAAAGTTAGAAGACCTTTTGTCTGAATGATTTATACTTCTTATATTGTCATCATTTTTTTGTGTATTATAATCCGAATAACTTTTGTATGTTATTTTATCATCACTTCTACTCGTGAAGCCTTCCATTTCTTGGTTTGAACACATACCTAAAGTAGAACATAAAACAAGCGCAAGTAATAGTATGAGAAATATATGAATTTTTGTTAATTTCATTATAAAATGTAAATATAATATAATATATATATGGAAAAAAATTGATTAATATATATTTATATTATTATAAAATAAGAACAAAAATAAATACAGCTATGTCATTCATAACATCTGAATCATCTATAGTATCCGCAACGGAAAACAAACAGAAAAATAAAAAAACAAAAACAGCCGATAAAGTCGATAAAGCCGATAAACCAAAGCCTCATATTTTAAAGTCATCTTATTTTGAAACCGACAGTATATACACATCATTAACACAAGCTCCATTTATTGAAATTGGTATTGATGAAGCGGGAAGAGGTCCTATGTTTGGACGCGTATATATAGGAGCGGTGGTTTTACCTAAAGATAGCAAACAGTTCGATTTTTCGAAAATGAAAGATAGCAAAAAATTCCACTCTGAAAAGAAAATAAAAGAAGTAGCGGAATATATAAAATCACACGCCGTCGCCTGGAGCGTTACATATGCCGAGCATACAGATATTGATACGAAAAATATACGCAGAGCTACAATAGACTGTATGCACAATGCTGTAAATGAGTTGATGGAAAAAATGAATACATCACCGGATAAATTATATCTACTTGTGGACGGGAATGATTTTATACCTATGATGAAATTATGCGATGACTCATATATTCAAATACCGCATAAATGTATTGAAAGTGGCGATAACACATACGCGTCAATTGCGGCAGCATCAATCCTTGCAAAAGTTACACGCGACGAGTATATTATGCAAATGTGCAAAGAAAATCCCGAATTAAACACGCGGTACGACTTGGAAAGCAACAAGGGATACGGAACAAAAAAACATATGGATGGTATCAAGTTACACGGAATAAGCGAGTGGCATAGAAAAAGCTTTGGGTTGTGCAAAGAGTTTTCTTAATTGTATTGGAGTCGAACACAGCGGTTTCGTGCCGCACATTTCATCTCCTTCTTCTCATGGACGGAGCAACAAAAAAGTTATACAATATGTATAAAATATAGACGACAACAAAAAACACGATTAGTAAATTAAACCATTTCATAATATTACAATACATTGAATCGTCTTTTGAATCACACTGTATTGTAGTTCCAAAAAACCCAAATATCCCTGAACCTAAGATGCCGCCACCGCCACTACCAAGACCTGAACTTCTTCTAGCCATTATTGATACTATATATACCTATGATGTATACTTATATATAGTATATATAATATTTATTACAGACAATAAAAACTTTCATTAAATTGAAATGAAATGATTCACTTAATTCATATACAGAATACTATTTTCAAAAAGAAAAACGAACTAAATTATCAACCCCCGACAAACAACAAACAACAAACAACAAACAAACCAAAAATGAAAGTTCTTGTTTTCGACACTGAAACTTCCGGATTACCCAAAGAGCGCAACCCATCTATATATGATACAGACAAGTGGCCACATGTTATGCAGGTAAGTTACATTATATACAATACGGAAACCGGCGAACTTGAAGAAACATACGACGCATATGTCAAGCTGAACCCGTGGGTAATTGTCGACCCTGTATCGGAGGGAATACACGGAATTACGCGCGAGATTATGGAGCAAAAAGGTGTACCGATTCAGGAAGCACTTGTGCGCGTGCGTGACGCGTTTGGGCGCGTAGACCTCTGCGTCGGACACAATGTCTCGTTTGATAAGCGTTTCATTTTGGTAGAAGGAATCCGCAACAATATGAGAATGAACTTTCCCGCCGACTACTGTACCATGAAAAATGGCAAAGATGTCTGCAAAATTGAGTACACGTTTTCGAATGGAACAAAAGGATTCAAGTTTCCCAAGTTGATGGAACTATATGAGCACCTATTCCCAGGAATCCCGGCTCCACAAAACCTGCACAACTCCTTGGCGGATACGGTTGTCACACTGAAATGTTACTGTAAGTTGGCTCACGACGTGAACTTATCACTTGAGTCGCGCCACTTTCGCATACTGTTTCGCGAAACTTGCAGTTGAATATGAATTATGACGAACACATTGTGCATCCATTTTCGTCATCACCCGCGCTACCACTACCACCAACGCTAGCATCGAAACTAATATTTTCACTATCATCTTCGTTTTTTTCTTTATTATCTAACCGTTCTGGTTCAATCGTAAATTGTTGCGCTTGATGTTTCGGCTTTCTTCGCAAATAATAGATGCCCGTTTTAAGTCCCTTTGTCCAAGAATAAAAATGCATAGATGTCAGATTATTGTAGTTCGGTTCTTCTAGCCACAGATTCAAGCTTTGACTCTGACAAATAAACGCCCCTCTATCGGCAGCCATATCTATCAAGTGTTTCATAGGAATTTCCCAAACCGTTTTATACTTGTTTTTAATATGTTCCGTTAATCCAGGCACTACCGCCGGGTCAAGCTGTTGTATACTTCCCCGATTCGCAATAATATTGTTTTTTATATTCTGATTCCATATACCTAATCGAATAAATTCCTTAATCAAATATTTGTTCACCATAATAAACTCACCTGCTAATGTTCGTCGCATATATATATTACTAGTAATCGGTTCAAAACACTCATTATTGCCGAGAATTTGCGACGTACTTGCAGTAGGCATCGGCGCAACAAGAAGCGAGTTACGCAAACCGTTTTTAATAATATCGGAACGAAGCGAATCCCAGTCATAACGTCCAGGTGTTGGCGCTACATTCCACATATCAAACTGAAAAATGCCGCGAGACATCGGCGAACCAATAAAGGAAGAATAAGCACCCAATAAATCTGGCGTATTTTTAAGATTAAAACTTTCTTCCTCTGTTAGTTGAAACACGTCTTCGGTAGATGCCGAAGATGCAGCAAAATAACGCGAACGTTCTGCTGATATAATATTCGACTCGAATAATGCGGCATGGTATATCGTTTCAAATATCAGCTTGTTTATTTTCGTAGCTTTATCACTATGAAACGGAATATCCATCATGAAAAAAACATCTGCCAATCCTTGCATGCCAATACCAATGGGGCGATGACGTAAGTTACTAACCCGTGTTTTTCCTGTTGGGTAATAGTTGATATCAATGACGCGGTTCAAATTTCGCGTAACTACACGAACAACGTCGTGTAAATGTTCATAATTAAAAACATGATTACACGTGTCAACATGATAATTAACAAACCGGTTCAAAGCAATACTCGCAAGATTGCATACCGCCGTTTCGTCTTTATCGGAATACTGAATAATCTCCGTACAAAGATTAGACGACTTGATTGTACCAATATTTTTCTGATTGCTTTTACGATTTGCCGCATCCTTATAACACAAATAGGGCGTTCCGGTTTCCATTTGACTATCTAGAATCTTAAACCAAAGGTCACGTGACTTTATTTTGCGTTTAAACTTACCCAAATTTTCATATTTTATATACAATTTTTTAAATTCATCGCCATATACATCAGCCAACCCAGGACATTCATCGGGGCAAAATAAACACCAGTCTTCGTTTGTTTTTATTTTTTCCATGAAAAGATCCGGAATCCAAATCGCATAAAACAAGTCACGTGCACGCATTTCCTCGTCGCCCTGGTTTTTTTTCAAGTCCAGAAAGTCTACAATATCGGCATGCCATGGTTCCAGATAGATAGCGAAACTCCCGTTACGGCGACCGCCTTGGTCAATATAGCGCGCCGTATTATTAAATACACGAAGCATAGGAACAATGCCATTGGACGAACCATTTGTGCCGCGTATTAAACTACCCGATGCGCGAACATTATGAATGTGCAGACCAATACCGCCCGCCCATTTCGAAATATTCGCACACTCCTTTAGCGTATTGAAAATACCATCCAAACTATCGTCCTCCATAGAAATCAAATAACACGAACTAAGCTGCGGGCGCGGTGTCCCCGCATTGAAAAGCGTCGGCGTGGCATGCGTAAAATATTTCTCAGACATAAGTAAAAATGTCTCACACACCTTTTTCAAATTTTCACCATGTATACCAATCGATACACGCATCCACATATACTGCGGTCGTTCTTGAACCACGCCATTTATTTTCATAAGGTAGGCGCGTTCTAGTGTTTTAAAACCGAAATAGTCGAATAAAAAATCGTTTTTAGAATGCAACGATACAAATTCATTTAAGAAGTCGCTATTTTTTTCGACAATATTCCAAGTAAGTTGCGAAATAAGAGGTGTATGAATACCTTCATTATCGGTGAATTCATATAGACGTCGCATTACATTTACAAATGATGGGTCGGTATTTTTGTGATGATTGGAAATGATAATATAGGATGCAAGAGTGCCGTAGTCTGGATGTTGCGATGACTGTGTTGCGCATTGTTCGGCGGTAAGGTCGTCGATTTTTGTGGTCGGAATACCGTCATACAACTGGTCGATGATTTTTATGACGAGTGCTGAAAAATTGATAGAAACACCTGCTTGTAGCCCTATCTTTTTTACACGTGTCAAAATTTTGTCGAATTTTACATCTTGGAGAGAACCGTCGCGCTTTTTTACACGCATCTCTGTTTCATGTGTATTTGCAGAATCGTTTTTAACTGTTGTTGACATGGTTGGTTATATAATATGTGTAGCGGAGTATAGTATTATTACACATATTATATTTATACCATTTTTTGATAGTATATTTTCCATAGTAGTATATTTTCCGCGCTATTTCTTGCTTGTATTTTTACGAGTTCTATTACCATTTCGGTTTCGTCGCAGCGTACTTCCTCCCATACTACCAGACGTATCGCTATCACTTTGTCCCTTGTTTGTAAGAGAATTAAACGCCTTGCGCATTCTTTTAAATTTATTTGCAGTTTTTTCCTTGTTGCCTAAATTTTTATCGGGATGTAACTGTAACGATCTTCTATTGAAAGCCAATTTAAGATCACGCGCGGTAGGTGCCGTTAGAGGGTCAATACCCATAAAAGCCAACGCTTTATTTCTTTGCATTTTAGGGCGTTTTCCAGAGGGTGGTGGCGGTTCTTGGGCTGGACCACCGCGTGCATATGAATGTTGTTGTCGTTGATATTGTTCCCATTCACGTTTAGCGCGTTGCATATCTTCCCATTGTTCTTGTTGTCGCCGACGATGTTCCTCTTCATAACGTTGTTGTCTTTCTTGTTCTTCTTGTTCCTCGCGACTTCCGGATTGACTTTTATAATTGCGGTGAAATAATGCATTGTATATTTGCTGCATTGGACGAAATCCTTCGCGTTCCTTTTTTAATTTTTCTTCCACTCCTTTAAAATGGTCGGAGCGTTGTTTTTGCGTTTCCATTCTTTGTTGACTTGCTAAATGCATTGCTTCTTCGTCATCAAGATGCCTGTTTATTGCATCTTCGTAGCTTTTATCATTCCCTTTAATGGCACCATATTTACTTTCTAGTAAAGCAAAAAATCTAGCCTGTTTTTCAATTGCTTCAGTATTCATACGTGAAAGCAATAATGCAGAACTAATTCCACTACGAACAGGTTCAGCTATATGCGACTGATAAGGTTGATTCATTGCTTCTCTTCTTTCCATTCCAGCCGGGGTAAGTTGACGAAACTGTCTACTCTCCAATGATTGACTTAATGCTGAAGGTGAACCAGAAAATCTTCCTATGCCCAATTTTTCTCGTCTTTCACTTTCGCGTTGAGCCTCTAATTCTTCTTCCATTTCCTTTAACGATTTTTTTCTTCCACTCATTGAATGCAGATATTACAATATGCTATATATTATTCAAATATAATAACTATAATAACTATAGAAATATAATAACTATAGAAATAGAACAATTATATAAATATAAATAAAATGAATAGAATAATAAAATATTTTTAAAATATATACAACGATATATACAATACATTACTAGATACAAATGAAAAACACACTATCAAAAAGATATGGCTTAAAATTTTTTATAGATTTTATTTTAATAGTTTTAGTAGTATTTTTAGTTCTAGTTTTTATAGGAACTATAAAAGTATATCATACCGAAACATTTACACCAAATATGAATAACAATAATCAACTAGTGCCGGAGGACTTTACCAAAAATGGGAGAGAGCAACTTCTTTTATATGGGGACTACGACGTGAAAGAAAATACAGAGGTTACAAAAAATAATAATTTTAATATATGGAAAGAATACCCCGTTTATCCTAGTTCATTTAAACAAATGACAAATAACAGAAAAACTTGGACAACACCCGATATGGGTACATGTTCGCCTGCAGAATTTTGCGGAACACCCTATAAAGAAACGGAGCAACAAAAAGAAATAGTAAGCAACCCTGTTCCATTAAACGCTAATGTAACACGTATTAACTGGTGGGCGGCAAATAGTTGCGAATAAGTATCTTCCGAATAAGTATCTTCAAAAAAATATCTGTAACACACAGGAAACAATAAATAATTATACAGTATTTATTGTTTATATTCGTGTACTATTGCGTATTATTGCGCGTATCATCGCACATTATAAATTTAGTTCCAAATCAGATATTACAATAAGACAACCTGTTTCGGTAGTCTCTTCATCGTCTGGTACATTCGTCTTCTTCTTCGGTGTTCGCTTTTTAGGAGCTCTATGTTCATATCCCGATTCTCGTTCTGCAAGAATAGTATTCCATACAGTTTCTATTTTTTTAATCGCACTTTCAAACCATACGTCATTCTTTCTAATAAGAACACAACTATATTCGCTTAAATGCCAGTATATATTTTTTAACCATGTAATTCCCGCATTTTTGTCAATAATTTCTTCACACCATTTATCGTAACACTTACGCGTCAAATATAATGGCGCATATTCATAAAACGGTTTACCGTCTTTCATAAAATAAGCAATAACACCTTTCGTCATTCTAGCGGATGTTAAATAAAATTCAGCATCATTATCAGAACAAGAGTCGTGTAAAAACGCCGCTTCATCTTCGTACTCTTTAAAACACGTCTCTAGAAAATCACATTCGTCGCAATCACACACCTGCATTTGAAGCTGTGTTTGTATCCAATACTCCTCGATTGGTATTCCCGTTATTTCTCGATTGAATATATTCTTAATTTCCAACATTCGCCCATATAATGGCGAGCGGGGGTCAACGTTGATGCCATCCGGTGAGGCTCCTAAGAAATCATATTTGGGATGTTTGATACAACCGAATTCCCCGACCTTTGTATTATTTTTTGCTTCATATAGCATAACCGACAGTTTTTCATATTTTTGCCCCCAATGGAGAGGCGAGTTTGTATTAACAAATGTTTTTTCTACTATTATTTGTTCCTTTTTCCTCTCTGTATCATCCATGTCATCTATTTCGCCGAGAGACGATGCAGAGGTAATGCTAATGCTAAGTGGTTTACATTTTTCATAAATAAGCTGATTAATACATGAGTCAGACTTGAATACTTTCCATGCAGCACTTGCCGTGATAAGTTTATTCCGGAAAATATACCACCCAGCCGTTCTCTGTTCATCTTGCGGGATAGATTTTAAGTATTCTATTTTTTTAGTTACTTCGGCGACATTCGGGGGATGTAAAATACAGGTAGTCGGATAAGACCTAGGTGGAAGAACTGTGTCAAAATATTCTTCTAAACAAGTAGTTATAATTTCCTCGATGCTATTTTCCATATCATCCGTGAACGTAAATACGTCATTTCGAATAAGCAAACCATACGAAAACGTGTCGTCTATAATTTCATATATGGAATTCTCTAACTTCGCGTGAAATGTGGGGTCGCTAAATGACAGAGGATTATTTATTACATTTTGCTCGATGCAGTACAAAACAGACTCTCGCATCTCTTGTATATCCGCGTCGGATAATGGAGGACATATATTGGTACTGTCGGTATTGTCATCTGCGTAGTGTTCGTCATGTGAAGTGTCACTATTGTTATCACTATCGTTATCGTTTAGAAAATCCCAAACCGATTCATTATTTTCTAGAACGGTATTGTTACTGTTATTATTATTGTTATTGTTATT
>SXGQ01663797.1_pt1 | contig 19865 bp, 30 predicted proteins | sample 3178371 | NCBI WGS metagenome assembly SXGQ01 (sample SAMN11356859, study PRJNA531348) | freshwater metagenome | isolation source: freshwater sample F1-20 | place: China: Fuxian Lake, Yuxi | collected 2017-12-25 | reverse complement strand
TGCCCTCACCAATTTTTCATTACATTGATGGTGCCGCCGACGATGAAGTCACTTATCAAAGAAACACCGCAGCGTTTGATGATGTGGATCTAGTGCCCAACGTGTTGCGAGGAGTTGAGCATGTGGATTTGAGTACAGAAATTTTTGGAAAGAAATTGGCCTTGCCCTTTTATCTTTCTCCTACAGCACTACAAAGACTGTTTCACTGGCAGGGTGAACGAGCAGTAGCGCAAGCTGCTCAGAAATTCAACACCATGTTTGGCGTCAGCACTCTTAGCACGGTGAGTGTGGAAGACATCGCTGCACTGAATCATGGTCCCAAGATGTTTCAATTTTATTTTCACAAAGATCGCGGCTTGAACCACAGTTGTTTAGAACGAGCACGGGCAGCCAAATTTGACGTGCTGGCCTTGACCGTGGATACCATCACAGGTGGCAATCGTGAACGAGATCTACGCACTGGCTTTACCAGTCCTCCTAGATTGACCTTGAACAGCCTGTGGAGTTTTATATCTAAGCCGCAGTGGGGAATAAATTATATGACTCGTGGACGATTTGAACTGCCACATTTGCAGGCGTTTGTAAAAGAAGGTACCAGCACCAATACTTCCATAGGCAACTACTTCAGCAGCATGTTGGATCCCAGCATGAACTGGCATGATGCAGCCAAATTGCGTGAACAATGGGGCGGACATTTTGCACTCAAAGGCATAATGAGTGTGGCAGATGCTCGCCGTGCAGTGGACATTGGCTGCACAGGTATCATGGTGTCCAATCACGGCGGCCGACAACTGGACGGTTCCCGTGCACCTTTTGACCAACTGGCTGAAATCGTAGATGCTGTGGGACATAAACTGGATGTGATCTGCGAAGGTGGCATACACAGAGGCACACACATACTGAAAGCTCTTTCCGTAGGTGCCAAGGCCTGTGCAGGAGGTAGACTGTATCTGTATGCGCTGGCCGCAGGTGGACAGGCCGGAGTTGAGCGATCACTAGCAAAATTGCAGGAAGAATTAATCAGAGACATGAAACTCATGGGCTGTACCAAGATCAGTGATCTAAACAGAGACAATTTGCGATTTAGGTGAGAATGAAACATGAAGTTCATACATAAGGTTATGATTACCCATGCTGTTATAATGATAGTTTGGGCTTGTTATATTATTAGTTTATTTTTTCAGAATTGAAGAATGAAAATTGATCATAAAATGCTGGACGATATTGGCAACAACATGGTGCTGATATTCCACAAACTGGCCTTGTTTGGTATAGGTGCGGCCACTGTGTGGGCGGCAGCATGGACTTTTGTGGATATCTTTGACAAGCATCATGCCAGCATCGCTGACCTGTTGATACTGTTTATCTATTTGGAATTGGGTGCCATGGTTGGTATCTATTTCAAAACAAATCACATGCCCGTGAGATTCCTGTTGTATATTGCTATTACTGCCCTGACCAGACACATGGTTGATGCAGTAGTTCATGTGCCCATGAACGTTTGGGAAGTGATCACAGTGGCAACAGCCACTTTGATAATATCAATCAGTGTATTGATTGTGAGGTATACCAGTGCCAAGTTCTCGTCTGGCTCATCCCATGATGAAACGACTTAAATTTTTAACCAAGGAGATAGTATGAAATCATTAGTAATCGCAAGTGTTTTATTTTTGTCATTGTCAGCTCATGCTCAAGATGCTAAACTGGGCCAAGCAAAATATGTTTCTTGCACTGCCTGCCATGGTGCCCAAGGGCAAGGTGGAGTTGGTCCTAAACTGGCAGGTCAAAAGGCTGAAGTAATTGAGAAAAAACTCACTGCCTACAAAAACAAACAGCAGGTTGGACCACAAAGCCAACTCATGTGGGGCATCGCCGGCGGACTTTCAGCAGCAGATATTAAAAATATTGCAGCTTATACTGCTACTCTCAAGTAAAGGAATCTATGAAAACATTAATTGAAAACTATTGGAAATTGTTACCAGATATCAGCCTCAGCCATTTGTTGCTACGCATACCACTAGCAGTAGTGTTTATCACTCAGGGGCTTAGTAAGTTGCCGTTTGATCCAGCAGCAGGCGCAGCGTTTGGTATTAATGCTTTAGTATGGTGGTTTGTATGTTATGGTGAAGTTGCAGCAGGGCTAGGGCTTTTAGTTGGTGGGCTTGCTACTATACCCAAACTAAAGGATTTTGCATTTGTAGCAGAAATAGGTGATATGCTCACACGATTTAGTGGTATCGTGATGTGTTGTGTGGCCACCGGAGTTATTTGGGTGGTGCTGAAACCTGAAAGTTTATGGACCTTTATGCTCACTGACTATCTGCATCTTTCTTTGTGGGCTGGTGGGTTATACTTTGCTTTACGTGGTAACTTTGCTGTGGCTATAACCAAATAAAACATTTCGGAGTTAGAGAATGACATGGATTTTAGTGTTTTGGCTGGCATATCCTGAGAACCACAGTGTCATGCAGGAATATGTGACAAAGCGTGAATGTAAAGACGCAGAACAGGCATGGCAGCGTAGACTTCAAACAGTACGGAGTCCGATTATAGCGGAGTGCAGGCTCAAAGAGAAAGAATGAACGAACGAATTCAACAACTTGCTGAACAGGCTAGAAAAGAATTCTTAGAATTGCCAACTGGATACAGACCCGAACAAATTGAAGTTCGATGGTGGTTTGGCTTTGAGTTTTGACGTACACTAAAATCATACAGCCCAGACGGAATGTCTTCTGCAACCAAAATGTTTGATACACTAGAGCAAGCACAGAAATACATTCGCGGTCGTAATTGGACCACTACAGTGGTGGAAGAAGGCACAGTATGATCACATGGCTGATATTGGCCTTGCTATTTTTCAAACACTTTCTAGCAGACTTCTGTTGGCAAAGTGATCAAATGTACAAAGACAAAGGTCACCTTGGTAGACTGGGTGGTCTTCAACATGCTGGCTTACATGGTGTATTAACTTATGTTATACTAATGCACTTTCTAAACATACAGGCCTGCGTAATAATTGCGGTATTTGATAGTGTAATGCATTATATTTTTGACTTTATGCATCGTAGAGCTACAGTTAAACTAAATGTAGATTCTAACGCATTTTGGGTATGGATTGGCCTAGATCAATTCCTACACGCAATGACATATTTAATCATTGGGTTTACAGTTGCATTTTTAACAGCAGAATTTATTTAAGGATACAATAATGAATTGGTTAAGACGGATAGTGCGAAATTGGTTGATGCAAGAAGAACCAGTACTGGCACAACGAGAAACGGTACTTTCAGGAAGAGACGCTCCCAGACAAGACGGTTTAAACTTCTGTTTGTATCGAGCGGTAGGTGGTCATGTTCTTGAATGTAGAGTGTATAATGCAAAGACAGATCGTCATGATGGTACACTGTATATGATTCACGATGATCAAGATTTTGCCACTCAAGTGGCTCAAGCAATTATGTTGGAGCAAATGAAATTATGAACAGTTCAGGAACGTTTACTATAGCAACTGGTGGTGGTGGCGGCATCGGACCAATCTCTATAAGCGATATGTCCGGAATTGATTTAAACTTTGGAGAAAAAAAATTGCCAAATAAAAAAATATCGTTTGATATACATACTGCATATGGAGGGTATGTTGTAAAGGTTTCTAAAGGTTTTTCTGGTGATGACGATATGTATGTTATCGCCGACGGCCAAGATCTCGGTCAAGAATTAGGCAAAATTATCACACATTACACACTGTCAAAAGAATGAATCAACCCATAGCCAAACCAGTTGTGAAGAATAAATTTTGGGTAGTTGAAGATGCTGGTCAAAAAATTGCTACCATTCAAGCAAGGGAGAATGGAGGATTTGTTTATGTTCACGACGACCGTCGTGAATATTTTCCAACCGTAAAACAATTAACCAAACAACATAATATAAAATTTTCCAAAGCTTTATTTAAACATATTAAAGAAAATCACACCGTGTATGGATATCCGGTGAAAGGCAAGGCGTATAATGAAATATTTGATGTAATTAGAAAACTGCCAATTTACAGTAAAAATTCAAAAAGCAAAAGTTTGTATTGTGCTGGTTATTATTACATTTTTTTAAATGATACCTGGACACTGTCTTTTTGTCCAAAAAACATAACACTGAATCGATATAAATTTTACGGCCCATATAAATCACAACTAGAGGCAGAAAACCATTTTTATAGGATTGAAAATGCAAACAATTAGTGTAGCTGTAAGAAACTTCAATGATCGAGTCAAACAGATGAATCAAACTAACAGCAGACAATTAGTTTTATCTGCAGATGAAGCACGAAATTTACATGCGGATATTTTTGCTTTGCTCAATAATTTGCAAGAAATAGTTGCATCTGCACAAAATACACAAGAAAAATTGGTTAGTTCTGTTAGCCTGGATGGTGGTGCCTTCTAATAAACTACCCAGATTTCTAACTAAATACACAGTATAGGATTTCAAACTATGAGCAGACCTAAGCCAACAGTATTAATAGAATACGTCAATAAAACCAATTATAAAAGTGATCAGATACTTAGTAGCGAAGGTATTTGGGCTGTGTTTTATGACAACAAACCAATTAACTATAAAACACATAATATTCTCGTCCATTATCCTGGTCCAAAATACAAAAAGGTTAGCTTTTCAAATTCTGGACATGCGATTAATCTTTGTAAAAAATTAAATACCCTTTTTAAAACGGACAAATTTACTGTGGTGCTGATGAAGCAAGGTGAACAAATCTACCCTTAGTCAGTCTGAATATAATCGTATATTTTTTGAGTCAGCACAGTTAGACATAAACTCAAATCATATTGACACTAACAATTTTTGGTGGAATCCTACAAATCCTAATCATTTACGTCTTAGTAATATTGGTATAACTTTTATAAAAAAACAAACTAAGTTGCCAATTTACACAATAAATGTATCACATCCTTTGTTAAGCACACATTTAATAAAGCTGGCCCGTATTAATCTTGGTCCTTATTATCTTCAAACCAAAAACACAGGTGTTGTAATAATGTTGACAGATAGTGAGGCGGCGGCCATGCTTACTTTACATGCGGGCAATTTAGGTCAATATTTAGAAAACTTGCAACTTTAACAACGGTTGACAAATATTCTTTTTTTCGTTAACATATTTTTGTGTTAAACATTAACACATTTTTCAAAACTTTATAGAGACGTTTACGTCGAAAGGAACTATTATGCATTCAATCGGACTTGCAGTTGATCATAGTAATAAAGAATTTACTATTACAGTTCGTAAACTTGAATCATCTCACTTTAAAAAAGTTGGTCCTAATTCGTGGGTAGATTCTCGTTACCCTAACAAAGAATTTTTTGTTTTTGCACAAGCAGAAAGATCTCGCGCAGAATTTATTGCACATTCACAAAGTTTTCTGTTACAATCTAACGGCTACGCTCAAGTAACTGTAAAAGGAAATTTTGACAATGATGAATAAATTTTACAAATTTAAAGATTATCTCGAGGAATGGTGGCGGTACCCACAACCTAGTTATTTTCAAAAAAAATTGCTAGGTATGTACACTGACGTAATTGACACTGACTTTACAGCCACAAGATTAGCCAGTGAAGAGTCTGCCGCTTATATACAACAACATATGCGAGCAGTTCCAAACTTTAAAACTGATTATGATTTCCACGAGTGGATTGTAACTACCCAATTGGATCATAATTTAGATAACGGCATGATTCTTGAATTTGGTGTTGCTACTGGTAGAACACTAAATCATATTGCTAGACTACTGCCAAATAAATTCGTTCATGGATTTGACAGTTTTGAAGGACTACCGGAGAACTGGACTAGTCGTATGCCCAAGGGTTTCTTTCGAAGAGATAACTTACCTCGTGTAAATTATAACTGTCGATTACACGTTGGCTGGTTTAATGAAACCTTACCTCAATGGAAATCTGTGTTTGGTGACAATCCTATACAGTTGCTACATATTGATAGTGACTTGTATTCTAGTGCCGTAACTATTTTATCCGAGCTCGAAACAAATATTGTTCCAGGAACGGTTATCATATTTGATGAATATATTAACTATCCAGGTTGGCAACAGGATGAATTCCGTGCTTGGCAAGAGTTTGTTGCAAAAAATGCAATAAAATATGAATACATTGGTTATGTAAGTAGGCACCAAAAAGTTGCGGTTCGAGTAAAATAGTACTAGACAATAATCTAAAGTTGTACTAAAGTAACACCAAGGTAGTTAGATAGGCTAACTACCTTTTTTTACAGTCGGCAGTAAACATTAAAATTACTGCACCTTACAATTTGAAAGGAAATACCATGGCATCTTATGCTGAACAAGTAAACGCAAAATTCAAAGATGATGCTGATCACTTTGTAGATCTTAAAGATCGTTGGAACAACACAATGAGTTTGTTCTCTCAAACTCTCCAAGCAACTATAAGATCTAGTCTCAAATCCGCTATTAAAGCGTTTGAAAAAAATTATCCAAATATTAAATCATTTAACGACCCTGCATTTAGATTGTGTCGTGCGCAATCAGCTCGATTAAGTGACATTCTAATTGACACCACCATGCAACGACAACTAGATATTGGGTGGGTTATTAAAATTATTACAAATTTCCGTTCGTGGCAGGCCATGCCTATTCAAGTATATGCGGTACCTAATCCTGATGGAGAGTTGGCTTATTACAGTGCAAATGGTTTGTATGCAAGCTGGGATGGACAACACACCGCAATGGCATTTTATGTAATTGCTGTAATGATTATGGGTCTTGATCCAAAAGATGTTGTAATACCTGTTGTAATTTACGAAGTTAATACCAAGGCCGAAATCCGTAGCAATTTTATTCAAGGTAATACTGAAGCAGGTAAGAAACTACTTGATGATATTGATGTATATCAACAAATGGTGTTTGGTGTACGCATTGATGGAGCCAATGATCCAGTCTGGGTACAAGCAGAGAAAAAACAAAAATTGTTACAAGACGCTGGTTTATTTTTGACTGATGAGAAATTTAAAGACACACACCAAGTAGGAGCAATTAGTCGTGTAAAAGAAATATCTACAGAAAAACTTCCTGTAGAGTTAGTTAGACAATTTTGTGTATATGCAAAAACTGCAATTGGTCTGACACCAAGAGCTATTAACACTAAGGAACTTCCGATCATACTTGGTTTCTTAAAGATGGCTGCTAGTGATAATATTGAATACACAGATTCTGAATTAGAAAGTTTAGCTGTTCTTTGCCATCAACTATTCAGCGGTGACTTTGATAGTGAAGGACCGTATTGGGCACAACTTGAAGTAGCTTATTATAATTGGTGGGAAGGTTATTATGAACAAGTTGATGAAAGTTTGCGTCCAGAACGCCCAAGAATGAACAAGGACTGGACACAAGGCGGAACTTTCTTTTGGCACCAACTTAAGAAAAGTTGGACCAATGAAGCTGGATTGCCAATGACGATGCCTAGATTGAATATCAACACTCCATTTATTCCTTCTAAGAAAGATTTATTCTAATATGGACATTAAACAGCTTGAAGAGGCTGTTCGGAATTTCAACCCGCCAGACTATGGGCGGGTTGACCGAGATGGTCGAGCTTACGTAGCCACAGAACGTTTTGTACATCGTGGAATTAAAATTTGTTTGCTTTTGTATAGAAAATTAGAACGCTTGGACCAAACTGCTAGGTTATTGCGTGACGCAATTGATTGGCTTCTTAGAAGATATCACGGATATGCTATTGAAGGTCGAATTAAAGCACATTACAGAGACGCAAGTTTAAAACCTAGAGATAAATCAGATTTTGAACATGTGATCCCTGCTGCTGTACTTTGTGCATTATTGATTCAAAATCGTATTACAATAGAATTTGCAATGAACCCGCCCACTTGCTTAATTCGTAAGAAAGATCATAAGTTACTAAAAAAGTATGGATATGAAAAAAAGACACCTGATGTTTTTTGGTTTTGGCGTCGTTATAAAGATCTTAACATTAAAATTGTAACACACGACGGAACTGCGGTTGATCAAACAACATGGAATTTGGGTACCCATTATCAATATTTTAAAGTAATTGACTGAAAATCCTGTTTTCACTAATATATAGTCTTGGTAAAAGGAGACTATATGCTAGCTCGCAATTACATTAACAAGTATGCAACTCGTAATAACAATAAAGCAATAGTGCAATATTATAAAATCCCCGCCACAACAAAATGGGTAGAATACATGCTCGATAAACATGAGATTAACAAAATACTAATGGATAGCGAATTTGCAACAAAAATGGACTTGTTAGAAACACTACAAATTTTAGAACGCAAAATAGACTACATGTATAAGCATCCTAATTTTAATTTTAAAAAAGCAACAGATTTATTTCATCTTTTAAAAAATGCAACTAAAGTTACACCTTTAGCAACACCTAAAACTGTTGCAAAAAAGCAACATAAAAAACACTAGACCAAAAATCACCATTTTGCTATACTAGCTATACATTAACTAATAAGGAGTTGTAAATGTCTAAATTGTTCGCTTTTGCAGGTACTTGTGTTGTTGATGGTGCAACTGTTTACAAATTTGCTAACGATGCTAATCGTGCTGCGGTTCTAACCAAGTTGGGTGCAACAGATGTTAACATTATTGCACTACCTAAGGCAATGGACAAAGATGCGGCTGTTGCTTATCTTGCACAAGTGGGCATTACAGCAACTAAGACGGCTCGTTCTACTAATACTAAGACTGCGGCTGTTAAAGTTAAGGCGGCTAAGACTGTTAAAGTTTCTTCTAGCAAGACTACTGCTTCCGAAGACGGCTTGCGTGAAGCATATGCAGAGGCTATGGGCGAGCGCAAGGCCAACGACATGCCGGTTATTTCTTTTGCACAATACAAGCGTGATGCAGCTCGAGTAGCAGCATTCTTCGCCAAGTGCGAGTCCAATGTTGAGGCTAAGGCTCAGGCGTAATTATGTGAGCGTCTGTTGTATAAAAACCACAGACGCTTATTCTGTAATACATTATAATAATGTTTCACACGTTAGATAGGAGATTGTAAATGGCAGTTACAGAAACCCGTACGGTTACGCCCGAAGAGGCACGAGGTCGTATCCTACGCTCGTTTAAACACAAGCGACCAATGTTCCTATGGGGACCACCGGGTGTTGGCAAGAGTGAAGTGGTTGCAGACATTACCCGCGAACTAGGCGGGCACATGATTGATCTGCGTCTTTCGCAGATGGAGCCCACTGACTTGCGCGGCATTCCGTTCTATAACAAAGACAAAGGTTTAATGGATTGGGCACCACCCATTGACTTACCTGATGCGGAACTAGCAGCTCAGTATCCAATTGTAGTATTACTATTAGATGAGATGAACTCAGCTGCACCAGCAGTGCAAGCCGCAGCATATCAGCTGATTCTTAACCGTCGTATCGGCAAGTATACATTGCCCGACAATGTAGTGATGGTGGCGGCGGGTAACAGAGATTCGGACAAAGGTGTTACATATCGTATGCCTAGTCCGCTAGCAAATCGCTTTGTACACTTGGAGGTCCGTCCAGACTTTGAATCTTGGCAGACTTGGGCCGTTAAAAACAAAATCCATGCGGATGTTGTTGGTTATTTGAGTTTCGCTAAATCGGATATGTTTGACTTTGATCCGCGTAGTAATAGTCGTAGTTTTGCTACGCCGCGTAGCTGGACCTTTGCTAGCGACTTTTGCAAAGATTCAGACATGCCCGCGTCAGAATTAACGGATCTTGTTGCAGGCTGCGTAGGCGAGGGTATTGCACACAAGTTTATGGCTCATCGCAAAGTGGCAGGTTCGCTGCCTAAGCCCGAAGACATTCTAGCAGGCAAAGTTAAAGAACTCAAGACTAAAGAAGTGAGTGCTATGTATTCTCTGACTACCAGTATGTGTTATGAGTTGCAAGACTTTCACACTAAGAACAAAGACAAGGTACCCGAGTTCCACAAAATGGCGGATAACTTCCTTCGTTTTATGATGGATAACTTTACAACCGAAGTAACTGTTATGGGTGCGCGAGTTGCACTGACCACATACAATCTGCCAATGGTGCCGGGTAAGATGCCAAGCTTTGATGAATTCCATCAGCGTTATGGCAAGTATGTACTAGCCGCAGCTGGTTCTAGCAAATAATCGAGTCGCGTGTGAGGCAGGAGGCTGGATCTTGGCCCGTAAGTCCTCCTTTTTTGCATTGACTGTAAATACACATCTTGCTATAATGTATTACAGAATAAGGAGTAGCGATGGCAGATTCTACAGTAATTGATAAAGAAAAAGTAGTGACAGTAACGGATCCGCGTTTAGATGCAGCGGCCCGGGAGAAATTGACCACTGCCCGTATTGGCTTGCTGCTAAAGGCGCCGTTCTTTGGACAGTTGGCTACTAGAATGACACTAACCAATGCGGATGCGTGGTGCGGAACCGCTGCAACTGACGGACGCAAATTCTATTACAATAGCGAGTTTGTAAACCGCATGCCGCTGAAACAGCTCGAGTTTCTAGTCGGACACGAGATTCTGCATGCGGTTTATGATCACATGGGCCGGCGCGGTGACCGTATGCCCCGACTATCCAATATTGCTGCCGACTACTGCGTAAATCAAGACCTCGTAGAACAGCGTATCGGAGAAAAGATTAGTGTTGTGCCAATCTTGTTTGATAACAAGTTCAAAGGTTGGAGTTATGAAGAAGTATATGATTACTTGTATGAGAACTCAGACAAGATAGATATCGGCCAATTGGAGAAAATGTTGCTGGACGATCACCTGGAAGAAGACGGTGACAGTGAAGATGGGTCAGGCAAGCCAAAACTTAGCAAAGAAGAAGCACAGGCTATCCGTGATGAGATTAAGGGTGCTGTGATCAGTGCTGCACAGGCTGCAGGTGCCGGTAACTTGCCTGCAGGTGTCAAACGATTACTTAAAGATATTACAGCACCAGTTATTGGTTGGAAGGAACTGTTACAGCAACAGATTACAGCCGTAATTAAGAATGATTATACTTGGGCTAGACCCAGTCGAAGAGGTTGGCATTTAGATGCAGTAATGCCGGGTCTAAAACCTGGAGAGATGATTGATATCTGTATTGCTATGGACCAGTCTGGATCCATCAGTGAAGAAGATAGTCGAGCATTCTTGGGCGAGATTCGAGGTATTATGGAGGCGTTCGACGAGTACAAGATTACGCTGTGGTGCTTTGACACTGAAGTTTACAATGTTAAGACTTATACCTCAGATAACATTGAAGACATTGAGAATTACGAACCAATGGGTGGTGGTGGTACTGACTTTGTAGTTAATTGGGAGTTTATGAAAGAAAACAACATTGAACCCAAGAAGTTCATTATGTTCACAGACGGCATGCCCTGTGGTGAGTGGGGCGAAGAAGAATACTGCGAAACAGTATGGATCATAAAAGGCAATCCAGGATGCGAACCACCATGGGGCATTTGGGCTCACTATGAAGAAGCAGCGAAAGGACGATAAATGATTGTAGAACTAAATGGCGAAGCGGTAGATGGCATTATTAAAAGTATCCTTATTCAAGACTATAAGAATCTTTGTTCAGACATTAACAATCTTGAGTCTGCTCAAGAATTACCTGCATACAAACAAGAAGATCTTACTGCTAATAAAGAATATAAAGCAGCAATGGAAAAGCTAATGGAGTATTACATTGGCTTCGATTGGCAAACCGAATTAAAAGGATAATATGGAACCTGTAAACTTTGAAGAACTCAAGGCAAGTAAAAAAGTTAAGAAACTAATTGCAGAACTACAACGGCGTTTACTGCTTACCGAAGATGTGTTAGAAGACATTACTCGCGCAGCCGAAATTGTTGAAGTAACTGGACAACGAGAAATCCTTAGCACTTGGATCGCTCAATCAAACGAATTCTTACGGGATCGAATAGTGCGTCCAGATTCAAGTATATCTGCTGACCAACAAAAAATTCTTGTAGTTACTGACGAAACTAAGTCAAACAAAAATGTTACGTGACGGTGAACCCAATCCGTTGACTGTACACGGATTACGTGAATTGGGTCGCTGTCCACCACATTTTATACGAGTTGAATTTGATTTAAGACAATCGTATAAACTAGTATCTGACTGGATTTGGGAAAACTTCGAGGGTCGTTTTTGGCTGGGAGATTATTATAGCCCTAACAAAAACGGTTCTATATCTATGACTGCGTGTGCAGCATTTGAATTGCCTGGTGAAGCAAGTATGTTTGCATTGTGCTTAGATCAAATTCAAAATCATCATAATTATTAAGAATTTTTTTCCAATAATTTTTTCCGTTAAATAAGATGTAGCTGAGGAGAAATAATGGATCAAGAAGTTAACACGATATCAACACCAGTTGATCAAATCCCGGAACAACCAAGTATTTCATTGCAAGATTTAGTTGTACTTCTAAATGTTGTAAGAATTACTGCCGAACGTGGTGCTATTAAGGCAGATGAAATGGCTCCAGTTGGTGCAGTATATCAAAAGCTATATAGCTTTTTGAAAGCTTCGGGTGCTATAACCGAAGATTCAAAAGAAACAAGTTAAATTAGGAGAATTTATGTTAAAACACGTAGGTAAACATAACGATAAAAGATGCGTTATTATATTTAGAAAAATTCCAGAATTAGAACATATGGCATTGATAGTGTATAGTGATCTATTACCAAGAATGGTTCATGACGAAATCATGAGAGCAGTTGAAAGTCCACAAGGGCAGGCAGCAGCTGAAATTAGTGATGTATTGTTTAGAACTATCATGGCCGACGGTCGTAACTGTTTGGAAAGTCTTCATACCAATGGACTGTTGAAAAAAGTCCCAACCAATCAAGTTCTAGTCACTCCGACCTCTACTTCTAGTGTGCGATTAGATGAACTCAACGACATCTTGGATGAAATGACAAAAGGCGAAGAAGCTATGCGGCGTTTGCAAGAATTAGATTCTAGCCGGGGTATGACAGGTAAAACAACTCCACGTAAAGCAGAAATTAAAGAGCTTGGAGAGAAAAAAACAAGGGAAGCTCAAGGCAATACCAGTGCAGCTGAAATGTTATCTGGTATGCTAAGTGATACTGATTTAGCTAGTCAAAGAATTGAACAGGCACAAAAGATGGAACAAACTGCACAGCAATTACTAGCCGAGGCCGCTAGATTGAAACAAGAAGCAGAAACACTTAGCCCTAAGGTAAATGATGTCAGAACAACCAAAAAAACGTCCAAAAAGCAAGCGGCTTAATTTAAATACCAAACTTCAATGGGAATCAATTTTAAAAAGTGTAGAGAAAAAAGAAGTTCCAATTCAAATGTTAAACAGTCTTGCAGTAAACTTAAAAGATGGTACCACTGTTGACATAAACATAAAGGAATTGCTTGACGAAGGAAATGATCCAGACGAACTTGAAATTAGCATAAAACAAAAACTAAAAGCTCTAGATCATATAATCACTGACATAGATTTTTATATCAGTGTGTCGGCTGTACAAAAGATTGTGCAACCAGCTACCGATGAAATCCTAAAAAACTTATGATATGTACGATTTTTTCCACGGACCAAGTGGGCACATTTGGTAACCGTGGCACTTTGCCATGGTCAATAAACAGTGAAGACATGGATTGGTTTAGAGCACACACCCTCAATCAAGTTGTTGTAATGGGTAGAAATACCTGGGATGATCCTAAAATGCGCAAACCTCTTCCTGATAGAATCAATTGCGTAATTACAAATCAACCAATAGCGTATCCTCAAGTAAGGAAAATTTCAGGTGATTATATATCACAGATAAAAAATTTACAACAATTATATCCACAAAAAAATATCTTTGTAATAGGTGGTCCTAAAATTATAATGGAATGCAAAGATTTGATAGACTACGCATACGTTACACACAGAAAAGGTGCAGCATTCAGTGATGTACGAATTGACTTGAAGGCTTTCATGACTGGAATGAGAATAACAAGTTCTAGACCTAGCACAGATAAAATGTTAAACTTTAGTATCTATAAGAATGTAGATATTTTTAGACCTTTATAAATGGAACAACAATACTTAGATGTATTGCGTGATGTTTTAGAAACAGGCACACGCAGAGATGATCGTACGAGTGTAGGTACGATAAGCAAATTTGGTCTTCAACAAAGATACAATTTATCCCGAGGTTTTCCTGCTGTTACTACAAAAAAACTGGCATGGAAAAGCGTAGTAGGTGAATTACTTTGGATGATCGAAGGTTCAGGCGACGAACGTAGACTTGCAGAAATTACTCATGGCACTCGAGATGGTGTAGTAACTATTTGGACCCCCAATGCACTTGCACCATATTGGCGACCACAAGCAAAATACGAAGGTGACCTAGGTCGAGTGTATGGAGTGCAATGGCGTCATTGGCGTGTTATCAAGCCAAGGGCTGCCGGAGGAACATTTCAAGATGAGTTTGGTGTTACGTATCGTAGACAAGGCAACGATGTAGAAGTCAAAGAGGTTGATCAGCTCATGACTCTAATTGAGGGTATCCGATCAGACCCGCACGGACGACGACATATCTTAACTGCATGGAATCCTGGAGAATTAGATAGAATGGCATTGCCTCCTTGTCATTGCTTTGCACAGTTTTATGTGGCAGATGGAAGATTGTCGTGCCAGATGTATCAGCGATCCTGCGATATGTTCTTGGGTGTTCCCTTTAACATCGCAAGCTACAGTTTGCTCACACACATGATAGCACAGGTGTGTGGTTTGCAAGTAGGCGAGTTTGTTCATGTACTCGGCGATGCACATATATATCTGAATCATATAGAACAGGTAAACGAACAGCTGAAGCGTGAACCATTGCCTGCTCCACGACTTTGGCTTAACCCAACAATAAAAGATATAACTAAATTTAGCATAGACGATATTCAGTTACATGGATATAGGCACCACGATCCAATCAAGGCCAAGATGGCAGTATGATCTTGCATGAATTTCATATAGCTGATGTAGAAGATCCTTATTTGTATGCAGGATTTCCAATTGCAGAATGGCAGGAAACGGAAAAAGGACGCTGGATCATGGAACGTGTGCAAGGCGAAGCAACTTTTACTGTAATTCCCGACATTGAAACTTATGGGTATCGTGTTGTAATCTCAGGAAATTTATCTCCGCAAGATCAAACTTACTTTAATTTAAAGTTCGCATGAAAATTTTTATCACAGGTGCTGCAGGTTTTATTGGACATAATGTTGTTAGATTTTTTGAGCAACAAGGTGTAGAATGCTTTGGTGTAGATAATTTAACCACATATGGATTCGTACCGCAAGAGGAACTTAATTATCTTGTAAAAGAAAGATTTAAAAAAATACGAGCTACTCCATTGGTTGCTGATATTAGAAATAGCGATGATATGAAGACCAGAATATCTATCTTTAACTGCGACACCATAGTACATCTAGCTAGTTTTCCTAGACAAAAAGTTGTTAGTCAAAACCCAATAGAAGCAAGTCAAGTAATGAGTACCGGATTAATTAATTTATTAGAAGCAGCTAAATCTAATAAAAAAATCAAAAGATTTGTTTATATTAGTTCTAGCATGGTTTACGGTGACTTTGAAACATATGTAACTGAGGAGGCAGTATGTCGACCAATTGGCCAATATGGTATTATGAAATACATGGGCGAAAAGCTTGTAGAAGACTATGCCCGACAATATGGGTTTGAGTATGTTATTATTCGTCCTAGTGCAGTTTATGGTGAACTAGATGTGGAAGATCGTGTGGTATCAAAGTTTATGCTAGGTGCTATGCGTGGTGACATTCTTAAAGTGAAAGGTGCCAATGAAGTGTTAGATTTCACCTACGTAGAGGATGCTGCTCGAGGAATTGTTCAAGCCACCTTGAGCGTAAATGCTGCAAATAAAGTTTATAATATTACTAGAAGTTCAGAAAAACAATATACATTAAGAGATGTTGCTGAACTTGCAATTGCAATTGCAGGTCAAGGCACATTAGAAATTCAGGACAGAGACCTAAGTTTCCCAAAACGAGGCCGATTAAATATTGATCAGGCCATAAATGATTTTGCTTATAGTCCCCAAACCAATGTAGAGGAAGGATTCGTAAAATACTACAATTGGTTCAAGGCTTCAAATTACTGGCAAGCTAAGTTATGACTATAATACCTTTCTTTGGTGTAGATAGGCAATATAAAAATCTACGTGAAGAAATACTAGATATAACAGACAGAGTATATTCAACTGGTCGTGTTCTTGATGGCGAATATACTAGAGAATTTGAGTTACAAATAGCCAGACGCTGTAACAGATCCTATGCATTAGCAGTAAATTCTGGCACACAAGCTTTAATATTTGCTCAACAGGCAGCACTAAAGTCTCCGCCTTACACCATATTAATCCCGACTATAAGTTTTGTAGCTACTATCAACAGTGTTCTAATGAACGGATTTACTCCGGTATTTTGTGATGTTGATCACAAAGGCTTGATTGATTTACAAAGTCTTGAATACAAATTAGATCTCAGTGTTGGCGCTGTGATGTATGTTAACTTATTTGGTAATTGCATTGACTATGATAGATTTAGAATGCATACTGAATTTTTTAATGAAAATTTAATTATCATTGAAGATGCTGCTCAAAGTTTTGGTGCTTCATATAAAGGCATACCAAGTGGTAATATGGGCGACGTAAGTGTTTTAAGTTTTGATCCAACAAAAAATCTTAACAACTACGGATCAGGAGGGATGATATTGACTGATGATTATGATATATACCAGACCTGTCTTGCATTAAGGGATAATGGAAAAGCAATACACGATATAGCAGGAACAAATAGTAAAATGAGCGAGTCAGATTGTGCCCAAATGTTAGTTAAACTTAATCATTTTGATTCGTGGCAGCGTAGACGATCAGAAATAGCCGATTACTATATTGATCAACTTTATCAATATTGCGATATATTGATTCCTAACAAAGATGTTACACATGCCTGGAGTAAATTTGTGATTAAAACACACAACAGAAACAGCCTTATGCACCATTTGAGTCTAGCCGGTATTGAAGCAAAAATACATTATGCTACTGCATTGTATGATTTATATGTGGGGTTTAATTACATAGATTATAGTCAAGATTTGTATGCTGAAACTGCTGCATTTACACAAGAATGTGTAAGTTTACCTATCTATCCCGAGCTTACTGATGTAGAAGTTGAAACAATTACAGAAAGTATTAAACAGTATATAAAGTATTAAATCTTTGTTTTAGCCAAGCCCATTCAAAGCTAGACATAAGTAAATCATACCGACCCTGCACTTCGTTATAATAACTAAGCGCATCATGTGCTCCACGCAAGCACCATTCAGCATGATCTCCTTCTGCCTTGGTAAGCCAAGTGTCTAATCTGTAATCAGTTTCTACTGTAGGTTCTGTAGTGGTAAAATGTTTTAATTTAATAACTTCTCTAAATGCTGTGCGCCAAGTCATCCATGGATCTTGATTGAATCTAGCAACGCCACTCAACAACGGCACAGATTCGTGCGGCTGACTAAGGGTAAAATCAATACCAGGTGTATTGTTTTCTAAAACAAGTTTTTTATTATATGCTATCATGCCTTGATGTCCGTACTCTAATCCATTTACAGGATTACGAGCATTGAAGATATAATGTTTAGGTTGTTGCCAATAATCAGGTTGCCAATCATACCACGGAAAAGTATTTCCGACTACTTCTAGTTTTGCAAATACTGCAAAGAACCATGGTGTTGAACTTGCATTGGCTGCTGCTTGATATGCAGCTACACGACCGTCAACTCCACGAACCCATTTTACATCACTATCAGACATATACTCGGTATGATGATACATTAACTCCTCGTCAGGTTCTCCATTACTAATAAAAATTATGTCAAGAGGTTTGTTACGATGCAAATTTTTACGATCTTTTAAAATATAAGGATAGTCGTATATTTGATTTTGTATAATACTGCGAGCGTCTCTAGGAACAACAGAACTGCAATTGTTAGAAGTGATTGCTTCAATTACGCGATCCTTTGCCGCCCACAGACACGGATACACATAATTAGGTCCTGGTAACACCCCTCCACTACTGTGTTTAAACACCGCGTAAGGATAATTAAATGACATATTTTTAACAGGATCAACTAAACTGTCCGCTTCGTAATAAAATACAGGAGGATCTAATCTATATACCGTTTGGTCTTGGCAATAATTTATTACATTAAACCAATCTAGCATTTCTAATTCATACATTTGTGTCTTGAATGATTCTACATGTATATAGAATGTGTCGCCTCGTCGTTGTAGCCCACTAGGAAACACATGAATCATTTCTGACTGCCACGCTTCGGGATGCCAGGAGAAGTCAAAGTAATCGTAATTGCAAATGCTGCTTATGATCCATACGTATTCGGTGTCAGCAGTTGTCATGATACGCTTAAAGGTATCTAAATAATTGTCAACAAATCTAGTGGATTTGACCTTGGAGAAACGAGATTGCAAACGACCAAACTGATTTGAGTCATTGCTGTGATCAACATAATAGATATTACTGCCATCGCTAGATGATTGTACTGTTTGGTTCTTAACAAAGTTTAAATTAGGAAATTCTTCTAAACCCTTTGCCCACTTGCTATGTCGTTCAAACTCGTCTTTGTTAATTAAGAATGTATCCGACCATTTATTCCATTGACTTGGAAATACATGTGTCATATCATTTTGCCAGGGCTCGGCATGCCAGGCAAAGTCAAATTCATCGTACACATTTAAACTGCTAACGACCCAAAACTTTTTAGTCTTTGCTCTAGTAACGCATCTACGCACAGTGTCTAACATACTGTTAGCGTATCTTATTTTTTGTATGTTGGAATATTTTTCTTGCAAGTTTTTATATCTGTCTGAAGACAGTGTATTACCTCGGTCAATATAATAGATATTGCTACCATCACTGGCAGACTGTACAGTCTGATTGGCAACAAAATTGAGATTGGAAAATTGTTCGATACCCTGAGCCCATCGGCTGTGTCGTTCAAATTCCAATTTGTTTATTAAAAATGTGTCGGACCATTTGTTCCACTGACTAGGAAACACATGAGTCATATTATTTTGCCATGGTTCCGCATGCCATGCAAAATCAAAATTGTCGTAGATGTTAAGACTGCTGATGACCCAAAACTTTTTAGTACGAGATCTTGTGACACATCTACGCACAGTATCCAACATAGTGTTGGCAAATCTTACACGCTGTATGTCAGGATATTTTTCTTGCAAGTTTTTATATCTGTCTGAAGACAGTGTATTACCTCGGTCAATATAAAATATATCAACAACAGAAATCACAGTTTTGTTTTCTAATAGTCTAGGCGGTTCACTTTCAAATTTAGGCTCAGTGGCACCGGGCACAGTATAAGTGAGACCAGTGCTGATTTGATAATCAGAACCAAAATGATATATGTAAGGCACATCCTTGGGATGTGGTGTCCAAGAAAAGTCTATGTTTGTTACATCAATCTCTTCTGGTATGTTCCACCTATCCATTACAGGTAACAGCATGGCATGTATACTGTCTACATATTTTATTTCTGTGGCTCCAGGCACACGATATTCAATAGTGGGCATTAGTTCGGCGGGATACCATTGATTACCAAATTGATAAATGAACGGCGGATCGCCAGGATCCGGACACCAAGAACGATCAAATTCAAACGGTAAATCTGTCAAATTATGCCAACAGTGTTTGCTTTTTGCCAGTACAGCAAAAGGTTCTTCCATGAATTTGATTTCTGTGGCGCCCGGT
>SXGQ01016582.1_pt1 | contig 19866 bp, 14 predicted proteins | sample 3178371 | NCBI WGS metagenome assembly SXGQ01 (sample SAMN11356859, study PRJNA531348) | freshwater metagenome | isolation source: freshwater sample F1-20 | place: China: Fuxian Lake, Yuxi | collected 2017-12-25 | reverse complement strand
GAAAAGGTGCGGTAAGAGCGCACCAGCGCGTGGGGCGACTCACGCGGCTTGGCAAACCCCACTTGGAGCAAGGTCACGCAGGGGACATGAGCGGCTCGCTCGCTTGAGGGCAATCCCCGGGTAGACCGCATAGATGGATGGTCACCGGACCGCAAGGTCCACAGAATCCCGCTTACAGACCGACTCACCATGATCTCCAGATCCCCGGGCTTCGGCCCGGGGATTTTCATTTTTCGGGATGAACGGTGACGTTGAACGTGACGAGCGCAGAGCGGTCGACGTGCAGGCGGATCGTCGACATTGATGCCCGGTCCAGTGCCGTTCTCCACGACACACCGATGTCGACCCCGAGCGCCCACGCAACCGCGGCCTTGATCGGCGACACATGACTCACGACAACGACATGCTTCGCGGTGTGGTTGGTTGCAAGTTCGACGAGAGCGCCGCGCACGCGAGTTTCGAGTTCCGCCATTGATTCACCGCGGGGCGGACGAAAATCCGGATCACTACGCCACTGTGCCCACACCTCCGGCGGGATCGACGACATCGGTTGGCCGTCGTAGTCGCCGTAGTCGAGCTCGATCCAGCGACGATCAGTCTCGACGGTGAGGCCGACATGCCCGGCGATCGCCGCGGCGGTCTGTTGGGCGCGCAGCAACGGGCTCGCGATAATGCGGTCGACCGGCGCGACCCGTGCCAGTGCGGGACCGAGCACGGATGCCTGGTCGTGGCCGACCTCGTCGAGTTCATTGTCGACGTGACCCTGCAGCAGTCCTCCGGCGTTGGCACGCGTTCGACCGTGACGCACGAGCGTGAGCAGTCGCTCAGCCAACCTCGACCAGCTCCCCCGTCGCAAAGAACCGCCGTCGCGCATTGCGGTCGCGCAAACCGTGACGGCGGACGACCCACACGATGCCGACGGCGCCGATCACCTCGAGAACCACGTTCAGGACACCGCGTTCGGCGACGGGGAGTCTCGCATCACCAAACGACGTCCCGGTGAACGGCCACCAAAAGACGTCGGTGTTCGCGAACGCTCCATCGAAGATGAGGTGCATGAAGAAACCAATGGCGAGCGGCAACAGGCGACGTCGCAGTGCGCTGCCGCGCCTCGTCACGACCATGATCAGCGTCATCACGGTGACGCTCGCCGTCAGCGTGTGCAACACGCGCGCTCCACCGAATACGACATCGACGGCGTCGGGCAACAACGCGCCAACGATCAACAGCCTGTAATCGAAGCGTGGATCACGGAACACGAACCGCACAGCGAGCACGGATGTTGCCACGAACCAGAGGAACACGCCGACAAACCTACCGATGGCCTCAGAGAACGAGCCAGCGCGCGCAGTTCGGGCACTCCCGCTGCGTCGGCTCTTCGCGCTTCACGGCCTCGACCTCCGAGGTTGACAAATCGATATGGCATCCACCGCATGTCGCGCGCACCAAAGAGGCAATTGCGACCCCCCCGCGCGCAGTCCGTCGCCGTTCGTACTGCGCAACCCACTGCCCATCGATGCCCGCCGCGGTCGCGGCGCGCCTCTCGGTCGCCGCCGACAAAGCGCTGCGCACCCGGTCGAGAACCTCCGCCAACGTACGCCCCGCCGCGTCGACATCGACGGTGGCCACCACGATTTCGGCACCGAGCCGGGTGAGGGTCGCATCGAGTTCCTCGCTGCGCTCGAGAGCCGCCAGCGATTCGTCCTCGAGCAACGAAATCTTCTCCCCGAAGTTGGCCATCTCGTGCTGCAAGGCCTCCGCCTCGCGTGGGGCAATGACCGTCTTCATCTGTGCGTTCAGCCGATCGAGTTTTCGCCGAATGTCGGCGACGGCTGCTTCATTCGCCCCGATCACGGCAGCGAGCTTTCCGTACTCGGCCTCGATGCGCGCCAAGTCGACCTCGAGCGCCGCAGTCACGCGTCTCGCCTCCGTCAGAGCGGCGGCCTCGGGCAGATGCCCGGCCTTGTACTCGAGTTGCGCGATCTCGGTATCGAGTACTTGTAACTCAAGCAGTTGTTCGAACGCCTCCATCACCCGAGACTACCGATGACGGCAAAGTGCTCAGCCACCCGCGATTGTGGTCTGCACCCAGCCCGGCAGGACCTTTGCGCAATCGAACACGAGCGCATTGTTCGGATCGACCGACGGCACGGGTGAGAACGGGTTGGTGTTCGAGGGCAGGATCGTCGTTCCCGCATCCACCACGCTGACGACCGGTCGCCCACTCACCGGTGCCGTCGTGTCGGGCGGAATAGTCGTCGAGGCAACGGTAGATTCGGTGCTCGCCGCCGGCACGACCGTCACGGTTGTCGTCGTTTCGGCGGGAGCCACCTTTCCCACGGTGCGTCGTGGCAGCGTTCCCGACACGACCTGGGCGACACAGTCGACTCCCGGTAAATACAGCCGCACTGACGACCGCGAAATCGGGGGTGCGGGCTCCCAGTCGAGCGACGGCTCGCCTGCGAGTGCCCGGTCGGTGAACGACTTCCAGATGGCGGCAGGGAACGTTCCGCCCTGCACACGCGGCACCTTCTTTGCCGCGAATTCAGGAACGTTCACCATCGGCGTGTACGCCCTCGGGTCACCCACCCAGACTGCAGTGGTCAACTGCGGCGTCATGCCGACGAACCACGCATTCGTGTTGTCGTCCTGTGTGCCGGTCTTTCCCGCGGCAGGCCGCTCGTCATCGAGGGCACTGCGACGCGCGGTGCCCTTCGTCAGCACGCCCTTCAAAATGCCCACCGCCTTGTCGGCCACCTCTTTCGAAAAGACGGCTTGACCCGGGTCGTTGTGTTCGTAAACCACGCCGAGCGGGCCCTCGATGCGATCGACGAAGTACGGCTGCATGTGCACACCACCGTTGGCAATCGTCTGGGCACCACTCGCCATGTCGAGGGGACTCATCTCGTTGGCACCGGTCGCAAAGCTGGCGTACGGCTGGATCTTGAAAGAGTCGCGGCTGAGAAACATCGACTGCGACATTCGGTACGTTGTGTCGACCACGCGGTTCAATCCGACGATCTGGGCGAGCCTGCTGTATGCGCAGTTGATCGAATACCACGTCATTTCCTCGAGTGAACCGAGGGGCCGGCTCACGCCCTGTTCGATCTCGAAGGGTTCGTCTTCATTGCCGGGGTTCGGCAACGTGCAGGGCAGTGTTCCGTCAATGAGGTCGGTGGCCTCGACGCCGGCCTGCAAGGCGGCAGCGAGCACGAAGATCTTGATACTCGAACCGGTCTGGCGACGGCGCAACGTCATGTTCACCTCGTCGCGGCCGGGCTGGAATCCCGGCCCACCCACCATCGCGCGCACGCCACCACTCGCTGTGTCGAGTGACAGGAGCGCACCCTGGAATCCGGCCTTGTTCGCGGGCAACTCGTTGCGCACCGCGGCCTCCGCCGCGGACTGCATGGTGGTGTCGAGCGTCGTGTAGATGCGCAGACCACCGCGGAAGAGTGCGTTGAACCGCTCGGGATAGGTCGCGCCGAGGATGTCGGATTTGTTGAGGAGGTAGTCCTTCACAGTTTCGGAGAAATACGTGCGGGTGATCGAGCGTTGCGGCACCGATTGCAGCACCTCGGGAAGAGGCCACGTCGTCGCGAGTTCCGCGGCACGCTCTTGTGTCATCAAGCCTTCGGCGGCGACGCGACGCAATGCGACGGCGAAGCGTTGACGTGAACGTTCGGGATGACGAATCGGGTCGTAGCTCGACGGTGCCTGGATCATGCCCGCAAGGAACGTGGCCTGCTCGACCGTCAGTTCACCGACGTCGGCACCGAAGTAGATCTCGACCGCGGCGCGCAGACCGTACGCGTTGTTGCCGAGGAAGACCGTGTTGAGGTAGCGCTCGAGGATGTCGCGCTTCGAGACCGTGCGCTCGAGCAGCACCGCGTAGCGGGCCTGCAGCGCCTTGTACCGACCGTCGCGCTCGAGGCCCCCCAGGTACTCGTTCTTCACCACCTGCTGCGTGATCGTCGAAGCACCCTGACGCGACGAACCCGACTCGAAGTTCGACAACCCTGCACGTACGAGAGCGCGCAGGTTCACACCCTTGTGTCCGAAAAAGTTGGCGTCCTCGACCGCAAGCACGGCAGCGACCACATCGTCGGGAACTTGATCGAGGGTGATGGGCTGGCTGTTCTCGACCTGGAAGGCCCCGACCTGGCGACCGTCGCGGTCGAAGAGGGTCGATCGCTGTGCGATTCCCGTGAATGTGGGCAGCGACACGGGTGTCTCGTCGTGGGCGTTCATGAGTCCCCACACGCGTGGTGCGATCGCCACCCCGACGGCGGTCACGAAGAGACTCCCCGCCACGACAGCGACGACGAGCCTGAGAATTCGCACCGACCATCCCATCGGAACCCACGGTATCCGCGCACCGACAGCGACTACCGTGCAGGCATGTCATTCCCCCACATTCGACCTTTCCGGTTCGGAGTGCAGTGTTCACGGGCCGCGAACGCCGCCGAATGGATGACCCTTGCCCGCCACGCCGAGGCGAACGGTTTCGACTGCCTCACGATGCCCGACCACTTCACCGATCAGTTGGCTCCCGTGCCCGCGCTCCAGGCCGCTGCCGACGCCACCACCCGCCTGCGCGTCGGTGCCCTCGTCTGGGACAACGACTACAAGCACCCCGTCGTGCTCGCAAAGGAACTCGCCACGATCGATCTGCTGTCGGAGGGTCGCCTCGAGATCGGCCTCGGCGCGGGTTGGATGATCAGCGACTACGAACAGGCCGGCATCCCCTACGACTCGGCAGGTGTGCGCATCGACCGCTTCATCGAGGGGCTCGAGATCATGAAGCGCGCGATGGCCGAGGGTGCGTTTTCGTTCTCGGGCCGCCACTACACGGTCACGAACTACGACGGCCAGCCAAAGCCGGTGCAAAAACCATGCCCACCGATTCTCATCGGTGGTGGCGGCAAGCGGGTCCTCTCGTTGGCTGCGCGCGAGGCCGACATCATCGGCATCAACGGCACGATGACAGCCGGCGTCGTCGGACCCGATGCAATTTCCACGATGACAGCAGCCGCCGTCGACGAGAAGGTCAACATCGTCCGCGATGCAGCCGGTGCCCGTCTCGCGTCAATCGAGATGAATATCCGTGCGTTCTTCGTGAAGGTCACCGACGATGCAGACGGCACGATCACAGGGATGGCCCGGATGATCGGCGTCGAGCCGGCGATGGTCGCCGAAACCCCATTTGCCCTCATCGGACCGACGAACAAGATCGTCGAGGACCTGATCGCCCGTCGCGAGCGATGGGGATTCAGCTACATCATCGTCGGCGCCGAGGACGTCGAGTCCTTCGCCCCCGTTGTTGCCGCCCTCAACGGCAAATGAAGACACTCCGTACGCTGCCCGCAGCCGTACTCACGGGTGCGATCATCGCCTGGATCTGGATCGTCGGACGTCTCGTCGTCGACAGACACAACTCGTTCGCCACCTTCGACTTCGACCTCGGCATCCACGACCAGTCGCTGTGGCTTCTCTCGAAGGGTGAATGGTTCAACACCGTCTGCGGCCTCCCCGTCTTTGGACATCACGCGATGTTCATGTACTGGTTGCTCGTGCCCTTCGTGTGGCTGGGCGGCGGGCCGAACCTGTGGAACGTCATCCAGGTGGCCGCGCTCGCACTCGGAGCGGTTCCCGTGTACCTCATCGCGCGCAATCGTCTGCGCAATGACGTCCTTGCGGCGATGCTCGGCATCACTTGGCTGCTGCTTCCCACGGTGTCGTTCCTCGCATGGGAGACCTGGCATCCCGAAACCCTCGCTCTCCCCTTCCTGATGATGGGTTACCACTACGCCACGACACGCCCGGAAGGCTTTGGTGCCGACGTTCGCCGACGCAACATCATCGCCTTTGCATGGTTGCTCGCTGCGATGTTGTGGAAAGAAGACATTTCGCTCGCGGTCATGGGCATCGCGATCCTCCTCATCGCGAAGAAGCGCTGGAAGTTCGGGGGTTTGTTGCTCGGCTTTGCCGCGCTCTACTTCCTCGTCATCGGTGTGTGGATGGTTCCGACACTCGCCGGCGAAACCAGCGCATACGGGATGCTCTACGGCGAGCTCGGCAAGACACCCTTCGACGTCGTCAAGACGTCGATCTCCGAACCATCGCTCTTCTTCGATCGTCTGTCGAACAACAACTTCACGGGTTATCTCGGCCAGTTGTCGTCGCCCCTGGCCTTCATCCCCTTCCTGGCACCGCTCACGATCCTCATGGGCGTGCCACAGATCTTCATCAACATCCTCACCACGGCCGACTTCACCTGGGCAATGATGTACCACTACCAAGCAGTGCCCGTTGCCGCGATGATGCTCGGCGCAATCGAGGGCGCCGCTTTCCTTGCGCGCCGCGCAAAGCCACTCGGCGTCATCGCCGTCACCTTCACCCTTCTCGCCTCGTGCATCGCCGCCAACGCGTGGGGCCTCATGCCATTCGGCAACAAATACCGGGCGGGTTACTGGCCGCACGGCGAGCAGGTCGTCGACGGCTGGAAGGCGGCTCTCGACCGCGTCGGCCCCGACGATCCGGTGTCGGCCCACTATGCATTCGTCCCCCACGCCAGCCAACGCCGCATCATCTACACGTTCCCCAACCCGTGGGTGCGCACGAACTTTCTCGGCGATCCGTCGCTTCTCGAGAGCCCGTCGAAGATCAAGTGGCTCGTCATCCCGGAAAACACGATGGGTGGCGAAGCGGCGAAAGTTCTTGCACAGCTCATTGCCAGTGGCGAATACGGCGACGCACAGACCGTCGCCGGAATCACCACCTACAAGCGCTTGAAGCCCTAGTCAGAAGCGACTGCGAATCGCCCACAACTCGGGAAAGACCGGGCTGAACAGCGTCGACTCGAGAGGCGTCATGGTTTCGAGAATGTCAACCTGGCCGACGAGCGTCTTCATGATTCGGATTTCGGTTCCTGCAGAGAAAGCAGTTCGTCGACCTTCAGGTAAGACACGTACGAGAGCGGTTCACTTGCCATACTTGCCCCATCGTATGGGTCGGGTCATTCTCCACATCGGCACGCTGAAAACCGGCACCACGTCGTTCCAGCGCTGGTTCTCCGACAACGAGTCAGCCATCAATGCGGTCACCGGATGCCGGTGGTTCCACGGCGCCTTTCCCGACGCGCGCGAGATCGCGGCCGCGTGCATCGATGACGGCCGCCAAACACCCGCGATGGCCCTCGGCTTCTTTCCGGAACGCGGATCCGATGCGTGGCAGCAATGGCGGCACGATGTTCACCGGTCGGTACGTCTTCAGGTCGATGCCGCGGACTCGCCGATCGTCGTGTCATGCGAGGCGTTGTGTCTGCTGCGCACCCCAACCGAAATGCGGCGTCTTGCGGAACTGTTCGATCCGGCGACGACCGACGTGGTACTGACTCTGCGTTCGCCTGCAGGATTCCTCTCGTCGTGGAAGCAACATCTCGAACACGACTTCTTCCGGCGCAGCAGCGACCCGACGTCGTTCGCCTACGTTGCCGACGATTCCTGGCTCGTCGACTACGGGTCCCTGGCGACCGTGTACCAATCGACTTTCCGGGGTCGCTTCTCGGTCATCGACTACGACGCCGCGCTTGCGAAGGATGGGTCAATCATCCCCGCCCTCGTCGCGACGTTCACCGACGTGCCTCTCGATGCCCTGCCCGACTGGCACACCTACAGGCTCAATCGCAGCGCTCGGCCGCCACGCAAGCCCGTGCGCGGCCTCGCCCGCCCCCGCCACTACCTGAGATGGTGGAAGTGGAAGGCACAGCAGCGGCTGAGGGCCGTCACCGGTCGCTCCACGCGGCGCTGAGCAGCATCAACCGAACGCCCGGATGGGCCGCACGCGCATTGCGTTTGGCCTGCCGGTGTCCTTGTCCGTGAACCAGCCTTCGCGATCGAAACGCTGACCACTGCGGAAGAGGACGGTCCATGCATTCTTCAGGTTGTATTCACTCGACGACCAGTAGTAGGTCGGAGCGAAACCGATCAGTGGCTCTTCGACCGCATAGAGCACGTTGTACATCACGTCCAACTCATCGGCCGATGGCAGGAACCAATCGTCATATCCGTTGATTTGGTAGTCCCAGGCGGCTCGAGCCGCGTACATGCCGGGGCCGTATTTGTTGATGATGGTCCGCGTATTGGCGAAGCCCTGCCCGATGAACTTCGACCTCACACGCTTGATACGGGAGGGCAGCCCCACTTCGTCGTAGATGCGGTCGTTTTCGGGCGAGTATCCGGGCTTGCGCCACGGCCAGCCGATCTTCTCGGCGTCTTTCGGAGAAACCTCGAGATAGCGCCCCCACGTCATCGGACGCCCGGCGTCGTAGAACACGATCCCACCGGCAGGGCCGACATCACCGACCGCACAGGGTCCTACGTTCGTGCAGCTGTTCCCCGTCAACTTGGGGAACGACGTCGGCGGCACACCACCGCTTCCCTGCGGAAACGCGCGAACTGCGACGACGGAGTACGGCAGGCTCGGGAAATCGGTGCCCGGATACTTGACGTTCGTGCGCCGATTCTTGTTTCCACCCTTCGAGGCGAGGATGTAGCTGTCACTGAACTGTGTGCCGTCCTGGAACAACTGGTACCACGCGATGTTCTTCCACGCCTCAGTCGACGACCACACCGGCCCATCAATCGGCTCAACAGAACCTGTCCTTGTCGCACGGTAGTTGTAGAACTCGTTCAATTCGTCCTTCGACGGCAGGAACCAATCATCGAGTCCGTTCTTTTCGAACTTTGCTGCACGCATCGCCGCGTAGGCGCCCGGTCCCGATTGTTTGATGATCAACTCCGTATTGACGAGCCCCATACCGATCGCCTTGGCATCGATGCGTTGGCGCTGAACGGTTGCAGCATCCCCGCTGTACAGCGAGGTCTGCGAGTTCGCCGGAGATGACCACGTTGCGCCGACCTGTGTACGGAGAACCGCTGCTTCCAGGTACCGACCCCACCACTCGAGCTTTCCGGCGTCGTAGAAGACAACACCGCCACCGGGGCCGACGGTTCCGAGGGCACAACTCTCGATGAGATTCAGATTCGCACTCGATGCACACACCGGGGCTTTCGCCGTCGCACTTGCACCTTGTGCCGAGACCTGAACACCGGCGAGGACACAGCCAACGACGGCAACAAACGCAGAGAGTCGTTTCACAGCTAGATCTTGCGCGACCTTCCTTCCCAATACTTCGCACGGAGGGGTGCTTTTTGTATCTTTCCGGTTCCGGTGCGCGGGATTTCGGCGATGAAGTCGACGGATCGCGGGGCCTTGTAACCCGCGAGGAGCTTCCTGCAGTGCGCAATCAACTCTTGTGCGAGATCGTCGGACGCCACGACGCCATCGGCCACCTGCACGAGCGCCTTCACGCTTTCGCCGAACTCCTCGTCGGGCACACCGATCACGGCCACGTCCTCGACGGACGGGTGCACCGCGAGGACGCCCTCGATCTCGGCGGGATAGATGTTCACGCCACCGCTGATGATCATGTCGATCTTGCGGTCGGACAACCACAGGTAACCCTCGTCGTCGAGGTAACCGACATCGCCCGTGGTAAAGACACCAGGCTCGAGGTGTGCGGCCTTCGTCTTCTCTTCGTCGTTGTGGTACGTGAACGACATTCCCATCTTGTTGCGGAAATACAGCGTGCCTTCGCTGCCTTGGGCCACCTGGTTGCCCGCGTCGTCGACCACCAAAACATCGACGGTCTCGAGCGGCTTGCCGACGCTGCCGCCCTTGCGCATCCATTCCTCCGACGAGACGACGGAGATGATCGAACCTTCGGTGCTGCCGTAGTACTCGGTGATCTTCGGCCCCCACCATTCGATGAGTCCCTTCTTCACCGCCGGAGGACACGGTGCCGCACCGTGCCAAACGGCGACCAACGACGATCCGTCGAATGATGCCTTCACGTTGTCGGGCAGGTCGAGGAGACGCTTCATCTGCGTGGGCACGAGGTGTACGTTCGTGCACGAGTGCTCGTCGATCAGACGAATCGCATCGGCCGAGTCGTACTTGTGCTGCATCACGACCGACGACCCACCGATCATCGGCAGGAAAGAAAATGCCCACTGTGCCGAGTGGTAGAAGGGCCCGCACAAGAACGTGCGACCGGGCACGGGCAACCAGTTCGCGAAACCCGCCGCAATCAACTTCATGATGTCGGGCGTCATCGCCATGCCCCCTGACAGCGCACCACGCACACCCTTCGGTCGGCCGGTCGTGCCGGACGTGTAGAACATCGGCCCACCCAGCATCTGGTCCACCGGTTCCGACGGGTCGCCCGCAGCAACCACGTCTTCGTACGGCACGTACCGCGAATCCGACGCAACCTTCGCAGACGCGTCACAATGCACACCCACCACCACCTGCACACCGGCACCACGCGGGTCGCCCAATGCCTCGGCAACCGCCGATTCGTAGCGCTGATCGACGAACACCGCCTTTGCACCGGCGTCGGCGAACACGTACGCCAGCTCGTCGGCCACCCAGTGCCAGTTCACCGGCACGTAGGTCCATCCACCGTGGGCACAGGCCTGCGCCAACTCGAACCATTCACATTGGTTGCCCGCAACGATCGCCACGGTGTCGCCCGTTGCGAGACCACGCGCGCGCAGGCCGTTGACCAAACGGTTCACACGCTCGTCCAACGATGCCCACGTGACCGATCTGAACTCGTCGATCAGCGCATGTTCGTTCGGGGTTGCCTTTGCAAAGTCGCTCGTCAGGGTCGCCATGCGCCGATGTTAGGGCGTGAGCCAGCCCGCCACCACAGAGAACGACACGACCCACAGCACCGCCCCCGCAGCGTTCTTCCAGCGCGACTCGGGCCAGCCTCCGCCGGTTCGACCGAAGCAATCCGACACACCGATCACGATGCCGGGGAGCAACATGAGCGGCACGATCTGTTTCGTGTCTGCGCCCGTGACATCGAGGAGCCAGCGCCCGTAATAGGCCATCACGTACAACATCACGACACTTCGCAGGATGCCCCGTGGCAGCCAGCGGTGAATGAAGCGCGCATTGGGCAAACGCTCTTTTCGCGTCTTCAGCAGGGGCACCACGCACATGAGCCCCATGATGAGCCACGTCCGGGCGCCAGTTCCCATGTACGGGCCGGCCGTCAACGCGTAGACGCCGAGGAGCAAGGCGATGTTCACGTACGACACAACCCGCAGTTGCGCGTGACCAACCGACAGCGCTGCCGCTGCACGTCGCGCGGGAAACCACCGCACCGTTGCTTCCTCCGCCAGCATGCGCCCAAAGACGAGCGCAAGACACAGCCAACGAAGACTCGATGCTTCCGTGGTGGCCACGACATCGAGTCCACTCAGACCGTTCAACGCCTTGTACGCAGATGCCGCCGCGTACGACAGGAAGAGTGGTGCGGCGAGGAAGTCGAACAGTCGGGTCGCGATCGAATCGGTTGAGCCCGCGATGCCGCGCACGAGCGGCCTGAATGACGCCGCAATCAGAGGCAATGCAACGAAGAGCACCGCCAAGCCGAGGACCGTTCGCAGGTCGAACCACGAACGCAGCCCTCCGCTCGCCGCGACGATCAGGGTGAAGGCCAGCCAGCCGAATGCACCGGCAAGCGCGTCGATGAACGACACGACGACGATGGCGACGATGAATCCGAACGCAGGCGGAACCGCGAGACCATCGACCGAGCGCGCAGCAGCAAACCCGACTGCAGCACCAACCAACCACGGCAACACAGCCCCCGACCCGAATGCCGCGCGACACCAGGTGCCGTCCTGGAGAACCCGCACCACGAGCGTCGACCATCGTTCGGTGCGGCGCATGCAGGCCGTGAGAAGAGCGCGCAGCGCACCCCACCCCGGCAGGGCCCACAACACCGACCTGTCGCCCCATGCTTCGGCCGCTGTCCCCTCGGTGTTCAGAATCTTGGCCTCGGCGGACGCAAGGCTGCCCTCGGAGGTTTCGTCGCGCTGCTCGTCAGCCGCCGTCGGAGCATCGCCATCCGTGTCGCTCTCGGTCGGTTCTGCCGCCCCGGATGATTTGGAACTGCCCGCGCCCGCAAGGCCAAGCAACACGACCGCGGCGCCCGCAAGCGCCACAGCCCCGGACGCATCACGAGAGGCGTCGTACGGGGTGCTTCCGGTTGCAACGGCACGCGCAACCTGCGCGGAATCGGGCAATGCCGACAGGACTCCTCCGCCGGGCACGATGGACGATGCCGTCCCGTCGGCGTCGACTGCGAAGGCAACCACCGAGAAGAGCGATTCACCCGAAACGGCGGTACCGGCGAGGGACAACATGTGCGACCCAGGAGCCAATCCGGTTGGCAAAGCTCCCGACAGCGTGGCGTCGCCCGACGCATCGGTCACCCCCGACGCGACGAGTGTCGGCTGCGAGTGCACCTCGAGGCGAACCTCGCTCCCCGGCAGCAACCCGACCGCCGTCGCGCGCACGAGGGCCCCGGCGACCGGTGCACCCACACCGAATTCGGGAATCAATTCGAAACGTGGCTCAGTTGCGGTGCTCATCGCAGGCACCGTTGTCGAAACGACGTCGTCTTCGATCGTGGTCGACGTCGACGACTCGGGCATCGTCGTCGGAACAATCGATGTCGACGATGATGCGACCGTGGTCGGCGGCTCGGTCGTCGCAGGCGGTTCGGTTGTGACGACAGTCGTTCTCGTCGGAGTCGTCGCGGAGGTGGGAACGGCGCGGGACTGCTTCCTCTGCACCGTCGTCGATGTCGCGACCGAGGTGGTCGATACGGGCACCGTTGTCGACGTCGGGGTCGACGTTGGTGGTGTCGTCGACGCGATCGCGGGGGTCACAGCGGCGCGCGGCCTACCCGTCTTCACGGCCGACTGCGCGCCGAATCCCACCACATTGACGGCGCGCACACGAACCTCGTATTCCGTGCCATTGGCAAGACCCGTGATCTCGAATGTCGTCGATGCGCGGTCTACGTTGACCCACGTCGTGCCATCGATCGAGTACTCATAGCGATCGACGGCCTCACCCCCGTCGTCGGCGGGTCCGTCGAATGACACAACCAACTTCGCATCACCCTCGTCAACGGCGCTGATCGTCGGCGCTGCCGGTGCCGTCGCCGCGGCACGCGCGACATCGATGATCGTCTCGGTGGCGGCACCACCAACCTCCACCCGCACAACGATCTGATTGGAACCGACGGACAAGTCGACCTGCTGCGATGCCGACCCCGAAACCACGGCCGCAGCGCCCACACGAATGCTGGCCGACCCCGACGATGCGGTGGGCGTGATTCGGATCGTTCGCGTGCGATAACCGACTGCGATCGCGTACGAGGTGCGCGACGACGCGAACGCGGGTGACAACTCCCCCGTCGACACTGCGAGAGCCGACAATCGCGTGTCAGGAACGCTTGCCGATGCCGAGTTCACCGAGGTCGAACCGAGGAGGTTCGAACGCGTCTCGACCATCCGTACATAACCGGGTTCGGAGGGCGTGAACGTGAGACCGGTCGCTCCGGCAACATCGGTGAACGACGTCCCGTCGGTCGAGTGTTGCCACTTGTACGTGCCGCTCGCCGCGTGTGACCACGTTCCCGGCGTTCCCGTCATCGACGCACCGATCACTCCGGTCGAAGGAACCGTCGGCAACGACGAGTTAGACGGCGCGGCAATGCCTGCGTTGGCCCCACTCCCCGCCACCGTCGATGCGTCGCTCAGTGTGCCGAGCCAACTCGATCCGCCGCCTCCGCCACCGTTGTCACCACCGGCGCCGCCGCCGTAGTAGCCACCGCCACCACCGCCACCTTCCGACGGGGCATTGCGATCGGTCGCGCTGTACCCGGCCCATCCACCCGCGTACCTGATGCCGTCGACACCGACCTCGGGCGTGGGCGACACACCGCCTGCGGATTGCGTACCGCCACCTCCGCCCTGCGCACCGACACCGGGCAAACCCGACGTCCCGCCTCCGGCTCCTCCCGCGGTGTTGTAGCCACCACCGCCGCCGCCACCGGCCGTGATCAGGTCGTCCGTCGCACCGAGAACGCGCACCGCCGAGCGGCCACCACCCGACGCGAACGCGCAATCGAATCCCGAGGTTCCGTTTCCGGCGGCTCCACCGCCGTAGGAGAAGTTGTGTCGACCCGTCGTGTCGGAGAGCAACGGAACGTCGGTCGAACAGTGACGACGTCCACCACCACCGACGATCACGGTGAATTGCTGGCCCGCCGTGACGTTCATTCGGCCCGTTGCATATCCGCCGCCGCCACCCTGCGTTGCTTGACCCGATCGTCCGCCACCGCCGCCGGCGCCGATTGCCCGAATGACGACACTCGTCACCCCCGAGGGAACCGTCCACGTCTGGTCGGCACCCGTGTAGGTGAATGTCGAGTACTGGCCCGAATGTTCGAAGACCACACAACCGTCGCCGCCCAACGTCGCACCCGACGTTGCCGCAGGCTGGCCGCCGACACCAACACCCACCGGACACGTCGATGCCTGCGACACAACAGCGTCGACGCCTGTCCCATCGAACGACGAAGCGACCGGGACCAACATCACCACGGCGACGGGAACACCGCGAAGGAATGCAAGCGCACTGCTTCGTCGCTGTCGTGCCCCGTCAATCATTGAGAAGAAGTCAACCGAACGAGAAAAAGAGAAGTTTTCTGTTTTCCTGAAAGCGATTTACAGTGTCCTCGTGATCGCCTTGCGCCAAGTTGCCCTCGTCGCATGCGACCTCGATGCGGCGATCGCCGATGTCAAACGGCATCTCGACGTCGACGTGTGTTTCCGCGACCCGGGTGTTGCCGAATTCGGATTGCAGAATGCGCTCTTCAGAATCGGAAACCAGTTCCTCGAGATCGTCTCTCCCGTCACCGACGGCACGACCGCCGGCCGCCTGCTCGAAAAAATGGGGGGCGACTGCGGTTACATGGCGATCTTCGAAGTCGACGACCTCGACGCTCGAATGACCCACCTTGCATCCCTCGGGGTGCGCACCGTGTGGCAGGGCGACTTCCGCCAGATCCGCGGACGACACCTCCACCCGAAAGACACCGGCGGCACCCTCGTCTCGATCGACCAACCGCACCAACCCGGCGAGTGGCACTGGGCCGGGCCCAACTGGCGCGAAGCGATGCCCTCGACCATCGCTTCGGCAATTACGAGCATCACTCTCGGCTCACCGGACCCCGATCATCTGCGCAACCGCTGGGGCGAACTCGACATCGACATCGACATCGACACCGACAACAATTATGCACACAACGGGCACTCAGAGAGCCTCTGTGGCGTCAGCCTGACGGCGACCCGCGCCACGGATCGCGGACGAACGTTCACGATCTGCGGTGTCGAGTTCAACCTGAATTGATCAGAAGGCTCGGATCGACCTGCCCGAACACAATGGCTCAGCGTGTCGTACCGTTTCAGAAAGCCCTGATCGGACGTCGCGGAGACAACGTGTAGTTGGTGGTGAAAATCACCGAATCACTCGTCAGACCGTTCATCAACACCGAGAAGTACGACGAGCCGCCGGGCAAGATGACCGAGGATGTCGCAATCGAGCCTTGGCTCAGGCTGTATGAACGTGCAACCACGAGGTTCCGCACCATCGCGATCGCCTCGTCGCGTGACGGGATGAACCAATCCGACTTGCCACCGCCTCGATAACGCGTCTCGAGACGTCCACACCCTCGGCACACCGGAACATCGGGGCACTGACTCTGGAGAAGAGCGGTATTGGCCTGCCCGGTCCCGATGGCCGTCCCGAACGGTCCCCTCAAACCGCTCTTCGTGCTGCAATAGCCGTCATAGTTGGGCAACCCGGGGCCCGTTGCCCAGCCATTGGGGGCCATTTCGAGGTTGTACATCATGGTGTTGGTTTGGGTGTTCAGGAATGCCCCGGTGTAGAAGACGACCCCACCGCCCGGACCGGTGTCTCCGATCTGGCAGAAACCGCCGTTTGCACAGCTGACTCTGCTGAATGCACGAATCGGCAGGTGTTGATAATTCCAGTAGTTGGAACCGCTGTAGATGTCGCCTTCGTAGACCGCCGGCTGGCCACCTGTCGCGTAAGAAATCAGGAATTTGTTTCCGTTGACGACATTGGATGTTGCAAACGCCCGACCCTGTTGACGGGTTTGCAACCAGTATGCCTGAATCGCGGCAGCCTCGTCTTTCGACGGTGCATACCAGTCGGTTCTTCCGTTCCCTTGGTAAGACGTTGCGATCGTGCCGCATTTCCAGCAGACGTAATCCGGGGCGCACTGATTCTTCAAGACTTCCGAGTTCGCCTTTCCGGCGCCGATCAAATTGGAGAACGACCCCGAGATCCCGGATTTCTTCGAACAAAGTCCGCCGTAGTCCCGCGCGGAACTACTGCCGAACCAGTTGTCCGGCGCGTACTCCAAATACTGCCCCCACCACTGCTGGCTGGCAGCTGCGTAGAAAACGGTGCCACCACCGGGGCCGACGTCACCGACGACGCAGGTTCCGCCGCGCCGACACTCGGTTGCATCCCGTTGCGGTGCGACGGTGGTCGTCGTTGTGGGCGGAATCGTCGTCGTCGTGGATGAAGTCGTGGTCGTACGAGGCACGGTGGTGGTCGTCGAGGTGGTCGTGGCTGTGGGGGCACTGAAGTAGCGCACCGGTCGAATCACCGCGTCCCAGTTTCCACCTCTACGGACAGCATCTGAGTCTTCCCACACGAGGAACTGGCCGAGAGAGAGCGTCCCACTCGATGTCCAATAAATCGTCACCCCAAAGCCCCTGACGACGGGGTTACCCATCCGGCAATTCGAACTGGAACGCTTGACATAGTCACACACAGCCACCATGTCAGCCGACGACGGAACCACCCAGTCGGCCTTGCCGCCCGCGCGGGAATTGATGACAGGCGTCGCAATCGATTGATTGCACAAAGTACGCAGACGCTCGGTGTTTGTGGCACCGGCACCCAAATCTTCGGACAGCGAAACACGGTCAGACGCCTTCGGCGAACACCACGTCGTCACCACCGGATCGGTGGCCGTTCCCGACCAGCCGGACGGTGCCATCTCGATGAAGCGCCCCCACGACTGATTCGAACCCGCGTCATAGACGATCGTTCCACCGCCGGGACCCTTGTCGCCCACGCGACACGACGCAGGATCACACGGCGGAACAGTCGTCGTCGTTGTCGCCGGAATCGTGGTCGTGGTCGAGGTGGTCGTGGTCGAAGACGACGTGGTCGTGGTCGACGTGGTCGTAGTTGACGTCGAAGTTGTCGTCGACGTCGTTGCGGTGGTCGACGGAGCGATTTCTCCACTCACGCCCCACAATTCAATTTCGCTCACCTGGACTTCTGTGCCCTTGTCAAACCAACAGTCCCACGACTCGACGGGAATGCGATCAGTAAAGAGCACCCGGTAGTAGCGCGTCGGACTAACCGAGCCGTCGACGTCGAGGCGCAGCAATGCCGACTGCGTACCGCGCGTGCGGCTCAGCGAGATGACCTTCGAGGCCACTGTCGTCCACGGGCCGGACGACCCCGGCCCCGCCTGGACGAGAACGCCGGTCGGGTCGCGTCCGGGGCAGTCATTCGCGGTGGTCAACTTCAGTGCATTCACCGACGAGTCTGCTCTCAGCGTGAAGTCGACTCCACCAAAACCGAGGCCGGCCGGACCGGCGACGCACAGGAACTTCGTTCCTTTGTTGCCATCGATAGATTTGTTGACATCTTCTCCACCGGGCCAGCTCGTGCACACCGGCGAGACGGACGCCACCGCCAACTTCACGAGTGCGGAGTCGGGAATCGTCGTAGTTGTGGTCGTTGAAGGCGCTGCCGTTGTCGTGGTGACGGGCGGGACGATCTGGAACTTGCGCACGGGTCGCACGACGTACGACGCAGAGTTGGTGTCAAGGAAGTCGTCGCCGGTGTCGAACGAGACCACACGACCATCACTTCCCGAGGTCTCGGACGTCCAATAACCGTCGGGCGCGAAGGCGCCGATGCAGTCGGTGCCTTCGCCGCAGGCGAACCGATCGGCTTCCTGGTGCAGGGTCTTCAACAGATCCTTCGTCGGAAGCTGCCAATCGGTGACACCACCGAAGTCGAGGTCGTCCGCCATTTGTTGCGCAGCAGCCTGGGCGCCCCACCCGTTGACCGGCGCGACTTCCCACATGTCGACTCCCGGCTGGGATCCACCGACGAAGACGATGCCCCCACCTGGTCCGACGTCACCGACAGCGCACGGGCCGCCTTCGGCGCACGGCTTCGATGACACGCCAACGTTGCGGTCGCGAGAGTCGGAATCAGACGACGAACCGCAGCCCGCGACGATTGCCGAAACAAGAAGGACAATTGCTGTCCTGCGAAGGTTCACACGATTGATCACGACGGCTCCAACACGGGAAGGACCTGAATCTCACCGACGATCGGAACGATCGTCCGCACGGGTCGCACGTATGCACCACCCGTGACGCTTTGCGCCATCGGGCTGATGCCACCAAAGTCGACGCCCTTAATGCCTTGGTTTTCGTTCGCGGCGAGATAAACCGCATTTGCAAACCCGCGCCAGCACCGTTTGACACCGGGGCAGCGGAACAACGCGCGGTCACGTCGCATCGACAGGAGGTCGAGCACCGTCGGCAAACGCCAATCGCTCTTGCGTCCGTAGACCAGTCCTTCGGCGTACGAATTGGCGGCTGAGTAGGAGCCGTACCACGTGACGGGCGCAACCTCGATCAACACGGCAGGTGCGCTGAGATTGAAATTGTTGAGAACGACGACTCCGCCCGCTGGGCCGACGTCACCGGCCTTGCAGGCCCCGCCCTCTGCACACGTGAGATTCTTTGGAGCGGTGGTTGTCGGCGCAACCGTCGTCGGTGGCGTCGTGGCTGTGGTCACCGGCACCACTGTCGTCGCGGGAGCTGGCGTTGTCGTCGGCGGCGTAGTCGCTGGCGTCGTGGCTGTGGTCACCGGCGCCACTGTCGTCGCGCCCGAAGCCGTCGTCGCCGGAGCAGTTGTCGTGACAGTCGTTGGTTCGACCGTCGTCGGCGCCACTGTCGTCGCGCCTGAAGCCGTCGTTACCGGAGCAACCGTCGTGGCTGGCGCGGCAACCGTCGTGACCGGTCCAATCGTCGTGACCGTCGCCGGTCCAACCGTCGCCGTCGGCGCCACGACCGTGGTCGGCGCAGCAACGGTCGTGGGTGTTGATTCTGCGCTCGGTGCCTGTTTCACGACGAAGGCCAGCGGCAACGAAGAGGTGGTCGTGGTTCCGACGATCGCACCGGTGCCATCGCCCGATGCACTCTGCCCGCCGGCAACGGGAACGTTCGGCCCGGGTGCCGGAACGAGTTCCGGAGGCGGCGTGACGCCGATCGCCTCGAGCGCACCCGCCTGAGTCGTCTCGCTCAGCGACACCAACGAGGTGATGTTTGCCGGCAAGGCAACCGTCAAGGCCCACTTCCGGCTCTTCTTGTCTTTGCCCCCCGAACAGACTGAAAAGACTCCGTTTTGATAGCGGGTGGTACCAAGTTTTTCGCAACGCCAGTTCTTCACTGCTGCAACGCCGTAAAGGATTCCGTTCTTTTTCGCGGCCGCACCGGCACCCTTCAAGCTCACTGCGGCGCAGACGTACGAAGAACCTTTCTTCTTCGAGACCTCACCAAGCTTCGTACAGGTCGTGCCCGCCAAGGAAACTCCGACGTTGCGGTCGCGAGAGTCCGAACTGCCGCCACATGCGGCGATCGACAGCACCAGCAGAGCACCGGCAATCACTTTTTTCAAGGCCACGGCGTCAGACTAGAGCAGATTGAACGGTGGTTCAACGCACCCATTGAAGCTCACTCCATCGGACCCTCTGGAATCAGTGGGCGTTGAGGGACTCGAACCCCCGACCCTCTCCTT
>SXGQ01111945.1_pt1 | contig 19870 bp, 22 predicted proteins | sample 3178371 | NCBI WGS metagenome assembly SXGQ01 (sample SAMN11356859, study PRJNA531348) | freshwater metagenome | isolation source: freshwater sample F1-20 | place: China: Fuxian Lake, Yuxi | collected 2017-12-25 | reverse complement strand
TGACCATCAGTGCGGCGTACCTGCTGCGCACCGACGGCATCTCGGGTTCCATCGAGGTCGGCAAGCACGCGGACTTCGCCGTGCTGGCGGACGACCCGACCACTTGCGACCCGATGGCGATCAAGGACATCCACGTGGCGGCCACCGTCCTCGGCGGCGAGATCCACGCGAACTGAGCCCCCGGCTGCCGCGCGCCCCGGCTGGTCTCAGCCGCCGATGAAGTCGAACTCTCCGGAGAACCGCAGGTACTCCTCGGTGCGGAGCCTGTCGGCCAGCCCCACCTCCCAGGAGAGGTACTCGGCCATGGCCTCGCGTGCGCCCTCAGCCCTCGCCCACGGCGGGTACCACATGTCGTCGGTGGGCGTGAGGAGCAGTTCGTCGTCGTCGTTCCCGATCGTCTCGGTGGTCCCGCCCGCGTGCCGCCAAGCAGAGCGCCCGCCGATGAGCCACGACACGTTGGTGAACCCCATCTCGAGCGCATCGCCGGCTGCGTACGGTGCCTGACTGCCGGAGGAGCAGCAGAAGACGAGCGGGGTCGACCGATCGAGAGGGGAGAGCGCAGCGGACAGCATGCTGCGCATCGCATAGCGGGAGCCCGGGATGCGCGACTGCCGGTACCAGTAGCTCTCGCCCACGTCGACAACTGTGAACTCCCCGGCGGCTACCGGGGTGAGGAGCGCGGTCGCCTCCACGGCCCGTGCGCGCGGGTCCGGCGGCACGAGCGGTGAGATTCGTTCGTCTCCGTGCTCGGTGAGGTGGTGAAGCGGGTCGCCGAGGACCCATGCATCCCACCCCATGCGTCCCAGCCAGTGGGCGGTCATCACCGACTGCACGAGGTGCTCGTCCACCACCACGATGCGGGCGTGACGCACCGCGGCGTACATGTCGGTGGACTGGACCAACTGGCCGCCGGGCGCGTTCTGGCTGCCGGGGAACCTGGCGAGTGCGAACGCCGCGGGCATTCGCACGTCGAACACGTACGTGGTGCGTGACGGGTCCGCGAGCCAGGCATCGACAGTGCCGCGCTCCACGAACCTCACGCCCCCGCGCACCGCGACGTCCCTCGCCGACTCCCGCGCGGCCCGGAGATCCTCGCCCATCGGCTCTGTGATCGTGTTCGACTGTCCGTGGTCGGGCTCGAACCCGGCGAGCTGCCACCCCATGGTCCCGTTCTCGAGAGCGAACACCGGGTTCGTGACGCCGGCCTCGCGCAGGCTCTGGGCACCGATGATCGAGCGGGTGCGTCCCGCGCAGTTCACGACGACCGGCATGTCGGGGTCGTCGATGCGCGAGGGGATGCGCAGTACGGACTCCATGCCGGGGCAGTTCGACGCACCGGGGATGCTGACGGTGCGGTACTCGCCGGCAGGGCGCACGTCGAACAGGAGGAACGGCCTGCCCTCCTCGCGCCAGCGGGTGAGCGTGGTCGCGTCGACATGCGGCGTGCCGCACTTCTCCTCGACCATCTCGCCGAACACCTTCGACACGATGTTGCTGCCGGAGAACAACCGGTACCCGGCCGCCGTCCATCCGGCGTTGCCGCCCTCCAGCAGGTGAACGCCCGTGTAGCCGGCAGCCTCCATCAACGCGGCCGCCCCCGCGAGGGTGGAGCCGTCCTCGTCGGTGAGCACGACCCGCACGGAGCGGCGGGGGAGCAGGCGCGGGACGGTGGTCTCCATCACGGCGCGCGGCACCCCGGAGGCGACGAGTATGTGCCCGCGCGAGTACGGACCGCCGTCTCGCACATCGAGCACGGCGATCTCGGACCCGTCGTTCAGCCACTCCCGCAGGGTGCGCGCGCTGACCGTGCTGGACATCAGTTCCTCAGCCCGGCTTCCTTCATGAGGGGCAGCACGCGCTCCCCGAAGTACTCGAGGTCGGGGAGGTAGTCGTAGAAGTTCACCTGGATGCCGTCGATGCCGCAGTCGTGCAGCTTCAGCATCTTCTCCACCACCTGCTCCGGCGTGCCCACCATCTGCATGTTCCCTCCGACGGCGAGGTCGTCACGCATGGCGCCCTTCCACGAGACGGTGTCGCCCCCGGTGATGAACTTGAAGAAGTTGTCCAGCGCCACGGGGTCGGCGTGGTCGATGAAGGCCTGCTTGCGCGCCCTCGCCTCCTTCTCGGTGTCGGCGCAGATGATGTGCGGGTTGATGATGGTGCGCACCGTGTGCCCTGCGTCCGCGGCGCGCTGCTTGATGGACTGGTTGTGGGTCTTCAGCAGGCCGTACACGTCGGCGCCCGCGGGGCGCGTGATGAACAGCAGGTCCGAGTGCCTGGCGGCGAAGTCGACACCCGCGCCGCTGCTGGAGGCGTTCACGATGATCGGCCGGCCGTTCACCGGCTTCGGGGAGACGAAGCCCTTCTTCATCCTGTAGAATCGGCCGTCGTGGTCCACGTTCTCCGTGGAGGACCACAGCTCCTTCATCACCTCGAGGAGCTCGTCGGCCATCTCGTAGCGAAGGTCGTGCTCCACCGGGTCCAGGCCGAACATCTCGAAGTCCTCATGCTTGATGCCGGTGACCATGTTGATGCCCCAGCGGCCGTTCGACATGTGGTCGAGTGTGGCCGCGTACTTCGCGAGGAGGAGCGGTGTCCAGCCGTAGAGCACGTGCACGGTCGAAATCAGCATGATGTTGCGCGTGAGCGCGGCAAGCCCCGCGGTGACGAGCAGCGGGTCCTGCGTGTTCTCGCGGAAGCGCATCTCGCCGCCGAGCCCGCCCGCACCGTGCCACTGGGCCAGGCCGAACACGAGGTCGAACCCCATCTCCTCCGCCCGCACGGCGCACTCCGCGTTGTACTCGAACGTCCAGTCGGTGGAGCGCGGGTACAGCGACGGCGTCCATGCACCGTTCTGCAACGGGATGAACAAGCCGAGGAGCATCTTGTTCCGCGCCGCCCGCTCGAAGGGCGTCAACCCGTCCGATGTGTCGTGCGGCTGTGCCGTGCTGAGTCGCGCCATTGCCCACCCCGTGTGTCGCGTCGTGTGTTGTCCGGTCCTCATCTTCCCACGGGAGGGCCCGGTTCCGGCACGGCGGGTGCCACGGCAGGCGGCGAAAGGACAGAAGTATTTTTCCGTCAGCCACCGGCGGGATGGGAGCGGCGAAGCGCCTGCTTGTCCACCTTGCCGATCGGCAGGAGCGGCAGGTCGTCACGGGTCTCGAAGGTCTTCGGCACCTTGTACCCCGCCAGCCTCTCCTTGCACCATGCGCGCAGCTCCTCGGGCCCGGCGCTCGCGCCCGGCTCGCACACCACGTACGCGGCACCGACCTCCGAGTACACCGGGTCCTTCACGCTGACGACCACGGCGATGGCGACGGCTGGGTGCTCCTCCAGCACCATCTCGATCTCTCGCGGGTACACGTTGAGCCCGCCCGACTTGAACATCTCGGACTTGCGGCCGACGAGGCGCAGGTGCCCGCCGGGGAGGCGCACCGCGATGTCACCCGTGCGCAGGAAGCCGTCGGGCGTGAGCGCGGCGGCGGTGGCCGCCGGGTTGTTGAGGTACCGAAGGAGCTTGGCCTCGTGGCGGTACCACACCTCCCCCTCCTCGCCGGGGGGCACCTCGTTGCCGTCGTCATCGGCAACGACCACGTCCGCGTCCGGGTTCGGCCGGCCGACCGTGGTCGCGAGCTCCTCCGCCGTGTCGTCGGGGCCGCTGAACGTGGCGTTGCCGCACGTCTCGGTCATCCCGTAGATGGTGAAGAGCCGCACGCCGAGCTCCTGGTAGGTGCGAATGAACTCGAGCGACATCGCCGCGCCGCCCCATGCGACGATGCGCAGGCTGGTGAGGTCCGTGGTGGCGAAGTCGGGGTGCATGGCGACCAACTGCAGGACGGTGGGCACGTGCTGCAGGTTCGTGAGGCGCAGCTCCTCGACGAGCCGCAGCATCTCTGCGGGGTCGAACTTCTCGCTGTAGGCGACCATGCCGCCGCTGACGACCGTGCTGCCCTGCACGTCCACGATGCAGCCCAGGTGGTTCGCCGGCAGGTTGCACATGACACGCGGCGTGGGCACGGCCATCTCCCTCGCGTCGCAGTGGGCGCCGTACGCGATCCCGTAGTGGGGGAGGACGGCACCCTTCGGCGCACCGCTGGAACCCGACGTGTAGACGATGGTGCTCGGGTCCATCCTGTCGATCGCGGGAAGCGCCGTGACCGGGACACCGGCGGCCTGGGCGAGGAGGTCGCTCAGGGGTGCGAGACAGCCGGACGCAGGCCCCTCGTCCAGCTGGTACGTGGCGCGGACGGAGTCCACGGCCGACGCGAGTGCCGCGACGTCGTCTGCGTACCCGCGGCCGCCGAAGGACGCGAGCGAGAGGATCATCACCGGCCGCGAGTCGCTGACCACGTGCATCTGCTCGCGCTGGGTGTAGTTCGGGTTGATGCCCACGTACACGGCGCCGGCCTTGTGGATGCCGGCGAGCGCCACGAGGAACTCGGGCCGCGAGGTGGTGAGCACGGCGACCACGTCACCCTTGCGCACGCCCCAGCCCGTGAGCGCACGGGCGAAGGCGTCGACACTCTCTGCCACCTGGCCGTAGGTGCGCGTCTCACCGCCGAACCATGTGGCCGGTGCGTCCGGGGTCTCGCGGGCCCAGTGGTCGATCGCGTCGAAGAACCTGTCGAAGAGCAAAGGAAGAAACTTTCGCGTGTCCGTGCGGAGGGTCCCGCACGGGGAAATTATGCTCGCCGAAGGGGGGTCGCACGTCAATGAGCAACATCGCATTCGGCATGAGCGGGAAGATGCGCCCGCAGATCAGGCCCGCGGAGGCGGACGGTCACGTGGGGGAAATTCTTTTCGTCACCGACTGGCTGGCACTGCCCGAGTCAAGGGTGATGAAGTTCCGCGTGGGCACCTTCGCGAACGAGGACGACTCCGACATGGAGCAGTGCCTCACCAACCCTGTCGGCCACGAGAACATCGACGGCTTCATGCTCGTCTCGCTGCTCCTGCCGGCGCACTTCAACAACAACCCGATCGGCGAGCCGGGCTCGTTCGGCCTGAACTACGCCATGGAGAACGTTCGTTTCCCCGCGCCCGCCTTCATCGACGACAGGGTCCGCGTGGTGTGCACGCTCACCGACGTGAAGGATCACCCGAAGGGTGTCCTCGTCACCACCCACAACGTGGTGGAGCTGGAGGGGTCCGAGCGGCCGTGCCTGGTGGCCGACTGGACCGTGCTCCTGCGCCGCGTCGACGACCTCGGCTGAGCAGGTCGCCCGTGGAGAACAGGTGGAGCAGCAGTGCCGGCAGGCGCACGGTGCACCCGCGCGAGGCGGCAGTGCTGGAGGGCACCGAACTGTTCGTCACCGACTGGCGCAGGGTGGACCGCGAGCACCTCGACGGGTTCCACTGGGCGGTGGACGAGGACGCTGCGGCAGCGGACATGACGGCGAACGAGTCGTTCCCCCGCGGCGACGAGAACGTCGACGGCTTCATGCTGCTGTCGCTCGTGACCTCCGCGTTCTTCAACAACTACCCGGTGGGCGCGCCGGGGATGGTCGCGTGGAACTACGGCGTGGACAGGGTGCGCTTCCCTGCCACGGTGTACCTCGAGAACGAGATCCGCATGCGCGTGACGCTCGAGGAAGTCACGGAGAAGCCCGTTGGGTGGCTGCTGCGCAACAAGGTCACCGTCGAGATGGCCGGCTCGGACCGCCCCGCCATGACGGGCGACTTCCTGGTGATGCTGACGGGCTAGCGGGCTTCAGCCAGTCCCTGCGTGCAGCGGCGAGCATGATCTGTCAGCTTCCGGTATCTGCACGGCATTCCCCCTGGGTGTGGCCCGGCAGTGGGAATGTGCGCCCAGTGCGGGACCCGAGAGGAACCACACCCGCCTGGCTCCCGAGGGTCGGTTCCTCAGCGGAGCGCGCCGTCCGGCACCCAGCTGCCGTGCGCGCCGTAGGGCACGCGTCGCGGCAGGTGCACGCGGGCAACCGGCGGCCCGGCGAAGTCACGCGCGTCCACGATGACGAGGGCGGACCTCCCGGTGTTCTCGTCGTGCGTGATCGCCATCACCCAGCCGTCGTCCTCGGCGGCACCCGGTGACCTCGGGGCGAACACGGGCTCGCCGCCGCGCACACCTTCGCCCAGCTGGTGCTCCGTGCAGGAACCTGTGTGCAGGTCGTACTTCAGCAGACGTGAGCCGTACACCGGCTCCTCGGAGTTGCCCTCGCCGTCGAGAGCCATGAGGTAGGCGAAGCGCGCCGGCTTGCCGACGAGCCGGTCGTCCACCCGGCCGAAGTCGCCCGCGCGGCCGTCGATCAGCTGCTCGTCCACTGTCCCCCTCACGGGGTCGATCGTCCAGCGCGTCAGCCGGCCGACTTCTGCGTAATCGTTGCTGCCGTCGCCGAAGGCGGACTCCATCCGCGACACGTGGAGCACGATCCTGCCGTCCTCCTCGTGGGCGTTCACGGGGTGGAACACGTAGCACGGGTCGATCTCCAGCCACTGCACGTCGGCGTTGGTGCCGTTGCGCGGCATCACGCCCAGGCGCGCGCCGGCGTCCCTGTCGAACCTGAACGGGAACCCGGTGGAGAGCTGCCCCAGGTCGAAGCACACGGGTAGATCCATGAACACCACGTGGTTCCGCGTCACGTTGAAGTCGTGCATCATCACCATGCGCGGGATGTCAATCGGCTCCAGCTGCGACACCTTCCCGTCAGGCGAGACGCGCACGTAGTGCAGGTACGGCGGCTGGAACGAGAAGTAACTGAACGCGAGCAGCTCGCCGGTGTCGGGGCAGACCTTCGGGTGCGCGGTCATGGAGCACGTGAGTGCGCCGCCGTAGTCCTCGTAGCGCGTCGTGTTCAGATCCCCGTCGAGCAACCACGGCCAGTGGCCTTCCTCCAGCGCCATCAGGGAGCCGTTGTGCGCGATCACGTGCGTGTTGCCCGTGCCCTTCGCGAGCTCCGGCAGCTTCACCCGCTCGCCTCGGTGGCGCCGCACCGGCTCCGTCTCTACGAACCTGTTGCGGTACCAGTCCGCGCGGCCGTCCCGCAGGCGTATGCCGTGCACCATGCCGTCGCCGTAGAACCAGTGCGGCGACGTGCCGTTCACGGGGTTCGGGCCGGTGCGCACGTAGAGGCCGTCCAGTTCGCGGGGGATGTTTCCCTCGATGCGCAGGTCGGTGCCCATGATCTCGTCGAGAACGGGTTCCCAGTTGCCCCGGAGGTGCCACGGCGGCACGGTGTCGGTGTCGGTGTCCATTTGTGGAGTCTTGCCGATGTCGGGCCGCCCCGCTAGGAGGACACCGCTGCCGCTGCGATGCGGCCCGCCTCGCCCGCCTCGATGCCGAGGGTCATCAGGAGCCGTTCGATCACTGTCGTGATGTGCCGGTCATCTGACTCGCCCTCGATCGCGCGCCGCCCCGCGAGAAGCAGGGCACCGAGAATCACGTCGAGTGTCCCCTCGTCAGGCGAGGAGGAGAAGCGGCCCGCCTTGTGCCCGTCCACGAGGTTGGAATGCAGGTAGGAGAGCGGTCCCTGGATGAGGAGAGCGCGTTGGATGGCGTCGATCCTGAGCGCGACCCTCATCGTGTTGGGTGACCCCGCCGCGGCACGCAGTGCACGCACCGAGATCGTCGCGAACCGGACTGCCTGGTCGGTCGCGTCGACCTCGAGGTCGGCCCGGGCCGCGAACGCCTCGACTGAGTAGGGCACGAGGGCGTCCATCAGCTCGTCGCGGTCCCCGAAGTAGTTGTAGAAGGTCCCGTGGGAGACACCGGCGCGCGCAGCCACCTCTCCGACACTGAAGCCCTCGCCCGATTCGGCCAGCACCTCCAGAGCCGCATCGAGAAGCGTCTGGCGGGTCCGTGACCTCTTCTTGTGACCCCTCGAGAGGACCGTGGTTTCGGGGGTGATTGAGGTGCTCATCAGATTGACATTCTTGTCAGAAATGACAACAATGTCAATTATGACTGCACCTTCCTTCCGCCTCCGCCTCGGTCACGCCACTGTCGCTGCCCGTGACCTCGATGCAATGGTCACTTTCTACACGGAGGTTCTCGGCTTTCTGGTGACCAACCGTGGCGAGCCGGTTCCGGGAATGGGCGAGATGGCGTTCATCTCGCAGACCCCCGAGGAGCACCATCAGATCGTCCTCGTGCACACTCCCGAGCCGGCGCCGAGGAACTTCGTGCTTGCCGACCACCTCGCCTTCCACGTTGACTCTCTCGACCAGTTGCGCGAACTGTCCGCACGTCTCTCTGCCGCGGGCAACACGAGTGCGATCCCCATCAACCACGGCAACGCGTGGTCGGTGTACTTCACGGACCCCGAGGGCAACGGGCTCGAGTGCTATCTGGACACCCCGTTCCATGTCGCGCAGCCGTTTGGTGACGGACTCGACCTGTCGAAGTCCGATGCGGAGATCGAGGAGGAGACACGCCGGAAACTCGAGTCACAGCCCGAGTTCCAGCCCTTCCCCGAGTGGCGCCGGACGATGGCGGCCCGGCTGGCAGGGGGGAACTGAGCGATGGACCTCGGGATCAAGGGACGCAGCGCCATCGTCTGTGCGTCGAGCAGGGGACTCGGTTTCGCGAGCGCGAACGCCCTCGCCCGTGAGGGTGTCAACGTGGTCGTCAACGGCCGCGATGCGGGGACACTGGACGAAGTGCGTGACCGCATCGCGCGCGAGCACGACGTCAAGGTGACGGCGGTGGTGGGCGACATCACGCAGGCCGCGACGCAACAGGCACTTCTCGAGGCGTGCCCGCGGCCTGACATCCTCGTGAACAACAACGGGGGACCGACCCCCGGTCGATTCGCCGACTGGGACCGTGCCGCATGGATCGACGCACTGGACGCGAACATGCTCGCGCCGATCGCGATGATCCGTGCCGTGCTCGACGGGATGGTGGAGCGCAGGTTCGGCCGCATCATCAACATCACCTCCGCGATGGTGAAGACCCCGATGTCGCCGATGGGTCTCTCGACGGGTGCCCGGACCGGGTTGACCTCCGTGGCGAAGGCGCTGTCGAAGGATGTCGCGCACGCGAACGTCACGATCAACAATCTCCTGCCGGAGCGCATCGACACCGAGCGCCAGCGGCAGATGGCGAACTTCCATGCGCAGACGGCGAAGATCACCGTCGAGGAGGCCTACGCGCACATGGCAAAGTCCATCGCTGCCGGCCGGCTGGGCCGGCCCGAGGAGTTCGGTGATGCCTGCGCGTTCCTGTGCAGCGCGCAGGCCGGGTACATCAGCGGGCAGAACATCCAGCTCGACGGTGGTTCCTACGCGGGATTGACGTGACCGTGGGCGGGGTCGTCGACATCCCGTACCTGGTGGTCGGCGCCGGACCGGTCGGGCTGACAGCCGCACGGTTGTTGTCGAACGGTGGACAGGGGTCGGTCGTCGTCGACCGCCGCGACGGGCCGCAACGCAACCCTGCCGCCCACGTGGTGAACCCGCGCACGCTCGAGATTCTCCGCCAGGCCGGGTTCGACATGGATGCAATCGGCGCGATCGCACAGGACCCCGCGGATGCAGGCCACGTCAACTTCGTGACACGCCTGAACGGACGGCTCATCGGGCGGCTCCCGTTCGAACGACAGGGTGACGACATCCTCGGACTGACGCCCCACCCCCTGCGCAACATCTCGCAGCACCGGCTCGAGCCGTTGATGTCCGCGGAGATCGGCGCATCCGGTCTGGTGGACCTGCGCTACGGCACGGAGTGGGTGTCCGCACAACAGGGTGATGGCGGCGTCGTCTCGGTCCTGCGGAACGTGGCGTCCGGCGAGGAGACGACCGTGCGCAGCTCGTGGCTGATCGGCGCCGACGGTGCGGGCAGTTCCGTGCGCAAGTGGACGGGCATCGAGATGGTCGGTCCCGGGAGCATCCAGAGTTTCGTGGCCATCCACTTCAGGGGGAGCCTCCGGCCGTACGTGGGGGACAGGCCCGGCGCCCTTCATTTCGTGATGGACCCGGCCACCGCGGGGACCTTCATCGCACATGACGTCGACCGTGAGTCGGTCTTCATGGTGGGCTATGACCCCTCCGCTGAGTCGATCGATGACTACGGCACCGAACGGTGCGCAGCCATCGTGCGGGCGGCGATCGGGGACGAGTCCGCCGACATCGAGATCGTCGGGTCGGGCACGTGGCACATGACGGCACAGGTTGCGGAACGCTTCCGCCACGACCGGGTCTTTCTTGCGGGCGACGCATCGCACCGGTTCCCGCCCACCGGGGGGATGGGCCTCAACACCGGTGTCGCCGATGCCCACAACCTGGTGTGGAAGCTGCTCGCCGTGGACGCCGGTCGTGCGGCGCCGTCACTGCTCGACACCTACGAGACCGAGCGACGCCCCGTGGCGGAGGTCAACTGCCACCAGAGCCTGACGAACGCGTTCAAGATGGTGATCCTCGCCGATGCACTCGGCCTGCACCCGGGCGCGACGAGCCGGGACCTTGCCGCATCCCTGGACGATCCCTCACGCAGCGGTGTCATCGCTGCGGGCGTGCAGGAACAGTCAACGCACTTCGACATGCTCGGTCTGCAACTGGGCTACGCATACGCAACGGCCCTGAACCCCGGCTCTGCCGTTGCTGCCGACGCCATCGACCCGACCCTGTTCGCGCCCGACGGGTCCATCGGCTCGAGGCTGCCGCATGCATGGTCGGCGGACGGCCGTTCGACACTCGACCTCGTCGATGCCGCCGCGATGACGCTGTTCTCCTTCGGTGGGCACGACGAATGGGCCGCCGCGACCCGCGGGTCAACATGGCTCAGGCACGTTCGTGTGGGCACGGACGTCATTGTCGGTGACGAGTGGCGGGAGACCTGCGGAATCGGGGTCGACGGTGCTGTGCTGGTTCGGCCCGACCAGCACGTCGCATGGGGGTCGGCCCGCCTGCCCGGCGACGTCGCAAGCCAGTTGGACGCGGTTCTGGATGCGGTCCTGGGCCGATGAGATGCTGATGAGATGAGGTGTCACGCATGAGAGTCGCGGTGGTCGGTGCAGGGATCGGCGGGATGACGGCGGCCATCGCCCTCGCCCGTGCCGGGCACGATGTCGATGTCCTCGAGCGCGCCGCAGGTGTGTCTCCGCTCGGGGCCGGCCTGCAGGTCAGTGCCAATGCGCGGCGGGTGCTGGTCCATCTCGGTCTCGGGGAGGCGTTTGCCTCCATCGCCACTGAGCCGTCGCGGATCGTGGTGCGAAGGTGGGCTGACGACTCTGTCATCGGTGAGGCGCCGTTGACCGGCGTGCACGACGCCCGGTTCGGCCATGCGTTCGCCAACGTCGCCCGCAACGACCTCGCACGGATCCTCGTGGATGCCGCCGTCGCGATGCCGAATCTCCGTGTCCGGTTCGGTGTGGGTGTGGAGGCGATCGACCAGTCGGGTCCGCACCCCGTCGTCCGCTGCACCGGCGACGCAATCGAAACGGACGTGGTCATCGGCGCGGACGGGATCCATTCGGTCGTGCGGGCCGCAGTCGCCGGGGCCGACACCCCGAGGTTCTCGGGCTGGGCCGCTTTCCGTGCGCAGGTGCCGCGCGACCGGGTCGGCCACCTGCCGGTGGAGACGACGAACAGGGTCGGGCCCGGCGCCCACGTGGTGTCGTACTTCATCGGGCAGGACCAGAGCCATCTCAACCTGGTGTTCATCGCACCCGAATCGGAGTGGACGGGCGAGTCGTGGACGGAACAGACGAGCCTCTCCTCGCTGCGTGACGCGTTCGCCGGGTGGTCGCCACAGTTGCAGGAGATCATCGATGCGGTGGAGGAACCGGTGTACCGGTGGGCCCTGTACGACAGGGAACCACTGGCCACGTGGCGCAACGGGTCGGTGGCGTTGCTCGGCGATGCCGCGCACCCGATGCTGCCGTTCATGGCGCAGGGTGCATGCCAGGCGATCGAGGACTCAGCCGTGCTTGCGCGCTGTCTGGAGGTTGCCGATCCCTCGTCTCGTTCTGTGGCGCAGGCCCTCGCGTCCTACGAATCGACCCGCATCGAGCGCGCCACTCGGGTCCAGTCGGGCTCGTACTTCAACCGGATCGTGTTCCACTACCCCGACGGCGAGGAACAGAGGGCACGCGACGCGATGTTCGCCTCGGAAGGATGGTCGACAGCGACCGACTGGGTGTACGAGCACGACGTCCTGACGGCTCCCCTCGCGCCGATTTCGTGACCACCGCCGGGGCGAGGCCGAGCGGAATCACACGTTCGTGCGATTTTGCCGGCGGCTGCTCAAGAGTCCCAGCAGCAACTGGACGATCATCCGGACAGTGTCCTGTTCGTCCGCGCCGTAGTCATTGTTGATCGAGTGCGCGGTGAAAGAGGAGAACGAGAGGGCAAATGCGAGTTCCACTTCTTTCGGCACCGGGCCGGTTGCCCCTGAACGACGCCAGGCCTCACCTGCCAACGTGAGCGTGGTCTCGTGCCGCGTGCGTCGTCGCTTCTTGTTGATCCTTGCGATCGGCGGCGGCAGGTCTCTGTCGTCAGCGGCCGCCAGTTGCCAGAGACCACGGCCGGCCGTCATCTGCAAGTGGTGCAGTGCCGCGACCGTCGACGTGAGCCATTCCTCCAGCCCCACTGTCTCCGCGATTGCTCCCGGGACCTGGCCGTGGAAGTGGGAGAGGGATTCGTCGAGTGCGCGGGCCACGAGTTCATCCCGCGAGGGAAAGTGACGGAAGATGGTGCTGCGACCGACATCTGCCTTGTCGGCGATTGCCTCCATGGAAATCCCGAGTCCGTCGGAGGCCAGCAGGTGCCGTGCCGCCCGCAGGATCTTGAACTCGGCGGCGGCCTTGGGACTGCCGAGGATCCTCGCAAGTTCCGCCCCCGATACGGACTGGTCCTGACCGCTGGCCGTCATCTCTGGATTCACACTGACACTGTACAACCCCAACATGGGACTGTATAGTCCCATCAACCTAGAGGAGGCTCACATGAGGATCGAACAACTGACCTGTGCCGTCGGCGCGGAGCTGACAGGTGTCGATTTGGCCGAGGCAATCGACAATGACGACTTGTTCGGGACGATCCACGAAGCGTGGATTGAGCACAAGGTTCTCTTTGCTCGTGATCAGAACATGTCTGATGCCGAGCACGCAGCCTTCGCTCGTCGTTTCGGTGAGTTGGAGGACCATCCGATCTCCAAGAGCGTTGATGAGGAACCAGGGATCATCAAGTTGTACAAGACACCCGAGATGGCGCCGGTGCGGTACGAGGCATCGTGGCATCACGACGCAACCTTCAGAGACGAGCCACCGAAGGGGTCAGTTCTGAGGTGTGTGGAATGTCCGTCGGTGGGTGGTGACACCATGTGGGCAAATATGCAACTTGCGTATGATCGGCTCCCTGACCATCTGAAGGAACTCCTCGACGGACTGAAAGCAACACACAGCTTGAGTTCAGTTCTCGGTGCGGCATACCGGGACGAAAAACGTCATGCATTCGGGCGAGATTTCCCTGATGCTGAGCATCCCGTCGTCCGGACCCATCCGGTGACCGGAATCAAGTCCCTCTTCACAGGGGCATTCATGGTGCACCTGAGCAATTTCTTCAACAACAAGAACACATGGGTCGGATACGACTGGCAGCCCGGCGCGAACAATCTCATGAACCATTTGCTCGCCCAGGCCACAATTCCGGAGTACTAGGTGCGGTGGCATTGGACGCCGAATTCGGTCGCCATTTGGGACAACTGCAGCACGCAGCACTACGCAGTGATGGATTACGGGCCGTGTCACCGCAAGATGCATCGCGCCACCATCAAAGGTGACAAGCCGTTCTGAGGGGCGAGAACACGACATGCAATTCACCCATCACTATGCACATCTTGGTGATGTTTCGCTTCATTATGTAGAGGCAGGTGAAGGGGATCCCGTGGTTCTTCTTCATGGTTGGCCACAGACGTGGTACATGTGGCGCGGCGTGATCCCAGTGTTGGCGGAGAGTTTCCGTGTCATTGCTGTGGACATGCGTGGTCTCGGAGATTCTTCTGTCCCCGAGAACGGTTACGACACAACCACAGTGAGTGGCGACATTTGGCGACTCATGTCGGGAACACTGGGTCACGAAAGATTCTTCGTAGGGGCTCACGATTGGGGTGGCCCGGTTGCGTATGCACTTGCTGCCCAACATCGCGCCGGTATCCGGGCAATGGGAATCCTTGACGTACCTGTTTTGGGCGATGGGTCTTCGCTCAATTCGATTGCGCGCTGGCACTACGGCTTCAACAGTGCTCGTGGTTTTGCAGAGAAGATGGTGGAAGGGAAGGAAGACATTTTCCTGAATTACTTCTATGACACTGGTGGAGCGACGAAGGAATCCGTGACTGCAGAAGCGCGCGCTGAATACATTGGCAAGTACAGCCAACCCGGGCGCATGACCGCAGGTTTCAACTACTACCGCGCCATGCGTCAAGACGTAAAGGATCACCAGAAGTTCCGCGAACAAGGCGAACTCGAAATGCCGATCTTGGTCTTCGGCGGCGACACAGGCCGTGGAAACACTGCGCTGGAGTCATGGAAAAAAATGGGGAACAATGTGTCGGGCGGAGTGGCTGAGGGGTGCGGACACTGGATTGCAGAAGAACGACCAGAGTGGACGGGCGAACGGTTCCGCGACTTCTTCCTTACCAATTCATCGGACTACCCGAACCATTGATGCCCATTGACCCCGGCCCGTTGGAGCGGTTTTGGGGCGATGAACTAGCCTTGGGGATCGCCGTGCAGTGCTTCGCAGAAGTTCCGCCTCCGCCAGACTGTGCGGTTCCACACGCTCAGTAGATGATGTCCGGGTCGTATATCTCGGCGGCGTCGGAAGGGATGCCGAGCACAGAACAGACACGAAGAATCGTGGCGTAATCACATGTCGCGTTTCCCACTTCGATCGATTTGATGTCTTCGATGGAACAATTAACGCTGGCTGCCAGGTCCGCGTAGCTGCCAAAACCACCGTGTCTGCGAGCAGCCTTGACAAGTAGTCCGAACTGCTTCTTTTGTTGATTCATCTGATCGCTAGTCATCATGGCGGTAAGGTTAGTCCAGGACTTCGAGGGTGCTTCCGCTGTCGGCCTTCGTGACGCGAATGCCGATGGGCAACTGTTCCTGCATCGGCTTGACGTGCGTGATGATGCCGACAGGGAGGCGGAGCGAAAGTCCTCAACTCTTGGTGGGGCAGTGTCAAGGGTTTCCGCCAGTTACGCGTTTTGGTGTTTTCGGTTACGCGCGATTCGGGTCGGGAATTTGCCCGAATTTCGAGTCGCAACCCCGAACTAATCTCGGTGCATGCACGAAACCACAGCGGAAATCTGGATTGGACCAGACCAATCGTCTGAGTGGATGGGTACCCAAGGTGGGATCAATGCCACCCATCTACTTCTCCTCAGGGAGAACAGTCGGCCGGCATGGATGCTGCTACCCGGGAACCTCTATGACGCTAAACCGCCGACAATCGGACCCGCGAAGGTCTGGGTGCCGACTCCGAAGACACCTGTTCAGGATGCACTCTTGCTCTTCGCAGTCATGGGCGCCAAAGTGCCAGAAGTTCGTGCAGTTCTAAATGGGTTCGAAAAGTCCCGAAGCAAGTCCCGTTTGGATCTAGCGAAGCAGTTCCCGCGTGGCGTGCCGAAGTAGGTTCACGATGCTTGTCACCGGCACCTGGCCGGCTGGCATGTGATTGTGAATGTCGGTGAGTACTCACTAGCTGTTGCAGATCTTGGTGAGCTTGCCAGATATCCCGGGTTGACCGTAGAAGTTCGCAAAACAGAGCCAACTCTTGGCAAATCTCGGTAACGAACATCGCTAGAAGGTGACACTCAATGGATCCAGTCCTTTACGAAAATGCCCAGAGGTGGATTGACCGTGGCCGTCGGTATCACGCGAACCAAGATCCCTACGGGGCGTACTTCACGTATTTCATCGCACTACTGATCATCGCGCGAGACCATGAGAACAGTTTTGGCCGAACATCAAGAACAGACAGCGAGCAGATAAAGCGGCTCATTGTTTTAAGATCGTCTGACGTCCTCAACGCACTCAGAGTTCCGGCGTTATCTGAAGTGACGCTTGAGCTTGCGAATCGCCTCGTTGGAACCAAACAGGGACTAGATCAATCGATTGTCTTCATACGTCCGGGATCATCCGACGAGGCTGATTCACAACGGGTTCGCATCGATTCGATGAATGACCTTGCAACGTGGTGGCGACATGGCATGCCGTCTTCAGGTGAGCGCGGTATGGCCGCGAATCTCTTCTATTTCCTCTGGCAAGTGAGAAACAACCTTTTTCACGGTGAGAAAGGGTATGGCATGCAAGAGCGAGTAAGTCAGGATTCAAAGCTTCTCGATCGAAGTTGCAGAATCCTTGATGCAATTTGTCATTCATTGGTGTGAGGGGCCGCAATGGTTAACACGGGAGAAAAGGGGCACGAGCCCGAGGTGATTCAGAGAGCAAGAGCCTCCATTCCAACGAGCCTAAATATCACGCCACAAACGACACCAGTGGTCGCATTTGGCCGACCTCAACTAGCAAGGGTTGCAACCCTAGGAATCAACCCAAGTGACAAGGAGTTCAACAAATCAGATGGATCCCTTCTTCCGCAAGACCGAAAGCGTCTAGTGGACAGAGAGACATTGAACATTGATGATCAGACCGAGTTGTCCCTCGAAGACGCCGCAAGAGTTGTCGAAGGTGGCTATTCCTACTTCGAGAATAAAGACAAGGTCTATAAGACATGGTTTAGTTGGATGGAGACATATGCCGTCCGTCCATCTGGTGCGAGCTATTTTGACGGCACTGCTTGTCATTTGGACCTAGTTCAATGGGCCACCTCGCCGGTCTGGCGGGATCTTGAACCGGATCGAGTGCAGAAGGTACTACTCGATTCTGACGTGGAGTTCCTGCGCTTTCAGTTAACGACATACAAAATTCCTCTTTTGTTGCTAAACGGTAGAGCCGTGTTGAATCAGTTCACGGAGCTGCGTATCGCCGATCTTAAAGAAGATAAGAATGTGTCGAGGAGAGAGGGAGCGCGAGGATGTCAGTTTTTCGTTGGCACTTTTGCAGGAACGAAAGTTCTTGGATGGACAAACAACATTCCGTCTCAGACCCCGCAATCAAATCGGGAAACTATCAGCGACTGGATAACTCGTCATGCGTCAGCCAAAGGATGACGTTTTGAATCAGCATGTTCCGACACGCGGGTATTGCGCACTCTAGTTTTCATAGTTGTGAGTTTCCGTGAGAAAGAGTGGGCTCCTCAACAGCGACGCCCAGCATCAGGCCCTGTTCCTTTACTTGGCGAACCACCTCTTCCCAGACTTTCACAATGGAAGAGTGATTAAGGTGTGTCGTCTTCCACTGCTGCGTAAGACGCGGCGTGATGATGCCATCCAAGTAAATCGTTGGTCGGGCGAACGGCTGAATTACGTCGTCGTAGACCGGAAGGCACGGAACGAACGAAAAGATTCCATTCGCAGGACGCTCAAGAGTGGCGCCTCGATATAGCCGAAACCTCACACCAGCTGGAATCGGATCGGCATACATTGGTTCGAGGGTGACAGATTGGTATACGGACGACACCGCTCTTCCCAGTTCTTGGCGCCAGGTTTCGCGGGAGTGCGTGATGAAGTCGCCCACAACAAAGGCGGTGTCAAGTACAAACCGTCTACTGAGGTGAGAACCGAAGAGAATCAACGTGCCGGGTTCCAAATTCGCCAGAACTGTACTGTTCCACCGTGCCGGCTGGACTTGTTTGCAGTATGTGTATAAAAACTGATCCCCGAAGATGTATGGGTCCGTGTTCTGTATCTTGCCTTCAGACGGAATAGTTCCGGAGAACACCGGTTCCACGACTGCCCCGGGATGTTCGGGCTCTTGCTTGAAGCGCTTGATCAGGGTTGATGGTGCTTCCCACTCGGTCCAGCACACAAGGGGACTCTCACGGAGTCCGCCAATTTGATCGTCGATAATCCGACCATTGGCCTTGATGAACTTTCGTCGGTGATCTCCAGCGTTCCATGGGGTGTAACCGCTAGGACCGATGCGGTGTTCGCTGCCCGGATGTGGAAACTGGATAACACCAAGAATCGGCTCTTTGCTCAAATGTTTGCTCCTCTCGCCAGATACCGCTTTTTGGATTGATTGTTCACGCAGACCTTAGTCATTTTGTCGCAGGTCTATCTTCGAGCTACCGTCTCCCATTTAGGGATTGGATCGTGACGGCTCACTGGTGAGATGAATATGTGGCTCCGGTAAAAATTGAGTCACTCGCCGGCGAGAATTTGTTGGCCCAAAGAACTCAAGGTCGCATGACCCCAAACATCAACAAATGTTTCACCGTCCCTTTCCACTGAGGTTGCCACAATCTCGATAAATTTACGAGCCTCATCAAGAGATATCAGTTCGGCACGGTGTACATCAGCAGGAATTCGCGAATCGGAATAGTGCTGTGCGGTTCCTCTGTATGTCTGAACAATGACGATTTCATTGCCGTAGAGCATCCCAACTTCGACTGTGTCCCAACGACTTGAGTCAAGATTGTCGTTATCCATATTCATGTTCACGAAAATCAAATGTTCGTCGTAATCTCCGATATTAGTTTGAACATATAGAAGGTGAGTTTGAGACTCCTCGGTTCCGTCCAAGTAGTAACGGGGCGCCCACGTTGTCACAGGAATTACCTTGAATTCCCTAGTGCCAAACTCCATCAAGAATTTGGGTGTCTTTTGGAAAAGGGGACCAACTTCTTCGAGCACCTGTTCAATTGGGAAGATTTCCCAAGGTGACTCTTCCTCAAATCCTTCGGTACCAGTGATCACGACCATATGCGCGAACTCAAAGGGTGTAGCCATTGCAGCCATTGTGGATGCCACTTCCCGTAAAGATTGAGAAGAGAACAGAACCTCATCTGCGAAATCACGATGAATCCAATGCCAAGTATGTTCCCAAAGTGCAATGAGATGACGGTCATAACTCAACAGTTGGGTCTCATCTTCAGAAGGCCTCAGGTACAGCAGCTCCACTAAGGCCGCGGGAAGCTCTCTTGATGCCAACATACGTTCATCCCATTCTAAGTCGGTGGGGCAACTCTCTTCGCTATTCGAGAATGTATGTCGTGAGTTGTTTTGCACTATTCGAAGAAGATTTTCCATATCGGAGCATTACGCAACTTGACCCCATTATGATCAATAGGATAAAGACTGCAGTCTTTGCATTTCGCGGAGCAGTCTCCATCAAGGCAATTGATGGTGCATTCATTCCTTTACGCGCAACCAAACTTGTTTTCCAACACAATGCAAAATCAACTTGCCGTGTGTACTGCGACTACATCGTTCCTGAAGGAAGTAACTGTGATGTTCGACTATGGAATGGCAAAAGCACCCAGCGTTTGAACTCGCCTGAAAAAGCGGACTTCACGTACGGCGAACACATTCGCGCTCATGCGCCAGGTTCGGCTGACTGGAAAAGTCTGTATGGAAATCGCAGCTTGGCAGAATCGTTGAACTCGGTCATTAAGAATGATTTAGCCAGGGGAGAGCGCGCTCGCTCGCTGAACCTCAATCATCAATGGATCGACCTAATGGTCATGTTGTTGATGCGAAACGACCGTGCGTTGGTTCTGTACCGGCGTCGCACGCAGTTGGCGCGGACGGCCTCACCACCTGCCGCATAACGAAGGATTTGCCGATTCTTTGAGGGTCAAGGGTGACCTATGCCCCAACACAGATGAGGTGATCAGATAAATCCAACTGACTTTGGTTAGATCTATCTGGACCCGTCGCGCCCTTGTTTGGATTGAGTGGCACCCAACTACACTCATAACAGGTCGTATTCGGCTCTCCGGGCGAGTTTCGCTCTGGGTTCCGTTCCGCCTCCGCGCCTTTAGCTCAGTTGGTAGAGCAGCGGAC